>JGI24021J15306_10005421_pt1 | contig 15162 bp, 8 predicted proteins | sample Ectturendosymbi1_FD_15306 | JGI IMG/M metagenome (IMG submission 15306)
AGAGCTAGTGCTCTAGCTAGTCTAAGTCTAGACTACAGATCACGGTAGGTCTACACTAGCTAGCCTTAGTCCAGGTACGCAGCAAACAACGTCCTTTCAATACACATTGAAAGAGAGCCCCATCTTGCCACACCAGGTCATGTCGCAGAAGGCTGAAAAGATGCTTCTGAAGGTAACAAATGAAGGATTGTGCAATGTGCAACTTTTTCAAAAGTCTGAATCCTCGAAATATTGATAAAAGCGTTTCGGATATCCGGATCCGTATCCGGTTCCCGTTTGAAATAAGTTTTTGGATATCCTTATCCGGTTGCAAACTCACTATCCTGCCGCATATCCAACCGGCAAACTGGATAGTGATCATCTCTGTCAGTTAGTGCCTAGATCATCTTTGTCAGTTAGTGCCCAGTCTGTGTTTGGTAAAGCTTTGCTTTTCAGCAAGGAAGTGGCTGTAGGTCCGGAGAGAGTGATGAGGTTAGAATAAAATGCTGACTTTGTCACTTTAACAGCACCGTTGTGGTAGTGTAGCGAATGCGTCTACGTCTGCTGTTTGAATAGTTTTCGGTTCGACTATCACCTTGACGCCTTTCATTTTGGTAGCAGTCTAATGATTGCACTTGTTAAGGGACCACTTTTTTACTTTCTTCAAATGTTTCCAAACCTTTGTGTTAAGATGTACAGTTTTGGTTTAGGTTTAGAGGTTAGGTTCAGTACATTTATACCAAACCTAGTGCACTCTACTACGCACTGATCGTGTGTTACTGTCACGTTACAGGTGACGGATGTATAACTTCTGAAATACGAAGGTCCACTGACGGACCTGTAGACACTACCTTTCAGAAACAAAATTTTTAATAGTTGTACATTGATTAGTCAAATATATTAACGGGATTTTTTCAGGATTCGGATATCATATTTGCATTGCAAACAGGATTCGGATCAGGATCAGAATTTTTACCTCTTGGGTCATGACTGGAGTCGGACTCGAAAAAACTTGAGTCTGAACACCTCTTCAGCTCTGCCTGCTGGCCTCTCAATGAAAAGCGAGGTCTCAGCTCTATTTCTGTGTGAGGTGGAATACTTGCAACTTAAAATGTATCATTCATAACACCAGTAGGAGACATAGTCATAAACAGAACTTGCAGAATTTTCGCCAATATTGATAATCACTGAAGCAAAAAAAGCTCATTTCTTTGTGTGCATTGTGCAAACGCACTGGGTTTATCAATGAGATGTTTGGAGATTTTGTAAAAATGACTCTGACTCGAGTCTCATTGATTGTGACTCGAGTCTAGTCATTTTGTGAAAAATGTAACTCGACTCGAGTCACCAAAAATCGTTACTCGTGTCGAGTCATTGTTGTGAGAAACTGGAAAACAAAAGACTCGAGTCACGCTATGGCTGTGGTGAGAGACTGGAAAACACGAAATATCCAAACTTGTTATTGTTTTTGAAGCTTTTGTCAAAACCCTAAAATATTTCTCACTTTCATAGGACTGTTTGATGGCAGACTGAGTCTGACTTCGTGCGATCGGTGAGGCTCGATTTGCCACTCTGTTACTCGTACGTCACCTCAAAAGAGAAATCGCGAAGTACTCCTCAAAAACGTCCAGAATTTCGAGGATATGGTAGTGTTCTTCAACTTGTTCGTAACTTTTTTGTTTGTTTCTATGCGGAATGATTCACAGCTTCAAAGTTGTCAATCTATGGAGAACTTGTACTGCTCGAAGGAAAAAGCAGATGTTATGATTGTCACGCACCAGTGATCAATGCAAAATTGCGTCTGTAGCAACCCACCATAAAATGCAAGGTAGCAGAGATGAGCACGGACCTGGACTGGAACAGGACTGAAGCCAATTTTGTTCGGGTCAGGACTGGATAGGACTGAGAAAATTTTTGTTGTTTTAGTGTGATTATTCTAAAAATATAAAAAATTTAATTGTCATCCGATTTCACAGGTTTGCGAAATGGTAGTGTATATTTTGCCATCAAATTCAAAAGCTCTGCTGGGACTATTTTGCAGTTCGAACTATATCCTCCTTTGTTCACATATAACGTTGAGTTCTGGTGTAGCAACGTGAACATAGTTGAGTGGTTAGTGTCTATGCCTGCTGTGCGATTGTTCTTTGGTGATGGTCTCACCATTTCCTTTGGCTTAGCTTGTAGAGATTACACCTTTTATAGGAGTGCTTTTGTAGGCCTATTTTTCAAAAAAGTTTGGGGTTTATGTAGGGTGCATGTTTGAGTTTCAGTTTAGGGTTTACCTTTAGGGTTTAGTTTTGTTGATTAGCCTTAGGTTTCGGGTGCAGGTTTTATGTTCAACTTTTAGGTTTAGGTTTTCGGATTAGTTTTGAATTTTGGGTTTATGTTTTAGTTTTGTGTTTTGGGTTTAGGGTTTAAGTTTTGGGAATTTTTGGGTTTAAATTTTGGGTTTAGGCATTAGGTTTAGGCTTTAGGTTTAGGTTCAGGCTTTAGGTTTAGGCTTTAGCTTTAGGCTTTAGGTTTAGGCTTTAGGTTTAGGCTTTAGGTTTAGGCTTTAGGTTTAGGCTTTAGGTTTAGGCTTTAGGTTTAGGCTTTAGGTTTAGGGTTTAGGCTTTAGGTTTAGGCTTTAGGTTTAGGCTTTAGGTTTAGGCTTTAGGTTTAGGCTTTAGGTTTAGGCTTTAGGCTTAGGCTTTAGGTTTAGGCTTTAGGTTTAGGCTTTAGGTTTAGGCTTTAGGTTTAGGCTTTAGGTTTAGGCTTTAGGTTTAGGCTTTAGGTTTAGGCTTTTGGTTTAGGTTTAGGGTTTTAGGTCGGGTAACAAGTACTTTACGTTAATCCAATTTACTTGTTGACGAATCCCAGCAATCAGATTCTCCTAATGGGAAAATAGCTCCAGCAGTGCTTTTCCTTCTGATGCCTATAATAGACACTTCCTTGTTAAATTTTGGAAATGCCAAAAGGCTATGACTATTTTGCCTCACGAAGCAAAATCAGTGCTGGAATATTTTACCTTCAATCAATGGTATTTGGCTAAAGGCAAAATAGCTCCAAGAGTTCTTTTGCCTCATGAGGCAAAACAAAAATACATGATTTTACATTGGCGGATCAGGACTGGATCGGACTGATGATATTCAAAAATTTTGCGGATCAGGACTAGATTGGATTTAATTTTATCAGATCAGGACTGGACTCGAACTGAAAAATTTCACAGTCCGCTCATCTCTGCAAGGTAGACTGTAGTATGTTGCCCATAGGATTCACCGGTGCGACAGTGAAAAAACATTGACGTACCTGCTTATATCTACCAGTAGTTTGCAAAAAATGGTTTGAACTACAGAAGTGAACAAAAAAAATTATCTAGTGCACAAGGCAGTTTTAATGGATTTGATTTGCTCTTCAGCTACTGAACAGTTTGTGACAATTTTGGGTTTAGACTATCAGTTTACTCATTCATCCTATAGTGACTACATTAGTGAGCAGTACAGTGAATATTGAGAGTATAACAAACCATTACTTGGCTACAACTATTTGCTTACAGTAGGTCCTTTTCAGTTAGGGTGTGCTCAAGCTTTTAAAAAAAAACATGGATACTTCTTCACAAGAAGTCATCGATGCTGTTGCTGAAAAGATGTAAGTATGGATCCTGTTGATATATTTTGCTTTTTTAGTCAACTTTAAAATGGTTGCAGTTGTTCAGATTGTCAAAAAAGCAAGGATATGCATGTGTAGGTCATGAAACATCCAAAATATATCTACGTAATGTAGACTATAAATGCAATGCATGATCTGCTGTTGAACAAAAACTAGTAATATAATTCATATTTATAGTTTTTCCGAACTCGTTGAACTTATAGTTTTTCCAAAAATAAAATTCATACTTATACTTTTTCCAAACTCATTTTATCTGGCATTTCACTGATTTTTGCCATCACTACTGATAAACAGTATAGCCGATATTGTTTTGTGCCAGAATGCGGTATTAATATCATGTATTTTTACCTAAAAAGATTATGGCATTTTTACAAATGAAGGCATTGTAATGTTTTCAATGTTAGTTGCATCAAGAGTGTTTGACCGAACTACAGTAACTACAAGTTGCTGTTCAAAAACCTAATTAAGCATGATATACCACTGTGCATAATGAGAATGAAGGTAGGTTCATATAGAAACTAGACCATGCAAATATAGCAATATACCATGTAAATATAGCAGTACGTGTTTTTCAGACCACTTCACTGCAGCCAGTAGGGTAAGCTGCATGGTAGGATTAAGTCCATATTTACTTACTATTTACCTTGATGAACTCTTATTTCAGTTAAGCTCAACTAGAACAGGATGCATGGGGAAACGTGGTTATGAATCATGTACTTTTTGATATAAATATATGTATGTTTGGCTCTAGCATTGGTGGATTTCAAAACCTAAATATTTGTTGCAGTTAATAAACTGTTTTTAATTTCAGCAAAACAGTTGGTGCAGTTTTTCCTCTTAACTTCTGTGACAACCCTGCATCACGTAATGTATGTCTAAATGGTTTGTAAGATTTTGAAGGCTCTAGATTTTCTGTAAGCTTTCAAAGAATCTGCCCACCATACCCTTCTTTTATAACTTGGCAGAGATTTGAACTTGCACACATCCATATTTTAGCTGTACATTTCTAGAAAGGTTACGTAATCAAGTCAATTACCAAATTGTTTCAATAGGAAATCAATGTCACAGAATTTATGCATCTTCAATCCTAAAAATTATAAGCAGCCCTTGCTTGTACGCCCCATATGAGTAAACTGATGAATAAAAAACATAAGATTTAGAGAGAGCATGTGAATTATAGTCTCAAGCAAAACCTGTGATGATTAAGGTGGCCTCACTAAAGCTTTGAAAAGCAAAGTGATGCCAATTACTCAACTATGAGCTTCAAGTAATGCGGTGATGAATCAAACCATAATGAGCCTCCCAACACATAAAACAATTTTTGGCATTACTTTTCACTGTCCTCAATTAAGAACCACTGGCCACAGTGCTTGGGTTGTTAATTACCTAGATGGTGTGTTTGTTAACTGTTAATTTTGCTGAACAAGTCAAGAGAGTAAAAACCTATACCTCATTGAAAGACGACAATTATATATGCTTAGAGACAAGCAAAATTACTTTCTTATGCAGCAAACAAAGTTGAGTCATCTTTGTTCAATGCTCAACTGTAGAAAATATATACTTTGTTTTGTGACCATTGAATTTTAACATATGCCTACCAACTGTGGAACAGATACACTTAAGCTGTTATTAAATTCCTCCAAACAAACTGTTGAATGCCTAAGTGTAACTGGTTGTCACCAACAAGCTATCTATTTTATCAAGACATTTGATACCTTGATTAGGAAGGATTTGGATGCATTTCTACAGTGTTGGGCATCTTCATTTAACAATTTCATGTAATCAATGCAAATGTCTGATACTTTTTACAACATTATATTCTCTTATGATGTAATGTTTCTGTATGCTAATGAACAAATGCGGTAGTTTCTGGTGCATTATTTCAGTATTGTTTCTTGGCAATATTGCATGCACATACCAAATGATGCACACCCCATGAAGTGCTATGATGAAACATTCTTGTGTTTTTTAAATAAGCTTTGTGATATAGATCATGAGTATGAGCCAAATATGTAAATAAATAGAAATAAATTATAGAAATAATTATTTGTTTGTTTATGTGTGCTGTACTAAATGTTTGCTTTTATATAACTAATATTTGAAGGTCTACAAATTGGTAATGAGAGCTTCAGAGTTGTGCTCCATGTATGCTAAGAGATTAGTATATTAGGACACCATTTCAAAAAATTTTGGTTGTAAAATGTATAAGAAAGGTAGAAAGTTTGCATTTTGTGAAGTTTGCATATAACCAAGCATTGTAATTAGAGATAGACCAATATATCGGCCTGGCCAATATATCAGGTTGATATTTGGGTTTTACCGATATTTCGGTATCATTCAAAATGGCCAATATTATCGGCCTCAGTAGGTATTGACAAAACTCTATTGTATTTCTCACTCATGCAGACAACTTGCGCAAGAACACACAACGAACCAAGTCAAGGCAGTTATCTTGCAGCAATGCTAGCAGGTGTGTTTTCATAAACAAGCAGACAAGGTGAACCATGGAGCATGCGTCGGCCATTGCAGCTGAAACAAGAGCATTGTCTTTCATCATTAATCAGATTAATTAAAAATCATAGCAAAATATTAAAAAATTTTAGCTCACAAATCTTGATTTTTGAAGTTATTCAATAAAAAGATAAGGCATAGAATACATTATATTTTTGATAATGAAGCAGAAAACAAGATTTAAAAATTTTGGAAATATTGGTATCAGTTATCGGTCCATAATTGGCCGACATATCAGTATCAGCCCCAAAAAAACATATCGGTCGATCTCTAATTGTAATGCCCACAATGGAGGTTGATTTGCACCGTGTGGAAAATTCATGGCAACACATGGAAATTCAAGTTTCTGTACAAGCAAGATCTCATCAGGAAGTGTTATAATGTATGCTGTATAATATTGGTATACACCAAAAATTTCTTGCAAAAGCTGTGCATGCTACAACAGATGAAATCTTGGCCCATCAGGTGTATTGATGCATGTGCTAAAAATTGGATTGCAAGCACCTTTTTACATTATAACTTAGCAATTGTCACCAATTGTTTGTCTAATGTGTTCATCATACATTGAAAAGAGCACTGTTATATTAAAATGGTGTAACAGGCTCTGATTTGTCTGAAATTTATGCAAATTATATTTCTTCCAAGTTTGTGTTAAAATATTTTGTAAATGTGCTATATTGATGATTCAAGCTAAATTTATACTTGTATTTTAACTAGATAGAATCTTCAATTTTTTGTTATATTTACATACTTCACTAAATGTTCAAATTCTATAAAAACCTTAATTTGTAGTTTGAAAAAGAAAGAAAGAGAGATGTTAAAAGAAGTTAAATGTGATACTGTTATGTTATGCGTTTGTCTCAGATACATGTTACATATCACAGTGCTTAGTCAAAAAATAAAAGAACAAATATTTAGAGTTGCACACAAAAAACATTTTATTCTGTTTGTTATTCAGTATTACTAATTTTGCATTATATTTATGACACAAGAACCTTCAAAATTTACATTAACAGTCATTTGTTGTGCTTAGAAATACTTGTAGTAGCTTGTTTGTCAACTAGTGGTTTTTTTATCAAAAACTAACATGGAAAATTAGATTAACTTACAATTGAAAAAGGTGAGAAATTTAATCACAGAAAGCTGTTCTTCTGAGCAACATTTTTTGCTTGATGATTTGCTAAAAAAAGTAGCTGCCATTTCTTAATTGTCATTATACTGCAAAAATGCACACAAGGCAAATGAGAATACCCTAATTTTTGCTAGAAGTTGCAAAGATATAGTTAGAAACTGTTACATTTTTATGTTGAAGACATACAATTTTGGCAATGGTAAGGCACAAATGATATGACACAGACATGCTTCATTCATTGAAATGGCGTGTCACTCATAATTTCTCTTGACTTCCCAGCTGGAAATAATTGCAGAATTGTATTTTTCAACTATCAGGCACATCTGCTGTTTTTTTACCAGATTAGTAATGCCCTAAGTACTGTTAATTTACATCTGTCCAACATCAATATATTCAAAAATTAACATTGTGGTCATGTTCTATTGCTTTCATCTTACATACATTTTTCACCAATATTTGTCCAACAAAGAAATCTATGCTTAGATGGCAATATGCACATGAATGATTGGCATGCCTTAATGTTATTTAACCAATTCAAACTCATAGTGAACTCATAGCCTTGCACCGAGGGTTGCGGAGTAAGAGCCAGAGGTTTTTGGGTGTAGTTGGAGTCAGATTCCTAATGACACTGGGAGTCGTAGCCGGATTTTTTTTTGTCCTACTCTGACTCCGGATGTCCGATTGGATCATTTTTAACATCACACCCCTAAACTGGGAATTCCTGTTGAAATAGTACAATTTATTTTGAAACTTTTGTTGAAATAGGGTTTCTTACTGTGCACCATGATTTCCATTGATCTTGATTGCCAAATTTCATTCCCTTTATGTTAAGGAGTCAGAGTAAGAAATTTTGGAAAGGTCGGAGTCAGAAATTTTGCAAAGTCGGAGTTGGAAATTTTGGAAAGGTCAGAGTTGGAGTCAGATATTTTACCTCTGACTCCGCAACCCTGCTTGCACCAACACCTATTTTCATTTCTTTGTTTTGCATATTAAAGTGAGTGGGTGAAGTTTATATGGATTTTTACCTAATTTTAACAATTGCCTTGGTGGAAAACAATGCTTCTACTGTAATATCTTAATGAAAAGCAACCATTTGACTTCTGTGGAATTTGCTGAAAAGTCAACACAAAGTCCATGCCTATGCAAGCTTTCATATGCACAACCATGTCAGACTGGAAAGTATTTAAATCTGGGGTGAATCCACACCTGTAAAAATTTTAGCACCAGTTGTTGCATTCAGTTAGGTATGTGCAACTCATGCAAACTTACCAACACTTCCCACAGCAGTAACTTTTAATCACATTGATTTTTTATCAAAACTGCATGGAAACACTTTTCGGTACCAGAAGTAATATCTACAAAGTTCTTTATAACTTGTTTTGTTGTTGAATATGACTTGATACTTCTAGTGATCTTTTATTTTTGTATATACTAGACAATACTATATTGACATAAAGAGAAGAGAAGACGGCTTTGATTTATCTGGACCTTCAGAACCTAAAAGAAGATATCCTAAACTGAAGAATGTAAGCCACATTCACCAGATATTGTTTCTAGCTATGAGTGGAAATATAATTAAAGAAGGCTTCAAATGCCGAATCAGTGATTTTTTTAAATAATATGACACAAATTAAAAAGTATTTGTAACCAAAAGCATAACTGAGATTTTGCAGAACTTTTAAATTTAATTTATGAAGTACTGTAGTTGTGTAAAATATTTTTGTTTAGAAACATTGTGTAAATAATACTACTGGGTCAATTACGTGTATCTTCTAATACTTTGCTCATTATGCTTGCTTACTTACAAATTTTGAAAGAATCGATTTAAATCTACAACGTGATTTTTCTTAAATAATGACTTACTTTTATAGAGACCTGCAACCATAGACTGTGATTGTTTCTTGTATCAATATGCCTGCACTGCTTGTTGTTTTGTTTTTAAAAAAGTGTTTGTATGACCTTTAGATATGATTTGATTTGTGAATGAAAAGAAAACTTCTTGTTTAATCACAGTGCATTTTCAGCATGTTGTTCAGTTGCCAGCTTACAGCCTATGTAAATTTTATGGTTTAGAGTTAATGGAATGTGATGAGTTAAAACAATATCTTCACATGCATTTTTAACTTCTGAGTACTTCATTGACAGATGCTGCCAAGATTATAGCCAAATGAGTCATTTAATTTTCTAGATCTTTCTTTTTGGCTGTACTTCATACCAAAGTTTTTTTAATGGAACCCAAACACAAATCAGGTGTGGTTATGGCCATCAGCTGCAGCTTTAAATATTCACATTAATTTTTTAAATGTAGTTTTTAGGAACACTTTAAATCACCATGTTAATTCTACTCTGTTGTTTGCATGGTGAGAAAGAGTTGATATTGATGATTTGCAAACTGAAAGCAAAAGTTATTTGTAAAGCCACGTTTTGAGATTTGAGTTGATAAAGTCGTGGATAATTCTTAGTTTGTCATTATAGTGTAACTACTGATTTCACTGCCTGTTGAGAACAGGTTGGTTACATTATGCTTTGCACTCCTTGCACATGTCTTATTTGCTAGCACAGTATTGTGGATCACCATGTCATTATAAAAGATGAACTATGGTACACAATATATTTAGTAAGTAAAAGTGTCCTCATATGATGTAGAACAATCACGAAAACAGAAATTCCATTGTTATTTTTATCTCGGTTCATAGAAAATTCTTTGGATTGGTTTTCAGAAACAAAATTGCATGTATCTGTAAAGTATGAATTTAAATCTAAGCATTGAGAATCTAAGATTGATTCGTTTTGCAATATGATAGCAGGTAGAGAAAGTCATCACCAAGTACAGCCTGATTTTTAATAAGAATATATAGAGTTGTAATGTATCACAAATGGGGATGGTTGTATTTAGTTTTGTTCTAGCCTCAAACACTCGAAATTTTTGTGCATAAACCATTTCTTATGATATAAATCACAGTCAAAGCCTACACAGCTGAAACATTTTTGTTGTAATTCGGACAGTTATCATGAGCGTTTGTATACCCTCTTTGCAATCTTTTTAGTTATTAGAATTACCATAATGCGAATTACTGATGTTGTTTTATCTGCTCTTTTGGTTTCAGCTTTCTGTATTAGATAATGGACGACTGCATGACAGAAGCCTCAAGCATTACTTTACTCCTTCCATGATTAGAACACAGATAGCTAACCTTGAAGCAATGCCACCCGGAACTGCACGACAGCAAGCAGTTAACAAAGAATTGAAAAATTCTTTGAAAAACCCAAAGATAAAAGTAAGCACTTCGTAAAAATTTGTGATGTATATTGGAAATTATAACGGAAATTATAACTATATTCGTTTTAATGAATCCTCAATGGATGTTGCTTGTGCCATTGTCAAGGTTAAGACGTAGTGTTTGACAGTGCGGGGAATCATTGTTTACTGCCAATAAGTAGTACTTGACTGTGCTCTCAAAAAACGTGTAGTTTTGTGCACGCGACGTTTTATCATTCGATTGAAAGGTCGGATAATTATTAACAAGGCTGGTTCTCACATCGGCTTTCTTCGAATGATATGAGCGTTATCACTTCTTATTTATCCAAGTATGGATTGCCTCGAATTATGTACACAGATGCACTCGGTGGTTTGTTTTCGCCAAGCACGATTCAAGAAAACGAACGTAAATGGGAACTCTCATGAGTAACAGCTCTCATATTTGTTGACGTTTTTTATATTTTTGTTACGGTGCTCCTTCTCTCTGCACAATGGCCTCGCCAAAACTCTTCATTGTGCATTGTGGCCTCGACGAAATGCCACTTGAGCAACTTCAAGATGCTATGCGGACTATTCAACGCCGGTTAACATGATACGTTGTTAAACAAAGCTTGCAGCTGCCACTTATTTTAGAGAGTCATTATATCCTTAAATCTAATCGCCTATTTTTTTCTCGCTAAAAAACCTGATTTTTTCTCTTGTAATCAACCAAAATGATCACTATCTGTCGAAAGGAATCCTTTCCCAGCAAATAATCAGACACTACGACCTTGCAGAGTATACATTTCACCCACTAGGTAGACATTACCAGCTCTTATTCAAATGGAATCAAGGTATAAAAGAGACTTTGGCGATGCTGTCCAGATTGGACCAAAACGATAATGACGTTTGTCTTTCAGGTCGTTATCCACACAACTTTCAAGACGACATGATGCAATACGTCTCTTGACACTGCCATATTTCTGATATTCTCTTTAACTTCATTTAGTTGGAGTACATCGAAACAGAACTAGCTGATTTTAAGAAATTATTTTCGCCAACTATGTGATAGGTTTTGAAATATTAGTCTTGTGTTTTTCGCACTGAATGGTTTACATCGTCTTCTGCATCTCCAAATGTTAATTGAATTGATGTTCCAAATCGAATTTCTACCTTTTTGAAAAGCTAACAACATTTGAAAATTTTTTTATTGAGAACAATGTTCTGGGGTAGTCGTGACATCTGCACCACGAAACCTGGAGTTAATTTTTTTTTACTTCTTCGGTGGGGATTCAACAGTGCCCTTGCTTCACATGACAAACGGCCAGTTTAGACTTAACCATGCTGATCACAGTCGAAAATGTTTGTCAGATGTTCTTCCTCAGTATCAAAGCTTGCTGTCAACTACGATGTAGTTAATGCACGAGCAGATTCTTTTGCAAACTCCGCATTATGAGTTAAACTTGCAAAATCGGATAGCATGGGAAAGTTTGTGGTTCAATATCGTTGTTACTTGCTGCACAACAACCGAATAGACTTTATATCGGGCTCGCACCAGCTTGGGACACTTGGCGGGGCGAAGAGTTTTCTGAGAGGGGCCCAAATTTTTTAAACTATGTCCAACACATTTTTACAGGTAGGGTGAAAAATTTTTCTGCGCCTCACTTAGTTATGACCCTGCTTTATATCTCTTCCTTGATAATTATTTTTCTAAAAATTGATAAACACAATCAATGATAGTGTTTTACATGGGCGTCGGAAGGGGGAAGGTAGGGGCCATTCCCCCTGGATTTTGAAATTTGAAATTTCGTATTAAAGTTTTAGCAAAAAAAGGTTGTTTTCTTAGTTTCGAGTGGGTAAAATGAAATTTCACCAATTTACCCCCCACCCTGGCAAAAGATTTTTGGCTATCCTGGAAACATCCACCATTGCTTCCCCAGAAAAAAATCCTTCCGACGCCTATGATGTTTCACGGCAGTGGTTGGCAACCTCCGGCCTTTAGCCTGAATACGGCCTAGCTAGTGTTCCAGTCCGGCCTAACGCACTCCTAGTTATTGTATGTATTGCTGCATCCGGCCTAATTGTACTTGCTACGGCGCCAGAGCAAGAACAACGCCTCGTTTGGCATTTTGTGTTTGTTCTGTTGCAATTGCAGTTCTATGTTTATACAATCCCGAAACTTTGTTTCTTTCCCAACTTTAATGTTACTTTCCCTCATTAACTCCATTTGTGTATATTAAAACGACTCGAAAGATGTCTGCAGATTTTGTGTGCAGGCGGTCGTAGGTATAGGCTTGTGTTGCGTAGTCATTAGTGTGGCAGGCGTTCTTCCACTGTAGGTGCCTGGATTCTGAAGATTCTAGCATGTACCAGTACCAGTTGAGTGCATGGGTTGGTCTGTCCATGTGAAGGTCGCTGGTGGCTGATGCTAGGGTTTATTTCAATGGACTTATTTGTTCACGGTAGAAAATACAACTGCCAAGTTGATATTGTTGATCTTACGCCTTGTGCTGCAATTAAATACGTTTTCTGCTTGCACGGAGAAAACCGTTCCAACGTGAGTCTGTCTGTTTCATTATTGTTGGTTAGCAAGAACGTAGTAAAATCAGTCAACAACACGTCGTGGCTTTTAGTTTGTGAGTTGCGTGAGGGTTCGTTTGGGCGCATTTTTACCCAAGTAGTCGGTAATTCCGCTACGTGTTGTTGACCATTTCCACCAGTGGTGCAGGGGGTGCAAGCGCACTCCCAAAAGGTTCGATTTGGTGAAAATCCGGGCAAGATCTGTGGAAATCTGAAAAATTTCGCAAAATATATATGTTGACAAAATGTCTGTGCGGCCGGGTGAAATGTCTTCGCGGACCAGATAGAATCCGGCTTCGCTGGCCGCAGTTTGGAGACCCTGGAATAGTTGACAGTGTGTAGCCAAATGTGATAGACAGATGAGTTTTTCTTCACTGTTCATTTTCTTTGTCAGTCTTCTACCTTGCCATCGCATTTGGACCTGGAGTTATATTCCGCACAAATGGAAGCGCTCTACGCTCTGGAGCGTAACACACGGCGTAGGTAAGTTGATCTACAACTACAGATCTGTATTTGTCTGGGTTGCCTATCCTCGTTTTTGACCCCATCAATATGCCAGTCGATTACAACATTTTACCTGATGTTTTTTTGAAGATCAGATAAAAAGGCGTAAGGTCAGGTTTGTAGTACTGAAGGATCCTATTAAATTCTTTCGCTTTCTTGCATGCTCATAATTTGAAAAAATTACTCTAACCATGATGAAGTCACATATTTCTAACACGGGTAAAACAGTCTCAATGTTGTTCTCAGGATTAATACATTAGCGTAACGAGAGTGACGTTTAAGTTTATATGCGTGATATACAAATGCACATTACCTCCTGAAATTTGGTTACGTCGTGGAAACGATTTGGCGTTCGGGTCTGAGGCTTTGGAAGCCCTGCCAAGCGATCATTTTTAGAAATTTCTTGATGAAATCTGGTAAGCAGGTGAACTTGCTTTTGTCTTTGTTTGTTCTTTGAATGAAGAAAAAGTCCTTTTCCTCTATTTCAATTTTTTCTGTTGCTATTCTAAATTTTCTGACCCGAGCTTAAGGCTGATTTCATGTAAACCACTTGCTCAGTAGGCCACTAAACCAAAAACTGGATGTGATCATCCAGTGATCAAAAATCTTAAGAAAAATTGAGCATGCACAATTACGTAGCTTCATTCACTGCGGTATTGTGAGAGATGTTGAACGTTTGTACTGGCAGTAGTGCACATAAACGTTCGCAAAGAAAACATTCATGCTCAGGTTTTTTCGAAGTGTTCATATTGCGCATCTATAATATTGACTTAAACGTTCAGTTTGTTGGAGCAATCCAAGGTGAGTGTAAACACAGCCCGGAGAAGCGTTTTTATGCAAGCATTCGAAATGCCTGTGTTGCGGTTAATTCACTTTATTGGTCTTGTATTGTGCTGATACTCATGATTTTTTATCGTAAGTTAAAATAAATTATGTTGACCAAGTGCTGAATCAATGGTTTGGTCAAGCCGTTTTTATTTCTCTATAATTAAAAATAAACTGCCTGCAGTTTTACGGTTGTAAAGAGTCAAGTTTACAGTATTCTTAAAGGTAACTCAGTTTTCGCGTTTTTTAAAAATAAAACTACTTTTGAAGATACTGTAACTCAGCTTTCGCGTTTTCAAAACCAATCGTTACCACTTGATCAGGAAGCATGGTTAAAATCTCTTTTTTCTGCGTCAATAATGAAACACAACCGAATCTCACGACGAAACCTGAGAGCGAAAATCGTCCCATTAAACTCATGCAGTTACACTTGAATGGCACTGAGCAACCAAACATTGGGACAGAATCGCCTTCGTCAGAGCTTTTGTCACAAATATACGATCATCGTTAACTTTTTAGTGAAAGCTCTCCTCACTAGCCCTGAAAATCTCCAACCAGTGAATTTCGGCAAAAGGTTAATAAAGTAAGGCCGGAGGTCCGTCTGAGATTTCTACAAGCTTTATTAAATTTCCTTGACAGGCCGCACACGACTCGATAACCTTCCGGTTCCTTCAATGCCCTGGCGTCCTTGCACTAATTTGTGTTTTTTCTTGCTGAATATTAATTATCGCCAAATAAAATCAAC
>JGI24021J15306_10005422_pt1 | contig 15161 bp, 9 predicted proteins | sample Ectturendosymbi1_FD_15306 | JGI IMG/M metagenome (IMG submission 15306)
GGAGGAGCTAGGGCGTTGGTAAGGCAACCGAAAACTGCTGTTTTTTAGGCTGAAATCCAAGTACGAATATATCGTAGACCGGCTCTCAAAGTGTTAAGCAAATTTATAGACTGCATGTGAAACATGACTAAATGAAACTCTCATAGTAGTTTTTGTTTATTGGCAGATCCATATACATAAGCTAGCATACATTCAGAATGAGATTAAACACGAAAAAACTGTGCAGGAGACCTATAACTGCGTCCTGTAGGGTCTGCCACTGTTACATTCATCGTGCATTGAAAATTTACTAAACAACTATGTAACAGTTGGTGTAATCCAGTTTAGCAGTTTTTTTCTATTGATATGACATATCCGTTGCTAAATTTTCGAGTCGGTGTCAGACAGCGAGGTTTCCGGATTAAAGGGGTGAAATTCAGGGATTCCGGTTAATTGCACTTCGGACAAATGGGGTCTGACTGTATTTGGAATAGATAGTGGTATTGATCTGATTGTTAAAACAAGTTAGAAAATATTTCCAAGTTATTGCTTTTGGGCACAGCGCATTTATTACATCACAATTGCTGTTTCTTCCTACAAACATGGTACTGAAAAGATACTTAGCTTGTCGAACATTCAGCAAATGTCAGTCGTACAGCAATGAGAGCTGTTTAGTCAAACGTACATATACTTTAAGTGTAGTTGAAGTCTTAGAAAATCGATGCTGACAACCAGCTGCACAACTGCGTCTGTGGAGCGCGCTGTCTATCCAGATGACGGTGATATAAATATACTTGCAATGTCACTACGGAGAAGAACGATTTAATTGCAATTGCTCTGGCTACTTTGCATCGTAATGTAAAACTGAAAAACTCGAAATCAATATAGGACTTTTTGCGCAGCAAACAACATCGTGAACTGCTAAATTCTAAAAGGCTATTTTCGAAATACAACGCTTGACTGATATTTTGTTCAGATAATACGGCCACAATCTTTGAGGCCAGCTGTCGTGCCTTTCAATATGAGAAATTGCTTACAAAAATATAGTTTCAGTGGAAACGAACTCACATTACTTGGCGTAACCCTGAGGAAAGCCCAAACTTGCGTAATTTTGTCATAACCTAGTAGGTGTAAACAGCAGATAAAATTTAGCCCGAAACTACAAAACGAAACGATCGTGATTGGAGACTGTCCTCTCGCCATGAAGCAAAATATTACGAAACAGCTCCTGCGTGTGTGTGGCAGTGTCCGAGATTCTGACAGCATGAGAGCCAGCACTGCCAGAGGAGGAAATTCAGAAACAAGTGCGTTCGACGCAATATCAATTTCGAGTGTTCGAAAACATGGATTGTTTCATGTCACTGCGCAGGCGCTATTTAGATAAGGCAGTAACTTTGTTGTTTCATAATAGTACTATGCAACGTTAGAAGGGAAATGTAAGCCGTTGCCTGTTCCAAAACACCCGCATTAGAGACTTGCAGAGACAACGTATGATGTTTTATCGGCTTTAATGCTGAGTACCTGCAGTGCAAAGGGGTCTGTCATGACAGCCAAACAGGCCCCCTAGATGCGCCCCTGTCTGTCAGGGTAGATACTGTAAACAGATTTGGGGTGAAATTACCCTTGTGAAAAAAACAGCTTTTCATAATTAATAAAATGGAAAGTATAATGGCAACAATTAGTTGTCTGTGGAATTTAATATTGACTTTCCCAAATGTGTAGTACTTACCGTTCATGTTTTACATTTCCTCATTTCATAAAGGTGGCAGCCATTTCAGAAAGGTTGCAAATTGAATGTTGCAATGTGCATAAGAATGTTAAATTTCTTAAATGCCGTTACTCGTCACTGGTAACTTGGTATAACGACACTTGAATATATTATTATAGAATTCGTGGTTCCATGGATTATAAATCATATTTAGTATGATTATGTTATGGAGAATAAACCTTCATTGTTAGGTAAAAAAACTCAAGCTCTAGCCTGAGTGCTGCCTAGTTAATGCACATATTACTTCAAATATTCTAGTTTGTTCATGGTAAATAATTATACTGTTCTTACTGTTGAAAAAGTAACTTAAGTGAAACTTGGTTTAATGATTTTAAGGATGTCGAAAACAGAACCATTCTATATGATTTTCACAAGCATCATGGTGGAAAAATGGTTGATTTTGCCGGATGGAGCATGCCAGTTCAGTACAAGTCATTGGGAATTGTTGCTTCCCATCATCATACCAGAACTAAAGCCTCATTGTTTGACGTTTCGCACATGTTGCAAACAAAGGTAGGTTTCGTATACTGCAGTGCTTTGTATCTGTTTTGTTCATAATGTCACATAAGGTGTGTGTTCCTTGTGATTTTGAAGCAAGTTTCCTGGCTGCATGAGTCCATATGAAAAACGCAATAAACAACTTTTGTTTTCATCAGAGAAAGCACTTTCTACATGCACAAAACCTGAGCAGTACAGGTTATCAAACAAAATTCAAATGCTTGTATTTGCTATAGAGCAGTGTTTCCGAGCATTTTTGGCTATGCCCCACTTAATCATCTTCAAAGTCATGATGTTATCCTAAGATATTTAGATTTTATTTTAAAACATGAGCTCCTATTTATGTGGAGAAAGTTTTTTTCAACCATTGAAACTCTTTCTCAAAGTTCCTTGTAAATGTCACATTAGATAACTGTGGGAGGTGTACCCATGTTGGAATCATTTGCTGCAGAGCTATATGAACAGATCACTACTTGCAATAGGCATTTTGTACTTGAGTCTTGAGCATCACACTAAATTTTAACTACTGATGCGACTGGAGTTCAAAAGTTTTACAGTTTGGGTTAGTTGCAGATAAAAGTTAACATCATACAGTACATCTGGCTTACTGAATTTGTAAGGTAGATACCAAAAACCAGTTCACAAAACTGTGGCTTGACAGTTGCCACATGAAGCAGTGCTTGATAATTATTTGTGGACTGCGTGCTGGTAGTGAGTTTTGCAAAATACAGTACCATGCTGTAGTGAAAGGAAATAAACTTCTACTGTAGTTTCAGTGATAAAGTGTTGGAATACTTATCCTTAAATCAGCTGGTAAGTATAATATCTCTCCACTTCTAGGCTTGAATTTTGAAAACTTGCTTTTCATTTATGTTGTGTACAAAATTCTATACAAGTGAATTGGTTTTGAAAAATTAATTTTTTATCTTTTGTATATGTATTGAAATTAGACCACACATAACTAGCTGGCATTCCTGTCAAAAATACAAACCATTCTCATCAGTCTGCTTAAAAACTATTGTGGATGTGTATTGATGTCTTCAGGTCTGATGAAAGCTCAGTAGTTAGAGTAACACTGCACAGTATATTAGAGTGCCACTTTCTCTCTGGGTCTGTTTTACTTGGTAGGAAAATGCCCAAGAAAGGCATTTATACATGAAATCAGTTTCACACCATTCATTGGTAATATTTGATACCATTTATTAGTTACATTGGACTTGGCCTTCGTCTGTACTACATTGTAGTCTACTGTTATGTCAGTTAGGAAATTTGATATACATCAGTACTGCTGCAGCTCTGTCTAATTGTGAGCTTATGAATTATCTTCAGTCCTTTAAATAATTTCTGTTGGTGTACTGCTGTAAAAGAATGTATATTCTTTGCAAAGAAAATAAATATTCAAGCTTTTTAATCTAGCAGTGTAGAGTTGCATGTGACTCCTGCTGAAAATACCTTAAGATTTGAGCATGCTATGAGCGTAGAAGTCAGAAGTTTCTTTCATTTAAAGCTTTACCTAAATGTTATGGCTAACAAATGAATTTTGGTGGACAGTGAATTAAATTTCTGTGTGTTATTTTATATTACTTCACTAATTAATGCATCTGTTGTTGATAAAAATTGCAGTATCCTTTCAAAATAATAGAGTTTAAGAAATTACTCCACTTTGTGTATGAAACATAAGCAAAAATCAATCTTATGTGCTTCATATTCATTGTTATTATTTTGGTACGTTTTCCTTACTTGTGTAATATGTTTCTTGCTGTTTTTGTTGTTTTAAGGTTGCAGATAGTCACAGTGATTAATTGGTGTGTTCAGTGTGTTTTAATTTTTGCTCAGTTTATGTTCTTTGCTTGAAAGGTTTTTGGAAGAGATAGAGAATTGTTCCTTGAGAGCTTAGTTGTGGCTGATGTGCTCAATCTTGCACAACATACAGGAACCTTGAGTCTCTTTACAAATGAAAATGGTGGAATCATGGATGATTTGATAATAAACAAAACGGAGGAAAATTTTTTGTACATAGTATCTAATGCTGGTTGTTCTGACAAAATTAAGCAACATTTGGAGGTAATTAACAAATGGCATTCTTCCAAATTTTCTAGTAGTTTTTTGTGTTTTAGATTGGATTGTGACATTTCTGAGATTGTTTTCGATTTTGGTATGCTGACCACATAATGATGTTTCCAATGATGATACGTTAATCATTGTTTTGTGGTTATACTCCTTTTTTGCACTTCAGATGTTTTATCCTTAAGCTGTTATGTTTCTCATTGGTTTTGGTAGTTGCAACATGTGCGTAGGATGTTTGCAGAATCTGGATTATGTTGCTGTCCTTAGCAACGGCAAATAGTTACATACACCTCTTTGCTTAGAATGCTTGCATAAACTTCAGGAAGAATGGTGGTGATGCGTCGATAGAGCACCTGGATTATGGTTTGCTTGCCTTACAAGGTACATCATCGAGCAGAGTTTTCTGTTGTTGTCCAATCATATAAGATCGTCCAGTGTAGCAGTTTTTGAAAAACTTCCTTGCACTACCACAGGCCCATTAATGAGCACAGTACTGCAAAACGAAGTGGATATTGATTTAAGACGGCTGCCCTTCATGCAGAATACCTCAGCAGAAGTGTTTGGGATCAAAGGATGCAGAGTCACGAGGTGCGGATATACTGGAGAAGATGGAGTGGAGGTATTATACAAATTTTGTATGTTAGCATGTTAACCCTGACCGCCATTGCAGGGGTTTAATGCGGAATTTGACTTTGCACCAAATTGTACTAATTGAATGCTACCAATACCAAAGTTTTCTCGTATGTGTCCCCGTATTTGTTGCTTGAGGTACTTGTACAGTGCCCACCACAACTTATTTGAAGAATATAACCCCTCAAACTTGCAAACTTTGTCATTTTCATACAAATTTTTTTGCTTTACTGCAGGGTTTCTCCATTTAAAAATGTTTCAACACGTAATTTTTTTGTTACTCAATGTGTTGCTGGGTTGAAAGCACTGAGGATGTGAAACAGTCTCGAATGCACGATCTGCTGCATGTGTATTCCTTTATCTCTACCAGCTCAAAGCAACACTGCAGCCTAGGTTTGTTTATCAGTTATAGACCAAATTTTTTTTTAAATGACTGAGTCATAATGTCTGAAAATATAGATTAGTGAATACTGTTACGGCAATTTTAAATATTATTATGGGACAAACAACCGAAATGTCACAGCGAAAAAAACAGCCTGCCGCAGTTGTGTAATACAGGGCTTCTCAAATTATGGGTCGCAACCCCATGTGGGGTCACAAAATGTAATTTTGGAATTGCGAAACAAATTGGCTTGATAAAAAGTTTTTGCTAACTTTACAAGAAAATTGAAGGTAGACTTGCAGTGAATCTTTCTACTGCATTTTAAATTGGTAATATCGTGTTTCACGCTGTCAGTTACTTAGCTTACTAGGATGTCTGCCCGAGCTATCAAATAATAATAACCAACTAGGCACGACAAGTTATACGTTGTTCTGTCATGATTGTTTTAACATACTGACCAATATTGACCTTGTTACATTCATTCCAATATGAGGGCACAATAGTGTATAGAACAGGAGTCTCCAAGCTATGACCCGCCAGCCAAATCCAGCCCGCGAAGACATTTCATCTGGGCACAGAGACATTTTGTAAATAATGGAAAAATAATATGTCTATGAAAAATTTGTTTGATTTGGTAGAATGTGACAGTCACACAACGTAAGATGTCTGGCCCTCCAACTATTGTGTAGTGCAGTGGTTCCCAAACTGGGGGTAAATTACCCCCAGGGGTAATATGTGATTTTTCCAGGGTAATGCAAAACCAAAACCACATTGTTCTGTTTTATGAGCGATCACTGCAAAAGAAATTTTTGACCTGAAATGTGAAAAAATTTTATTGAGGGTAATAAGACATAATATATACGTTGATTTGAGTAACGGCTCGAAAAAGTTTGGGAACCACTGGTGTAGTGGTTTATGTGGCCTCCTGAAAAAAAAGTGTGGAGCCCCCTGGTCTAGAACAAGGGTGGGAAACCTGCAGCCCGCGTGAACATTTGGCATGGCTCACAATAATTTTCGTTAGTCAATTTGGAATACACAATCGGGTCAAAACAAAGATCAGTGATAAGCAGGTACTTAAGATAGTATGTAGTAAAAAGCCTCAATCTCCCCTAGTTAGAAAAAGGTAAAATTTTAGGATAAAACCAATTGTTATTTGCGGCCCGCCATTATAATCCACAATTTATGCAACCCGTGATAGTAAGTAGGTTCCCCATACTTGGTCTAGAGCTCTAGCTCTAGGCTAACTGGTTTGAGAACATAGTGGGTAGTTTTAGATTAAAGTTGAAAGCTTTATACACAGTTTAAGAAGTATTTAGGAATTTGCTTCAGAAAAATTTGGATCTGCAACCCATACACAATCGAAATTTCAGGAGGCCAAACACCTGCTATGCCCAGCATGAGTTTGCGGAGTTATTAAACGAAAAAAGTTTGCAACTGAAATTTCAAAACAGGGTTTGTGATTTTTGGATAAGAACAAGAAGTGAATACCCAGTCATTTCTGATCTAGCCATTCATAAACTATTAGCCTTTTGCACAACATATTTGTGTGAAGAGGCATTCTCAAAATTGATCATCAAGTCCAAAAACCGATCCTTTTTGAAAACTGTTGAGAATGTCCTTTGTCCACCATTGTCATGTATCAATCTGCGTATGGATGATCTGTGTAAAAATCAAGTGAATCCATCCCTTTAGTTATGCTTGATAACTTCTGTAAACTGAATTGATTTTTTAATTTCTTTCGCCTTACTGGTTGCATTGTGTGGTAGTTTTATTACTATGCAGTTTCTTTCGCGGATTTCGTGCATTTGTGTGGTTTCGCCATAGACCAAAATGCCTCTTGAGATCTGTAATGGGACGTTTACACGTATCATTAACATCTAGGCTATCCATGAGAGGGGTCACATAGAAAAACCTTTTTCAAAGTGGGTCGCAGACCAAAAAAGTTTGAGAAGCCCTGGTGTAGCAGATTGAGCGAAATCAAAACAGAAAAAAAGAAACAAGTTTGGCAAAGTTCTTTCGGAAAAGGTATGCATTCCACTGTGCAAGGAGTTACTGAATCTTCTCGGTGTACTGTTTAATTCTTGGCTTAGACGTTTCTTGGGAAATTAGTTGTTGAAAAGTGGTTTTGATTTAATAAAATGTGGCATTTTCTGAAAGTTGCTACAAGCGTTCTGCTTGAAGGCGACTGTTATGAATGAATGAATTTAATTTCCAATCAGAAACGAAGCCCACAGTACACGCACACACTGTCTGTACAACGCAGGTTGATAAAAACATACAAAACAGAAGTTAGAAACTTAGAGACGGTTTTTATGTATCCTACTGGTTTTCTGATTGGTATCTCAGTTTTTATTTTTATTTATGCATTTGCCGCAGACTCGTGGTCCATATCACAAGGGTAACCGAATAACGCAAGAACACAAAAATGGTTAGTCATAACACGTACAGAGTAGGTGTTTTAAGGCTAGCAGTATGTTTTTACCACGCTGTGACCGATACCAGATTGAATTTTTATTGCACGTTCACCTAAGACTATGATTAGTACCAACGCCTTTGTTGAAGAGAGCATACAGCGGAAAAGACGTATTAAACTTGTCTTCTAAATCGCAGTCTCTGACGGACAAATGCAGTTGGAAGTGTTGTGCAAGGCTTTAGCATTTTACAATATTCTCCAAGTTTATATCACGGTCGGCGTTGCTAATCCACTTGCAGTTTGACCAAAATCACCTGTTATAATTTCATGCTATGATCTTGTGTTGTGCGTCAAATAACTCGTTTGCTCATTCGTCTGTAGCTAATTATCCCGAAAAGTGAGAATGCTGTGGTTAATTCTGTCGGCGTCGGGACGTTGGTGTTCGACAAACTATTTACCCGAGTCGCAGTCCATTGGTGTTTGGTGAATCCATTATCTTAAGTCTGCTTTCGATTCGGATTGGATGGGAATTCTCAGCTAAACCTCGTTGTCAGTCAGTATCTTTCGGCAACTTCTGGTTTCCTGTTTTTTTTTCGCTGAACATTTCGGTCATTTTAGCTGAGATATTTTTGAAACATGAAACGTTTCGATCATTTGTCTTACAGTTGTATTAAAACTCGCCATAAAAGTGTTTTTAGCCTATATTTTCAAACATTCTGACCGAAATGACAGTTTTTTTCGGTCATTTCAAAAACGTTTCGGTCTATGACCGGAACTAAAACAGCTGGTGTCAACAATCGTCTGATATATGTGGAAATCCCTTGGCTCTCTGGTTGCTTGCGAGAGATGGGTGGTATTGGGGTTGTTCAACGCTGGCGCTCTATTAAACTGCGAACCTTACATTTCTCATCGTCCTCCCAGTGCATTGAAAGTATATAAGAATAAAAAAAGAAAACGCGGTTAAAAATAGCTTCAGTCCAAAAAAGTGCTTAACAGTGCAAACAGGTGAAAATTATATTGCAAAACAGACACAAGTGGTTGCATTTTTTATTTCTGCAATGTCTGCGACCATTCCAACGCTGGCTTCCGGTGAAAGTGCTGTTGCGACCAACAGTCCTGCTGCTCATCACCTGAAAAAAAAACACACTCGAAGATCAACAGCTGCCTCCACCACTGAGAGTTTTCTTGTGCTTGATCTTTCGCAACAATTGCAGATATCTGTGCCGCGCGACAATACCGTAGAATTGGCGGAAAAGCTCCTCTCTCACCCTGACGTCGAGCTGGCCGGCCTCGGAGCACGAGACAGTCTGCGTCTTGAAGCTGGCCTCTGTCTTTATGGAAACGATATTGACGAAAGCACAACGCCTGTGGAAGCGGCGCTGACCTGGTGCATTGGTGAGAATAAAGAAAACATCCGGCTTCTGGTCATTTTAATATTAAGCAATATTGTAGTTTTTTAATATTCTAGTTTTTTTTCTAAACTTCGCAAACTGGCATGAAAGTTTTTACAAGAAATGCGCAAATCTTCCAGTGAAAGCAGCAACTGCGTATCTTCCTCGTCCTATGCGTTTTCGGCCATTCGACACTTCAGTGTTTATCTGATTTACAGTAGGTTCCTTAAGCGGGATATGCAGCAGTTTGCTGCTCAATATGTGATTAACGATTTATCGGATTGGGTTCATTGTGGATTCAAGTTCGATATCTACTCACATACAGCTTTGGTGCGACCTCAACGATTGGTATCAAAGAAGGATGGGAAGGTCTCTGAATACTTGCAAATACTGCTATGCGTTGCAAAAAGACATTTCCAAGTAGAGTAACCAGGGTTGCGGAGTCGTGAGGACTCGGAGGTTTTTGGGTGGAGTCGGAGTCGGATTTTTTGTCCCACTTCGGATGTGTAATTGGATCATTTTTTACACAACACTAGTAAATTGGGAATTCCTGTTGAAATGATACAATTTCTTTTGAAACTTTTGTTGAAACGGATTTCTTGACCACGGTTTCCATTGATTTGAGCAGCCAAATTTCATTCCCTTTATATTAAGGAGTCGGAAATTTTGGAAAGGTCGTAGTCGGATATTTCACCTCCGACTCGGCAACCCTGAGAGTAACAACAGTGTTTGGCTTGGCGAGCCTTTGACACTGTACGCGTATGCAGATCAGGTGGTGCAATGCTCATTTCCATACTGCCAGAGAAAAACAGAAGTGCGCGCCTCGATAGGAAAAATTTTGAACCGTAGTTCGCAGAGTGAATTTTTATCAGTTTCGTTTCGATGTACTCGCTTTTTTGTACACCTTTCGGGAAAGTTTACGAGTGGTCTGCGGAGTCCATCTCCGCTTGCTTGGGCTGTAGGTCACGCGACTACTTCGGTATATGACTGTTGCATTAATGGCGAGTGAGGTGCTATCTATTTACGCTGAGCACGAAGCCGGAAGTACCATTTTCAAGCAGTCGGTATAACTTAACCGGGAATTAAACCGCCAACCTTCCAGCTTCGGTGGCGCGTGCTCAACCAACTGTACTACTCCGCCGGTTAAGTTTTGTACTGTTTTTTTCATATTTTTACTGTTTTTCAGGAAAGCGGCGTAGAGTGGACGGCGGATTTCCTGGGGCAGACATTATTCTCAAGCAGCTTAAGGAGAAGCCGATGCGGCGAAGAATCGGATTAATAGTTAACGGCGCGATCGCTCGACGTAAGTAGTGGGAGGCTTCGCACAGAAAGGCTTTGATAATCTAAAGACCGCCTCGGCTTTTATGGTTCGCTCATGGTTAAGAACATGGAGCGATGGCAATTCATTCATTGTGTGGTGTTGACTTCGAGAGACTTTCAATCTTGTCCTGGAAAAACAAATTTGTCGAAAGTGGAAAACACGTCAGTTCGGTCAGTATCGTCAGTTTGTTTTTTCCTGCCCTCGTCCGGCGTGCGCCAAAATTTTGGTGCGAAACGGCGTCGACATATTCCGCTATAACTCGCCAGCCGATTGAGTTAGAGAGCTGTTCAAACCCTCAAGATGGAGAAAGACTTGTATTTCGATTAAAAAAGAATTAGAAGTTTTGGATTTGCGTTTTTTTTATGGGTGACGTCGTAATAGGGGTAGGCTCTTTGGCCCACTTCATCTGGCCATGGACCCAATCCCAAGGGGTAAATTTTTGTTTTTTTTCTCAAAACTAAACTTGCGAAAATCTGCATCTTTAGAGTCCTTGCCTTTGTGGTTCGAAAGTTATAGCAAAAAAAAGACGATAATTAATTACCAGTAATTGATTAATTCCCTAGTGGATTAATGAATTAGTTTGTTGAGCCCCAACCCCAAGGTAATTTTTGAACCACAAACGCTAGAAGGCCAACCAAGGGCTCCAAAGACGCGGATTTTCGCCTAGTTTTTTGTTTAAGAAAGAAACGAAAAATAGCCTCTTGGGTTGGGGCTCAGGACCAGATGACATCATTCAAAAAACCCTAAACCTACCCAAATTATGACGTTGCCCACAAAAACTGAAATCCGAAACTTCCCAAGTATTTTTTAAAAGAACCTCCATGTCTTTTCGCATCTTCATAGTTCGAACAGCTCTCTGAAAGCTCAATCTACTGGCGAATTATGACTTGCCCAACTTGGGCAAATCGAGGACGTATACGCAGAACACAAAATTTATACGTAATATTGTATTTGTAACCGCAACTTATCAGGCGGCTGAACACGTTCTTCTCAAGATAGAAAGCTGTTGATAGAAAGTTGTTTTTGCTTTCTCCAGACGGTGCTGTTGTCGAAGACGAATCAGGCAGCAGATTGGGGGAGGTCACCAGCGGTTGTCCATCTCCGACCCTGTCGGCAAACATCGCCATGGCCTACGTGCCAAAGAAGTGGGCCAAGGTCGGCAAGGAAATTTTTATTGGCATTCGTAAGAAAAAGGTGCCTGCTACCGTTACAAAAATGCCTTTCACACCTACGCGCTACTACGTAATAAAATAATTGCGCGTGAAGTGAGAGTTCGCTTTGTTTCTTCGTGTTTTTTTGCTGGCCATCCAATTTTACATTCCCGCATCGTTTTGATGCTTCATCATACAACTTTTATTCCTGCATTTGCAAGTTTCGCCAAACGAAAGTGTGCGAAAGATTTTCCGTCGAACTTTATCGACGGCGAACTGCTGCGATATTTTGCTCGCTAGCAACAGCAGAGTAGCACACATGCTTTCTCCCGTGCTTACGAGCCAATAGGTGTTAAAATGATTCTTCACCGTTATCTGATATTGCTTGCTCGGCTGGTCTATTTTTTCAACTCGCGCACCGTACAACCCTTACCGCACTGTCACTCATCGCCACTTCTCCGTTGCCTGTGCTGCATTTTCGTAGCTGGGTGTGTTCTTTAGCAAACGAGCGTGTTTCTGTGCTATGGTGTGTTTTGGTGGAGACTCTGATCAGGTTGATCGTGGCGACTGAAATTCGTATCGTGCCATTGCGAATGTGTTTGTTACATACGTTTTTTTACTTCGCAAGTGTTTTCCAACGCTTTGTGTTTCATGGTGGTTCTCATCATTATCTTACCCCTTCAAACATTGTCTATCTACCGTCGTGTGTCTGCAAGATGAAGAAATATGGTCTTACCAGAAATTTTCTAACTGTTTGCTCCCCATAGATGGTCCAAGCATAGGCGTAGCCATGGGAGGCCTAGGGGGGAATGCCCCCCAAAATCATTAGAACATAAAGTCATTTTGTGCTTTGAGAAGCGGTATCCCAAGCAAAATAGCGTTATTTGCCTAAATACAAAAATTTTGCCCCCCCCACAAAGTTTTTGGGCTGGCTAACACAACTGGGTGAAAGTGCTAAGTAACTGAAGGCAGAAGATTATATTGTTTCCCGACCAAGAGTTCCAACTCACTCCGCTATTTTCCCAAGATATGTGAACTCGTTTCTGTGAGCCATTGCATGTGTGTCGCAGGTCTGTTACAAGGTAGTTTTTTTTGCTGGTTGTCAGCAGTTGTTTCACTTTCTTTGTCAAGTGACTCGGTGTTTGGCATGTCAGTGAAGTTTAAATGCTACACCCGCCCTCCGATGTCATGTTTTCCAAAATTGCGCATTTGAGAAAATTTTATTAGCTTAATACGGACGTCGTTGCACTCGCTGCTTGCTGGTCTAGGGAGATCTCTAGTATTTGGAGAGGTTTTATAACAGAAAAAAACACGCATATTTACCAAAGCTACAATTTCGAAAACCTGGCTTTAACAACCATTAATTTTTTTATTTTATAGATTTATAGGAGACACATAGTGCATATCACAAGGGTAATCGAATAACACATGAGCACAGAAATGGCTAGCCGTAGCGCATTACAGAGTAGGTCTTAGCAGACAAATACTGAGAGGAGCAAAACATTAAACAGCACCCGAACTACAACTGCATTCACTCATACAGGGATCTGGCAGTGGGAGAGAAAAGAATTCCAATGTCAGATTTTGAGATAAACGGCAGACAAAAAATAAAGAGGATGGTGGTGCTCAGCGGCATGCAAATCAGGGTTGCGGAGTCGGAGGTTTTGGGGTGGAGTCGGATTTTTTTGTCCGACTCCGGATGTTCAATTGGATCATTTTTACATCACACTCTTAGATTGGGAGTTCCTGTTGAAATGGTACAACTTTTGTTGAAGCAGGTTTCTTGCTGTGCACCACGATTTCCATTGATTGTAANAGCCAAATTTCATTCTCTTTATGTTAACAGCGGCGCGCAAAGGTCTGTTGATGCCCGGGGCGACTGGTTGATTATGTGCTCCCTTATCAAATTCTACTATTGAGAATGCCGTATGGTGGTAATTGTTACTGGATATACGTTGTTTGTGACGTCACAATATGACGTCATAGTCACGTTTACAAACCAATGTTTTGGCGAAGTTTGTTGACACAATCTGCATATTATTCTACTAGTTGTAATGAACATGGATTATCAGCGCTCCAAGTTACGAGACCGGAGCAAAACAGCACTCAACACCAAGACAGAGCAGTTCGCAACTGCACAGATATCCAGTAATACGTTAAAACGGGAGTAGGACACACTCAGTGCTACGTCAGCGCAGTTCACAACTGCAAAAATATCAGGCTGGGCCAATGTCGCGTCGAGCAGAGAAGGCATGCTGCTGGGGTGGCAGACACCCAGGGTTGATACTTCGAAACTTGCTACTAGTACACAAGAATTGAGAAAGTGCATAAAGTACGCAAAAAACTCGTTTTTTTATTATGTGACTGTTATACGTAAAACTACTTGGGGGGCGGAGGCAGAACAGATACAGACGGGCTCAGGCGCGCAACCAGGGGGGGAGTTTGCCCTCCCCGAAATTTTCAAAACGTTGCATAGCAATTTTGACATTTGCAGAAACTTTCAAAGAATAAAGATGAAATTTTATATTCTAATCATTCTTTAAGAAATCTTATTGGAATTTTTCTTTGTCTTGCTCGTTAATTATCTTCTTACAAGATATATCTTGAGACATATCTGATCGAAAATTTCGTAAATGATTGGCATTCAATCACAAACATGCTGGAAGTGTCAACTTGGAAGATAGTTTAAAATGTTCGTATTTTTAAGGCATTTTTTGTCTATTTATTCATGTACTATTTTGTCTTAGACAGGTCTCAGTTTGCCCTCAAGAATCTTTATAACATTAGGGTACCACTGAACTGTGCGAATTGCTGGAACTTTCAAATTGATAAGAGAAATCTTGACATAGCAGTAGTGCCTCGTCAAACCGCTTGTTCTTCTACGACCTTTTGATTATTATTTCTGTTAGGGGCAAAGCGGATCACCATTATTAACGTAGTACTTTTCTCAAAAAAGCGTTGTTTAGCTGAATTTTCTCTTCGAAACCTGATAGTTTTTAATTAACTTTAGGTTGAGGACTGTTTCACGTTTTAGTGTCTTACTGGGTTGATCCCAGTATCACGGCTTGGGAAAAAGGTTTAAAAAAGTGTCATGAGTGCTAGTCAAGTGTTGAACTCACCTACCTACTAGACCACTTTGGCTCCAAATGACGCTTTACAAGATCTTGGCTTTTGCAACCAGTGCAAGTCCTTAAAGCTCATAGCCTTAAACGTGCTTCTAAAAACTTTTACACAACTCATGGATGCCAGAAAAAGCCGTTTTGCCCCAAACACACCTGATTCGTTTTGCCCGAAATGGGAGCATTCAAAGATCCCCTCACCTTTGACATAGGTTATCTTTCCAGTTTGGGATCTTCATTTGTGATAGAAATTCAAGCACATGCTAGAAGAATAGGGCTAGAACGAATTTGCTAAAACAAGACCTCAGGTTTACTACTGATGTAGCCAAAGGCGCAGCCAGGGGGGGGCTCAAGCCTCCCCCTTAGCAATCAGAATATTGATGTTTATTTTCTTAGTTATTCACCAACATTGTAAGTCGAGATCGGGTGTATTGCAGAATGT
>JGI24021J15306_10005423_pt1 | contig 15155 bp, 8 predicted proteins | sample Ectturendosymbi1_FD_15306 | JGI IMG/M metagenome (IMG submission 15306)
GTTCAAGGTTAACAGTTGTCTGAAGAACATTAGAACAGGAATTTGACATATGGAGATTAATATCATCAGCAAATAAAGTAGTATGAAAAGAGGAAGCATGTGCTCGTCTGTAAATGGAATTATTTGTGTTTGCTTTTATCAGATTGTGTTTTCTTTTCACATGACTAATGATAGTACTGAAAGTTGTATTGCAGGGTTGGTAAACTCACTAGTTGTATTGCAGGGTTGGTAGAATCACTCACATCTGCCATACACAATAGGGTGAATGGGACTGTAGTAATCGATGGTAGGGGTGAACGAAATCGATAAAGGTTAAGAAGCACTGGACTAGATGACCTCATGGTTTTTCACCAATCCATTGTGAAAAAGGAACGGAAATTCCCAGGGGCGCCGAAAAGTCCCAACAACGTCACAGGTGCTTTCTTCGACACAGTACATTTGCTTCCGAAAGACCTCAGGTTCGAATACGGGGGGCGCTAAACCTGCTTCTTGCCCCGGGCGCCATGTAACCTCGTCACGCCCTTGCCATGAGCAGAAAAGTTAAACCCCTGCCCGAGGATAAGTCCATTAACAGTTACAGTATGTAAGAAACTGGTTTTGTTGGAAAGAATTATAATATAAGCATCAACGTGTATGTGTATACTTGCATAGTCTGTTGTATACTTCAATAGCTGCTAATGCAAATATGGGTAGTTGTATACTGCAATGATTTGTAGACGTATGGGTTGTTTTTCTGTTTTTGGGCAAAGCGAACAAACCTGGATATTTTGAGGGATTTTCTGACCATTTAATTTAAGGAACAGGGAGTGTTGTAGTTTGCTGTATGTTGTATGCAATTGTATTATTTGTGTAGTGGATTATGGTGCATACATGGGAAGAATAATGTATTACCAAAAAAGGTAAATGGGTTGGTGTAACGTTCAGCATCAGATGTCAGTGTTACTCTAAATAGGCTACAACTCCCAATTTTTTCAAATGATGACTTTTATTTCGATCTTTCATTTAAAGGAGCGCAGCCCCCAAAATATTCTGCGTAGTGGACTCCAAACTGCTAAGACCACCACTGTCCAATACACTACTACGCTATTGTTACTACACCTTTTTAATTAATGAAACAAATAAAACGCAACCAAGGAACATTGAAAATCACTAGCAAAGAAAAAGAATGAACGCAAATAAGAAAAAATCACCCAAATTCGTCAAGTCCTTTTCACGCTTCAGCGAACAACTTCCTGAAATGTTAATAGTGTAGTTCAGCTCCAATACAATTAAGCCAAACAGCTGCAACGCATAAGTTCACAAAGTGACTCAGTACTGCCCAGTGCTCTGAAGAGTCGAAGAGTAATAAGGCGAATGGAGCGTATTTTGCTTCCCTGGCTGAAGCCATATTGCCATCTGACCGCTCTGAGAAGAGCTCACCAAACGTATATCGACGTACAACCCAGAGGCCATTACGACTTCACTCCTGATCGTTAGTGCAACTCACTATTAAACTAAACCATTGCGCCACTCATATAACCCGCCGATCTTCGTTATACAACCCACCAATCTATGCCACAAAAATAAAGGAAGCACTTACAACAACACGAAGCATTTTCCATTTTGTCTGAACATCAGTCATCAGCTAGCAAACTCTTGATTAGCCTTACAAAAATCATTTTGTTACCTGCTTAACATTTCCTGAGAATGGAATGATGGAACCATAGAATCTCAATGCACCGATTGCCAGCACAAGAGGTACAACGTACCCGGGCGCGGTACATAATGGGGCCTGGGAAGACGAAAGTAAGCACTCTCAGTTTTTCCGTAATCAAGCCCAAAATTACTAGGGTAAGCCAGTTACCAGCATAACAATTAATCTATGTGTAGATCATAGCATGACAGCTGATTCTGATTTCTACGCAAACAAGCTATACAAGCTTCGACGAGGGCCTCAATAAGCGACGGGGCCCAGTATCAGTCTATGTACCACCCGGAAAAAATTTTCTTGGAGGCCCTGCTGATTGCCATCGATCTCAAGTCAGCATACTAAAAGCAAACTTCCGATTCGAGCTTCATCATTTGTTTCGAAACAGTGATTTGAGCAGAAACGTGTTGTTGCTGAAGACAACATATTTTCAGCATCAACGATCAATCACACGAAAAGACGATGATCGCGCGATTCCCACGACCTGGTCCGTTAACAACACACCTGGACCGGCAAGAACACATCTGGTCCCGCAGCAACACACCTGGACCGACAGCTGCACACGTGCCATCACCCAAACGCGGTGGCATTATGGTGCAGACTTTGAATCCAATCCGCATATTTTTTAGTTTGGTTAAACTTCTGCTAGCGCTAAACAATAGTATGCAAAATAATAATTTTTTAACTTGTGAGGTCTAGCAATCAGTTTTATAATCAGTGATCACATTCTTTATTAGTTTTTAAAGTCATTCTGAAATCCAAGAAAGATCTTTTTTTATTTTGATAAACGGTTCCAGCACTAAACAGTAGTCTGTGAAAAGCATTGATTTTACAAAATACCTTTTACCAATTAAGCTTTTTTTGTCTGTGAAAGGAAGTTTCAGAGTGTAACAACAAGGAACACATTCCTTGCATGAAACGTCGCGACGTGATTTTCGACGCACACGGTTTGTGTACAGAGCAATTCGAGAGCGAATCTTGTTGACATGAAATCGTTGTATATCGCAACTTACCTGCTCACTTGCATTCCTGCTTTTTATCCTCATGCTTATATTGCACTTGCACTGCCAAACAATGAAACTAAGATCCTATTTTTGTTATGTTGTCAAACTCATTTTTTCACCGATAATCACTCTTTACAATGTGATGCCCCAAACGTTATCTGCAGTCACCACTAGTAACTTTTGTTTTTGATTGAGTTGTGTGCCTGAATTTATTCGGTGCATCCTGAGTTGTGAGGATTTTATTAGCAAATCATGCGCCACTATCTGAGACACAGCATTCAGTGAGAAAACTTCCTGACTAGTTTTTACAAGACAATTTTCTCCACCCATCCCAACCCACCACTTATTACTGTCATTTTTTAATGCAGTAGCTGCTGGTGGTTTGTTTCGGTGTTTGCTCTTCAGCATTGACAGCGCGTACCAACTAACACCAACACTGTGCTACGGTTAAGTATTCATTCGTTTTTATACTCCCTTTTCTTTTGGGGAGGGTCGCTGGGGCAGCAGCTCTAGGAGGACTCGAATCAACAGCAATTTCAGATAATTCTGCTGGCTCCACACCGGGACCAAGCAAGTTCGGAGATGTAGTCACTCCGCCTGGTCCTTGGATGATCTTTGGGCCGCTTTTTCCGTGGGTGTGGCCAGCAGGACTTGCCTCGCCGGTCTCTCTTGGGGCATTCTCTTTAAGTATTGTTGTTCTTTTTAAGCACGGAAACATTCTCTTTAAGCGCGGTTAGGCATTTTTGTGTTCTTTGAGTAAACCCTGAGACATTTACCATGAGTCTGAGCCTAATTCTTAAAAATAACTATTTACACAAATAGTCAACCAAGTTTAAGTTTGCAGGTGACTTTGTCGCAACGGTCCTCCTGTGTGGAAGCGAACCTGAGATGAAACGTATCGCGTTACGCGCTGTTTTGAGCGCATCGAGCGCCCCGACCAAGCACTTCGTGGTGCTTCCAGTCACAATCATCTCAGATAGACGAATTTTCGAGTGCTTGTCTTCCATGTGTTCGTACCTTTGCACCAGCGCGTCGGCTGTTGGAAGGTACTGCAAGCCTTCTGTTGCAATAGAAGATTAGGATCAGAGTTAATCTCAATAGTCGTGCAAAGCAAAAAGCGCAAAAGCAAGCAATCAAAACGAACTCACGTTTCGAAAATAACTGTTTCCGTCGGAGCGTTTGGCCACAACAGCAGCGCGAAAGTTGAATGGAACTGTTATCTGTCGATGAGGGGTTAGTTCTAACAGAGAAAGGGCGTCTTTTGAAAAATTCGTCAAGTCTCACTTCAGCGAATTTGCTGCTTATTCACAATGGTCAGTTGCAGTGGCAGATCCAGTAGAGGGGATTTTGTACAACTTTCCCTTAAACAGCCATGGCGACCCTGAAGTGGAGCCTTTTTCAAGAATGGATGACTTCTTTTGTTTCCCCTCACTCTTCTTTTAAATGAAAATTTACGAAAAAAGTTGGCATTTTGGCGTCAATTTCTTTGAACGCCCCCGTGAACCGCTCACGTGACCTTCTTGCATGGTTAGATATTTTTGCACGATTCTCTGACGTCATGAAGCCGATAGAAATAGGGTTTCTTGTTTTACGGTCAGAACCATCATGGCTTCGATCGAATAGCCGTTTGCGAAGGAACCATTAGTGAAAAACTATCTTTTAATTTGCGAAATAAACGATCTTGTGAAACTTTAGGGCAGTCTTCAAACGGATATTTACCAAGAAAAGGTTTCGGTCCCTGAGTCGCCTTCTGGAGAAAATGAGTCGCCTTCTGGTGAAAATGAGTCGCCTTCTGGTGGAAACGCATCAGAGATGCGGCGGCCTTTATTCAAACGTTATAACAGCGGCGCCAAGAAGAAACAGAACTTGTACCAAATGTAAATCTCGCGATTAATCTTGTTGTGTGTAAGGAAAGCGAGATTAGTATATAGCTCAGGTTATGAAAAGGCAGGTGTGGTGGGGAGAACTGGTTTCGAAAAGGGGCCGAAGCTCTTTCTTGCTTTTCCTTGTGTCGCCAGAACAGGTTTGTTTCATTGTTTACGGCGCGAAGCTGAAAAAACGTTTTCAACTGAAGCTCGCTGCGAGGAAACGTGATCGACCGTCTCTCTGTGGGTGCGATACATGGGTAATCAGGCGGAAACTCGGCCAGTCGACAAGCTCTCGTCTTTTGTATTTCAAGTGAATCCGGGCTCTTGTTGATCAGTGGTCCATGACACAACCGCCTCCTTTTTTACGTGTTCAGGTGATGTAATTTTTGAAAGGCATCGCCTTTCCCATTTCACACAGAGGCTGTGGATGTTGTAGTTTTGTTGGCAGGAGCCTGAGTTCTTGTTGAGCAAAAANTGTCTCATCTGATGTTTTTTGCATCAACTTTTTANAGTGCAGTGGATCTTTTAGTGACGACAGTCTGTACATTTACTTCAAACATGAAGAATGCAAGTGGAAATTTGATTTGCTGGNTTACAGAAAAAAAAGAAAACTATATCATGCAAAAAGACATGTTCGAAAAGACTATGCGAATGAAAATTGCTTGTGAAGCATGCAGATCTAGGTAGAGTTGACGAACTCTTGGTCATTTTCTCTGTTTTGAAATATAGACGCAAAAAAATAGTCACAAGGAGCCACGAAATAAGATGTTTGCATTCACTGTGTTTGCATTCACTGTAACATTACATTTATCAAAGAAAATATTAATTTATTTCTTTAAATTTTTTGTGTCGATTCAGAAAAAAGTGGTTGTAAATTTTCTGTTTTTCAAACCTTGAGTACCATCTCATCATCATGGTGAGCTCTCCTCTGCAAATATGCGGTTTCTTCTTGTCTTTGATCGCTTGGGTCATGGCAATCGTCACCTGTGCTCTGCCAACTTGGAGGAAAAGTGATATACAAGGTATCAACGTTTTGCAAAAAATGGAATGAATAACATCAGTCGATCTCATATTCTTCAAACCTTCTTAACATTTTTCTGGCAACGAAGATCAGCGAAGTAGCAGCCGCTGAAGGTTTTGCTTCTCAGTGAAAAGTTACATTTCAGCAACTTTGCCACTCCATTCTGTCATGCACCAGTTTTCGTCCGACGAAAACACGTTCAGTTTTTATTGATTGAAAAAAGAGATGTACAGTTCTGGTATATCTGGTATACGCCCTGTGGTTTAAAGCAAAGTCAAGGGTGGAGAAGTGTTGCTTTCTTTTGAAATTTTTCCACTTCATGAAAACCCGGGAATGAAAGAAAAAATTGTGAACGTCACGTTGTATTCCACAGGTGAAGTGATTGAGTCTATTTTCCGAACTTCTGGGCTGTGGTCTCGGTGTACCCATCAAACTACAGGTCTCTGGAGTTGTGATGACTATGATGCTTTCTTTCTTGGTCTGCCAGTCCCATTGCAAGTAAGTTGACCAGCTGAGAATAACTTTGAGCTTGGCAAACTTAACTTTCTCTAACGTTATGTACTGCAGGCAGCACGAGCGACAACTTGCCTTTGCTTGGCTCTCGGTTTCATTGGGCTTGTTGTCTGTGCTCTAGGCTTGGATTGCACGAATGTTGGAGCTGGAAACCCAAAACTTAAAGCTCGTATGGTAAGCTACGCTTTCATTCTTTTTCTTTTTTCATCTTGTAGTAAAAACGTTTCATCCCTTAGAAAATTTAGCCACACTACTGTGGATAAAAGTTACTGTTTTCATCGTCAGCATTAGAAAGATATCGTCTGTTTATAACGAACGTTTTCCTACGCAAAAATTTTAACAGCTTGGCTGTCTGGCGGTTTTCTCTTCGAACGCCAAAAAATTGCTGTAAACTTTTACACGGATTTAGCGCTTCATTTGCCATATTCATTTATGTAATAAAACATGTTGTAGATGAAATGCAAACAAGTTTAAGAACAAATACACAACATTTTAGTGGTTTATTTTAGTGTGAAAATCTACAAGGTTGCTTCGGACTGCCTAGTATAGAACACATGGGGTTGCCACCAGTACCACCATCGTCAAAATGGAGTATTCCCTGCTTCCGGCCAGTGAAAGCTGAAAACATTGCAAAATAGCGTGAATTTCTACATTCTACAAGGAAGCATCCATAATCATTTATAAAGTAAAAGATTCATCGCCAAAAATCAGCACTCAAAACAAATTGTAACAACGCTCTAGTCAACATAATCCTGCGTTTCCTGCCACGTTTCAAAAAGGTCCTTGCGCCAGCAACCACGTTCGTCAAATCTAAGCCGCATAATTTAGACGCAAAAACTGCTGCAAACGAATCCGAAGACTGAGCTGGTTCATTCCCGGGATATCCAAGAAGAAAGGTCTCCTTCGGTTGTCATCCTACAGTTAGACTCTTTTTGAAAACATTTTAAACGTGGTTGGTGAAGGTTGGGGTTTTCATATTTGTTTTAAATATTTCGCGAAAACTTTCCGCTGTAATGGTTGTAAATTTGCAGAAGAAATTCGAAAAACTACTTCACGATAACGACGTGTTTTCCATCAAAAAGTGCTGTAAAGGTTAGGAAGTTTCGGCAGAATTTGTTCTAGGAGAGGGGGAGCATACTGGTATGGACTTGACTTAAGCGGATCAAAATTGGTGCTCACTATGTTTTCCATAGCTAAGCTTGTGTCACACATATTTGACTGTTTCGAATATACTATGCAGGGTGTTTTTTAAGGAAAATGTTAGGTACCAAATATGAACCTGTAGAGACCCGATTTCTCTGATTCTAGGGACCCGATTTTCTTTGATTCTAGGGACCCAATGATAACTTTCTCTGATTCTAGGGACCCTATTTTCAATTCTAGGGACCCGAATCCTGTCCCTAAAACACCTTAAAAAACCCTGTACTATGAGAGCTGAAGTAAACTTTTAATGAACAGTTTATATGCATTTTGAACTATCTACAGCAGCTATGTCCAACCGAACTTGCTTATTGAGTAAAAAATTATGTCACTATCTCAACCAGGGCCGCACATTGAAGGACATAAGAGGGCCGCACTTTCATTGGTTTGATTTGATCTTAGTAAACTAAATTTAGCTTAACCAACTATACTGAAATCCTTCAAATCCTAACTGCAATGGTAACAGACGTGGTAAAATAGCACTGAGGACCACCTGGATAAAAAACATCAAATTCAAGATTATCAAAATAAGGACTGGTTGTCAGTATGTAGGGTACTTTAACTGCAACTGAAACCTAAACTGGGCCACACAAAACCTTCGATTGGACCGCATGCGGCCTGCGGCCCCGGGTTGGACATAGCTAATCTACAGTTTATATGCATTTTGAAACTACGTACCTCAATNCATTCGTGATTTTCCAGTATGAAGAGCGCAGTCCACTCAGCCTGGTTGCGCGCACTAGGGAGGCGAAAAGAATAAAGAAAACTTTAAGTTCGCAAAAGCAGGGCTCAATTCATATGTTCCAGAGTAACAAGGAACTGAAAATCAGAACATGACTAGAATGTGACGATTCTGTTAAAATAGCCGTATGATTTGGGCTTTACATTCATCAAAATCAGATGAATGAAATAAGTAAACTTGTTTTTAATTTTATGTTGATGACAACAATGGTAAAAATGCCTGCAAACAAAGCAGCATTTCGTGCGCAAGGCAGCGATTTTTATCCCCACACTCATGACGCTGCCTCAGTCACTTTCAGGTTCATGTTGACTTTTTACACATCATCCTATGAACTGCTGAAGCAAAAGGAAATGCAACAAATGTGATAAAATGCAACAAAAATAACCCGAATGATTTGTTTCCAAAGTTATCGAATCTAAAACCAAATCATCACAAACTTAATCATCTTATCATGAAATAGTCATCTTAACTTAAATGATCTTATCTATGGCTTGCATTCACTTCATGACATCACAGTTCCAACATACATTGACGTGAACAAAAGAAACTTGGGAAAAAACGCGTGACGTCGTTGTGTAAAGTGATAAGAAAAGGAACCTCGCTTGACGCGATTACTCAAGAATGGATACAAAGAGATTCACAATTGTGTTCGAAGCGTATCCGTAAGAAAGGAATTCGTGTGGGAAGGATATAAGGCTTCGCATTTTGTTGTCATGTGACACTTTGCCTGTGCGTGTCGCATTTCTTTACTCTCCCTTCCATGGGAACAAGCGAAGAGTAAAAAAACATTACTTGGTCCACTAGAAGTTCTGCTGTTCAGAAGATACCACAAGCTGTTGCCCATACATCACATTTCAAATTTGACAAAAACAAAATAGTATTATTTCGCCAAACGCATACGTTACTGCAGGGCAGGCACTCACAATTTTACAGCGTTATTTAGCTTCTACTCACATGAAATATGAAATTAAGTTTGTTCCGTGGAAAGCGGCCAATCATCTGATATTTTTCTTTCAAGCAGCATAAGAAACTTCGGTGACCTGGTCTTCGGCTTCAACTTTATCTTAAATATAGTCGAAGATTATAGAACTAATGTTGTAGCGATGATCTACACATGCATCCCTGCTTGTGGGATCTTGGGCGGAAAGTTTAGTTTTTCAAAGAAGAGGTTCACAGGCAGAAATGTTGATTCTCAACAAGAAGTCACTTCAAGCTTACCCTCGGCAAATGTCTTCCATCCAGGAAAGGTGACTACCACACCCTTCCGCACATCAACAAGCGGCTGTAAGCGCTGCTCACACTGCAAGAAGTTTATGTGAACTCACAGTAGATTTCAGTCAATGTGAAAAGAGGTATCTGTCAAATGATAGACATTTGAAAATCAACTCAATTGACGTTTGCAAGGAACGAAAATTTGAGCTTAGGTAATGAATCATTATGACGTAATAAGTGAGTCAGCAGAAGTAAGCGTGGTTTGAATCAGGGGTCTACAGTGGCCACAACAACGTAGGTGCCTTCGTACATTCTTGGCCCATGAATCGGTGTCATTGGCATAATGCTTTTCTTTGGTGTGATTTCATTTTAATGAAGTCCTTATAACCGCATATCTGATACAATCAACCAAGAGATATTGCCAATACAATGGTACGGTTCATGTGCATGTTCAATAACTCACTCTGTTGAAGAAAACAGTTATCCATATCGAGTGGCTTCAATTGACATTTTGATTATATTACAATGACCCAGCCAGACTTTTCTTAACTTAAAATCATGGGTCGAATAATGAAAATACGCTTTCAGTGCTCGACGTTTTCTATCCCTTTCTTGGCCAATCTCTGCAGTGTCACTCACATGACTTTCATGTGTCTTTCTTGTGTGAGGTGAAAACAAATCGCACACAAAAGAGAACGACAAACTAAATGGCACGTGACGTGAAGCATAGGAAGCAGTAACTACCGAAAGGAAAACTTCCACAGCAAAGATTCAGACACTACGATGCTTACTGAGCACATATTTCGCCTCCTGACAGGATATCTTCAGCTCTTATTTGAATACATTCATGTTTCACAAACATTACCTGCGACTATTTTTTAAATGAAGAAAGGTCGTTTGCTGGTTTGGAAATTAATAAAGTATTATTGAAAAGAAAAAAGCTCGTTAAAAACTAAAAAACGTAGGAAAAGAGTGCTTTGGAATAAACTGATGCTAACAGTGATTCAATATTTGTGCCAAATAAACCGAAGATAAGGTGTAGAACTTGATTTTTGTTTAAAAAACTTTGCGTTTCTTCTAATATGTTGTTCTTATTCTTATAACTGCAACTGATATTTTTCTGTGGAATTTTTGAAATGTTGCAGTACGTTTATGATGCTTTAACGCTGAAGAAGGCGTCCAATGTTTAAGGAAGATATAAACAGTAAAAGTTAGACAGTTTGTTTTCAAAAGTAATTTGCATTATCGTGAAATGTAGTTTGCCACGCGAATGTTGAGTAATAATAGCCAATATCAGAGTGTTAAGCAAAAAAACATGTGGCTTTATAGGCTAAGACAGTTCTCTGCATTTACGCAAAGCGTAGTATCTGGTCCATTGGTTCTCATTTAGACAGCCTATACTTTTGAGTGAATACCGTTGTCATGAAATTTTAAAAAATTCTTAAAGACCTTTTCCAGTTCCCTCCAAACAGATTTTTTCTTCCAAAGCACCTCAAGCGCTTCTTGTTGCAGGTGATGGTGTCTGGTGTGTTGCACGTGTGTGCCGGGATCTCAATCGGCATCGCCGTGTCGTGGTTCGCAGCGAATGTCCTGCAAGATTACTGGAACGTCATCAACCCTGGGGATACTTCCAGATACGTCTACGGGGAAGCATTGTTCGTTGGATGGGTGAGAAAATCTACATGTGATGCTTTATCATGAATTTCAAAAGATGCGTGATTTGTTGAATCATCTTTCAACTCAGTGAGCTCCAGAGTGTTTCATTCTTTTTCACCTTTCGCTTGTAACATTTTCAGGAGGCATTTTTATCACTCCAAGAGTCAAAAAGTAATTTGTTGACTTCATTCCCGCCAGAATAGGGGTAAAAGTATGTCAACAATTTAGAATTAGAACGCAAAGTTAATCGAAATAACTAACACCTGCATCTCGAAGTCCAGACGAGGTATAATGTCAAACTAGTGCTTGGCAACCAGTAAAATATCCTGGATACGAAATACAGAGTTGAACCAAGCATCCTCGCTTGTCATTGCCGTCAGAACAGCATATCTTTACTAGAGATGGGACGCAGTGAAGCAACAGCTTGAGCATGCATGAAATAAAAGCGTAGGTGAAAAATGAAAATTAACCAGTTTGAATAAGAGTTGACAATGCCACTTTGAAGGTAGTATTTTGAATCTACGAACAACAAAGTGGTCGTTTCTTTGCCGAGAAAAGGCACTTTTGACAAATACGTTTACCTCTTTGTTCCGATCCTCACTCACCTATGGTCATAAATCTTGGGTAGTGACTGAAAAGGTATTATCTGAAGTGCAAGCCGCAGGGTGTTTTTTTTGCGAAGAGTCCACGGTATGACACTTCGCGACAAAGTGCGCAGCTGTGAAATTCGTAAAGCCCTGAATGTTGAACCACTTCTCCTCCGAATAGCGAGATTCCAGCCAAGTTGGTTTGGCCATGTGACCAGAATGACCCAAGAAAAATTGGCGAGGCTAGTCTTGCTGGCTACACCCACCGGAAAGCGACCCAGAGGTCAACCGAGGGCTAGATGGAGAAAATACATTTCCGACCTTACTTAGCCCCGTCTTGGTGTGCAGCCAGCAGAACTACGTGAGATTGCCGTTGACCATGAGGTATTTCGAGTCCTCCTAGGGGTGCTACCCCCCGCGACCCTCTACAGACGAAAAGCGGGTGTGAATAACAAGTGAGTGTCGTTTACGTCAGTTTTGATTTCCCCGTTTGTTTTTCAAACGTCGTCTCAAATTCGTTAGGTTGCTCTTATGTGAGCAATTCATTTACAAAAATATTTTATGCAGAAGCAACTGCGTAGCATTTTTTGTCGAAACCGAACATTTTTTTCTAANTTCTGCTAAAATTTCATAACAAAGCAAAACAAATGATTTAAATGAAGTCTTATTCGACATTTCAAAAAGCAACTATTTTCATCGTCAGCAATTTTGCTGACAAAGAAAAGAGCTGCTTTGCGAATCGTCCGACGTGATTTTAATTAAATCATTGTTTTTTTATGTTGTTTCTAACATCCAAACTAATTTCGTAAAAAATGAAAGAATGCTAAACAAAGGGAATTGCCTTTTTCATTTACTTTCTGACAACTTAATGAAAGAATGAAAAATGTAAGAACCGCGAAACAAGTCACTGACCTCAACCTGATCCTGGAATGTCTTGACACCAACAACAAAATGTGCAACGTTTCACAGAAGCCTAGAATCAGCAAAAAGTCATCTTTGCGTTTCAACTCCATCTAGTTTTTGTGATTTAAAGTTCGCATAATGTATTATACATTTTTGAAAGAAAAGAAAGTTCCGCGTCTTAGTCGTAATTTTCTGACTAACAAAAAGTTTTTATGCTTCATGCGCAAAAACAAAACACAGTTAATGCAGACTACAAATGCAGCAACAGTTGAGCAAAAGTTATAAAACACTCGCTTTCATTATTACCTTAAATATAGGAGATTTTGGTCCATTAGAAAAGGTGAAAAAGTAATGTCAGGAAAAACTTAATTTAATTCGGGCGCATAAAAAAGTTTATAGATAAAACTCGTAATGAAACTTGCTCCAGTCTTGCGAACAATTTTACAAACCTCAGTAATTGACGAACTTCCTTGAACAAAAAATTAAAAGCCTAAGCCGGTTTTGGAAAAAAGACAGCAAGTGATCAAAGATCAAATTAAATTATTTTTTACAATATAAAGCTGTGGGGAAAGTACTTGAAAACGTAACAAAAACAAGTCGTGTAGTTACGGTGAGACCTGAATGTCTGTTTTGACAATTTTGTAACAAAAGGCTAAGCAGTCATTCTCAAAACAATTCTGCCCATATTGAACGTTGGTAACACAGCCATCCGTTCAACGCCACACTGCTTTGGCGTAGAGGAGTGGTGAAAAGTTATGCTTCGTTAAGCATGACGTATGTTGCTCAGGATGATTTATTGTGCGTCATACTCGCGATTATTTATACCACAAACACCGCCGTGACTGTGAATGCAATAACCTGTAGCTTCAGTGTATGGCGAAGCACAAGAGTGGTGCAACAATTGCTGAATTTAAGTAACCTTCGTTTCGTTTTCAAATCTTCTTCAGGCATATTGTGCGCTGTACAATGCAGAGACCGTATCTGCGCTCCAACGCGGGCGGGAATAGCACTTGAATCGTTCTTGTCGCAAGTAACTGATGCGTGAACGGAATTCTTAATTGTTAGAAATTAGCGATTGTGCTGGCAAGTGAAGTAAACTGATTCCATCCACAAAAATGTTTAGCCGTAACATGTGCCAGGGTCAAGCATCCATCGATGTGATACATGTCTACTGTAAACGTAATGACCTGATGGGTAGACTAAGTTGCGCAAGCTATCTATACACTCTCGAAAATATGGCCCGGATCATAGGTTTGAAACAATGTTGTTCACCTTTACCATTTTGCGCTCATATGCGCTACTGCTATTATGACAGCATAACCAGTAAATCTAATCAAAATAAGTGCTTTCGGAATGCTGATTGTCCTGAACAAAGCGGCGTGAATAAGACACGTAGATTCAGCAACAAAAATAAATCAGTATCAATTACAGTTGGAAAAGAGTTTATACCTTTGTCGACGCGACAGGGCGCAGCCTGATCTTTGTATCGTTGCAAAGAGCAGCCAGCGAGGGCAATTTTTCAGAGAAAGTAAGAATAACCCCCCCCCTTGATTTTCGCCATGAGGGCGTCGATAAAATCTACGACACCTGCGTGACACATGTGACGTAAGGAACTCGAGAAGGAAGAATTTCAACTCCCCAGTTACCCAGTAACAAAAACATTTCTACTCCCCAGCAACATATCGCAATTATGAACATAGTTCATATGCAAAAATTAAAAGGAGATGCGTTATTTCTAGATTTTACCGTCTTGTTGCTTTCTTTATTTTGTAAAATGGTGTGATACAAATAAACAAAATTGCGTGTTTCAATGCAGTGAAACTGTATGTTACTTGCATGTCAAATTTCTAAAGCAACGCGTTTGTTTCAAATAGGTTTCAATGGCATTCGGGGTTATCGCTGGCCTGTTGCTGTGCTGTTCATCATGGAATGCGGACGACGACGACCATGGTGGAAGATACACGTACAACCCTCCAAAGCCAAAAGCCTCAGCCGCGGAGTACATCTAAATAACTGCAAATGATAATTTTGGTTGCACTGAAAACTTTGTTAAGGGCGTCTATGCAGACCCCGACCTTCACCACGTAGAAGTTGAGCGTTGTGTACATTTTGACTTTCCATAAAATCTTTGTTAACTTTCTGATCCAGCTTTTACGCTATTCCCCTTCACACTATATGTTTCAACGCCGGATCCAGGCTATGAAGTTTAACTTACAATAAGTTTGTTCGTGATTTTCAAAAGCGCCTCGGCCTACATTTCAGACGATAACCTGGAATAAACGATGCAAACGGCCAAGACCCCGCAGTCATCGAACTTGTGGCACTTGTCTGCTCGTTGCTTTAAACCAGGGATGGGGAACCTTTTTAGTATCACGGGCCGCATGAATTGTGCATTATCACTGGCGGGCCGCAAAATCAATTAATAATTCTACCTTTGTCTATCTATGAGGAAGAGTGACTACTCTTCACGTACTATCTAAATACTTGCTTGTCATGGAGCTTCGTTTTGTCGCGATGTTGTGTTCTAACTTGGGTAAAGGAAATTCTGATGGGGGTCATATCAAATGTTCACGCGGGCCCCAGGTTCCCCACCCCTGCTTTAAACAAAAGCAGCCTGGACTGGGAAAAAAATATAATGAAATGTTTCAAACTTCTCAAAACTTTGCAGTTGAAAATAGAATTTGCTTTTTGATTGGTTCTTTATTTTATTTATAATCTTACTATGGCACACATCCACTACCGACAAATTTCGTTTCGTCGCG
>JGI24021J15306_10005424_pt1 | contig 15155 bp, 14 predicted proteins | sample Ectturendosymbi1_FD_15306 | JGI IMG/M metagenome (IMG submission 15306)
CCATTTTTGCCCAAATCTTCTGGGATTTTGCACGGATTTTCAACAAATCAAAACTTTTGTGGGTGCACTTGCACCCCCGCCTCCTAAACCACTGATTTGGACTATCTAACACGGCACAGCTTATTTATCGGTGACCGTTCCACTGAGAAAGTGGTAACTACGGCTGTCTAATCGCAAAAGCTGAATGAAGCTTGGAGCGAGAGGCCGAGGTATTCAAAGCACTTTGGTAGCTTAGCTCCAAACTATGGGAGATGGTAATTGACACAGACTTGTTAAAACATCAGATTAACTGTCACGGAAACAACAGTACGATGTTTTTTGCACGCAGAAGAAACGGTATGCGAATCAACTCCAAGCAAAACTACAACTGCTGGCAAAACCACAACAATCAAACCTACTTCTGACACTCAAGATGAGGTTTGCCAATCGACCCAGTGTGTAACCGCTGGTTAGTTTCTTTTGTGTAGCGAAAGAGTGTGCGTTTTTATTACCGGTTTGTAATTTCTTTTGCCACTTTTTCTGCAGCTTCACGAATACTAAACTCAATGAAATTGGATGTTGATCCATGCAACGACTTCTTTCAGTACGCTTGTGGAAACTGGGTTGACGACAAAATAATTGCTGCTGATCAGTCGTCTGTATCGACTTTCAATGGACTACGTGACGATGTCTCTGCTGCTTTAAAACGTATGTACATTAATGCATATCTACCTTTGTACCTGCTTCAGACAGCTGTTTGCAGATGATGCTTTAAACAGCTTTCTTCAACAAACTTAAGAATGAAATTTGGTTCGAGAAAAAGTTCCTATCTTTAACGGAATTTCTGGTATTCTTTATTTAACATTGAGTTTAAAATACCTGCGTTCACAATAAATAGGTGCATTTCAAGGCAGATCACGTAAGGTCCGTTTGTGTTAGTGCGATTTCTTTCATTTTGGGTGGCGGCAATTAGCGGCAGGCCGAAGCCTGGAATTTGCTTCTTGCTGAGTCGGTTGAGATAAACGCTCTTGCCAAAGGAGCGTCACTGCGATTCACTCAGTGTCCGTGAGCCGAACACCCAACCTTCCAATTGAGAAGCGGTGACTCTGCCACTGTTCTTTGGCCGCCACAGATGCGGTTATCTGAACAAAATGAACACAGAATTAACAAATGACAAACATGGCCCACATAAAGGAAGAAATGAAAAACTTACCAAACGTTTGCTTCACTGGCAGAAACGATACGACTTACTAGGGCACTTTAACAGCCTTCACTACCAATGCCCTCAGTAAAATTTTATTGTTTTTCGGATTGTGATGGAAATTTTCGAAAGCATGTTCTTGTAGAGCTATGACAGGTAAAGTGCCCTAAACATGTTTGGCTGTTCACGGACATACGCTTCAACATGCTTTGTAGCAGACGTGCTATGGACAGTGTGTCGTGTTTGAAAATCAACTCTCAGGTCATTGCGATGGTGTGTTAGACGTTGGTGGTCCTCGGGGTATTTGAAGCACACTGCGATGTAATGATCGACAGTTTCCGGAACTGCCCAATAATCACGACATAGCCCATCAGAATAAAGATCAAATGATGATGGTTTGGCTGGCAGTGGCCTGTACGTAAACAAAAAAATGGTGAAATGTTAATCCTTGACCAGCAGGGATGGTTTTAACAATGTGGAAAAAAATGGCTTTGTAAGCTCCGCCTTTTGAATCGGTTTTAAAGTGCTTTTCCCAAGCTTTGAAACAGTTTTCTTAAACAAAGGGAGAAATTCAGCCCGGTATTTACTATTTACATGCTTGTAGAGAACGCGTTGGAATGTGCCAGTTGAAGCTTCTGCAGTGGAGAGCTTTGCCAGTTGAACTGCTAATTCACTTCCTGAGACATTTTGGTGGGCGGTAACACACAGGAATTCGACCTCGTAACCTGTGGCTGAGAGGGTTGAGTAGATAAGGGCAATTCAATTTGTAAAGCTATGGTTTCTCCTTTTCCAATTTGTGATGGATTGCAATGAGCTGAGACTGACCGTCACAATCACAGCCTTGACTAATTTCAAGTTGCTTAGGTGCAGCGCTTGAATATTTGAGATGCACAGGGAGCGGCGGCAAAAGTAGAGCGATTAGTCCTCAGTCTTTGTGAACACGTTGAAGGAGCAGAAACCGGACAAATCAGGAAAATGCTCTTGCCAGCAATCTTCAGCTAGCGACATACAACGGAATGGTCACTGGACGTCAATAGGTGGGCATTAAGTTTTAGGCACAGAAAGAGGATTTAACGGCATTTCATCGTGGGCGTGGTTCAAACAAACCCACTGGGGTCCGGTTGAGAAACCCTGTTCTAGATTATGTTTGTTTGTAAATATTGCAGGTTTCGTACCGCAGATTTTAAAACCAGTCACATCATTTGCATACTTTTTGTTAAAGATAATTGGCAGAGCTGGTTCAAGAAAGTTAAACCGACTCACATTCCCAGAAACAAAATCATAGTATATAACGCAGCCGGAGAGGTGATTTTGTTTTGGGAGAACATTGATCATTAAGGAGCAGAGTATTGGGCTAAAAGACGCTTCTTTGTGGCGTACCGCTTTCCATGAGTTTAGTCAGTGGTAAGGTAGAACCAACTCGAACTTCACACAAGTCCAGTGGAAAAAAAGGAACTGATGGAGTAAAACATGCGACCTGTAAATGTGTGAAATTCAGAATGTTGTGGTATTCTAAATAACAGTTCATGAGGCAAATTTTTTTTTTGAAAAGTTTGCAAACGTTGCTCGTCTGGGAAACTGGCGGGTAGGACGGCAAGTGCGAACGTTTGTTTAGTTTGGGAATGAAACAATAATGGAATGCAACCATGATGAAGAAATCTTGCCGGTGGACCATATTTTGTTGAAACAACTATAATATGATTTTCAACGTTTTTGCAGACATATTTTTAAACATTTCGTAACGGATGTTATCTGGTCCGGGTGTAGTGTTTTTCGTGTCTTTGACAACGGAGAGAAGTTCGTCAAGCGAAAAAGCTTGGTTAAGCCATGGATCAGATGGCATCGCATGTAATAGTCAGTGGCGTAGCCAGGCCAAAGTTTGGGGCGGGGCAAGAAATTTGGGAGGGGCAAAATGTTTAATTTTAGGCGAATAACACTATTTTGCTTAGAAAAACGCCTCTCAAAGCACAAAATTACTATATTTTCTACAAATTTGGGGGGGCATGGCCCCTTTGGCCGCCCCGGCTACGCCTATGGTGACAGTGCGCGTTGCAAAAGCCTGTTTTTCATCGGTAGGGACGAGTTGAAAATGAACTGCTGAAAAGAGCTAACTGGTTTGCGAGAATTTTTTGATTTATGTTGCATTTTGCCCGAAATACCATGTGCAACTAACGTAGGTATGTAATGATGAGATCGGTTACCTGAAAAGCTTTTGATAACTTTCGAAACGTTAGAGAGATTAGAGTTACACGTGAGTGATGTGCAAAATTGTCGCCAGGAAGATGTTTTTGCTTCGAGAATAACCCTCACTCCTTGCCCTAGTTTTGCACCGCTTGAAAATATTATCACTCAACTGCAGGGTTGCCAGATGGCCGGTATTTCACTGGCCTGGCTGTTTTTACTGCTGATTTAGCAGAGGTCGGTAAGAAGCCGGTATTTTGAAAATCAGTGCCTGAAGCCGGGATTTTGAAAATAAATGCATTTGAGTAACTCCAGAAAGAACTATAGGGCAGAATTTCTCAAATTATAATGACTCTAGTAGTGAAACTTGTCAGAACAGTTCCTTCAGCGAAGTTCATTTAAGTCCAAAATGGGAGCAAAGTATTACGTGTAACTTAACAATACTCATTGACCCTTTGTTTTCCCAGTTACTTTGTTTAGTCATGCCTACTATACTCCGTCGTCTTAAACGTAATCTGTATGAGCATTTTTTTGACAATTAACCGTGAAACTCGCGCGGGTGGGGTTGTGGTCTGAACTACTACAGGATATTTCAGAAAAATGCAGGAAAATCATGGAAATCAACAGGAAGAGAGTAGCATTGTAGAGGCTAGCAAATCTTACACTCCACAGCGTAAAAAACAGAGATTGAGAAATTGTATTCTTAATAAGTCTTAGCAATGTTGAGTTCATTATGTACAAAGCAGTTTTCATTGTGAATGTGATTAATTGTACAAAGATTCATCTCTCGGAGAAAGTTTTTGACTTAATGATTGTTACTATCGCCAATGGCAAAGCCACGGATAGGCTGTGCCTGAATGCGCAATGTTAACTAATAACGACGACAACTTGGCCTATGCCTTATTTCTGTTATTTTTTCGATGGTAAGATTTTTGTCGTTTGCAGTGGCAATAGAGATTATTAATCCTTCAAAACATAATAGCAAGTAGGCTACTTTATTTTCGCAAACACGTTAGCTGCATTGAACCGACACAAAATATGGTCAGCGGGCTATTGGCTCAAAAGCCAGGAAATCAACCAGGAGGTCATCTCTCAGCCAGTCTGAGGGTTCCAAACGGTACTGAAAAACTTCTTGAAGAACTTCAGTTGAGCTAAAAATATTTTTTGCAGACTGAAGTGAATATCGCACGCAAGAACTTATCAGTTGTATTATGGTGATCATACAGGCAGTATACTACCGTAAAAAGCAAACAACAATTCAACAATTGTGCGGAAAGATGTTCATTTCAGGATATGATATAGGCTACGACATGTAAAATTGAATTTTTACAAAATGCTTTCTTTTCTGAGAGTTAAAGAAAACGCCTCTGTTGACAATAAACCTTGCAGATATAGTTTTTTATTTAACGTAGGTTAGTTTGCTTATGCTTAGCACGACTATGCTCACAAAGCCTTTAAAAGTTTTCAAACCAAGCATTGTGGGAGTTTCTTGAAATCGAAAAGAAAATAACACAAATATGAATGCATTTTTAAAAAAGCGTTCTTTTAAAAAAATGCTATTCGAGAATCCAGTGCCATTACATGCGCGCTTAGGACACAGCCTAGATCTGTCACTGTTGACAAAATGGCCGGTATCTTTACAAAACACATCTGGTAACCCTATTCAACTGCCAAGTGCATTTAATTCTATTAAGGCGTGCTATCTTTTTTGACTGCAATGTCACGCTCTTTATTTCATCAGGGTACAGCAATTTTGAAAGACTTTTTGGATTGAAGAACAGCTTTCAGAGCAGCCTCGCGAATAATTGTTTTAAGTGATAGTAAGAGAAACCTGATGAGATTGAGAATGAATTCAACGTTTGATCACAAAAGGTTCTTAATTTTTGCCAACCAACTTGGAAAAGTTTCATTTTGGAGCAGCATGTCTTCCAAAGTGGTAGTCGCATTGATAGCTGTTACGACAACAGAGGTCACTATCCAGGAATTCGATAATAACGGTGGAAGTGCAGATGGAAGCACATGAGCTAGAGACAAAGACCAAGTCTAACAGACTCCACATCGTTCGACCAGTGAATGAAAAATGGGTTGGTAGGCGTTATTTAAAATAACAAAATAGTGTATGTCCATGGCATCCACCAATGCCCTGACGCTTCTATTTGCGCACTGACTTACCCACATTCACTGGTGGGCGTGAAAATCATCGCAAAAAAGTACTTTTGCAAAGTTTCATACGAAGTCGAGGGTGGTGGAGGTTAAATGCTTGGAGGGCGGTTTAGAGGTTACAAAAAGAAAAACCGTGCACGGTAACTCCTAGAACTTAAAGATTGGCGCCGAATGGAAGGGTAAAATTAATTTTTGAACAATCTAGTGAAAATTTTACACAAACCGCTAAACCACAGACATTCTCTGGAATAAAGTCGTCCTTTGCGGATGACACGAGTGTGGAACAAATGGTTGGTATTTCGACGCAAGATGCGATTGTTAAATGCGTAGAACATCAGGTGTGTCGTCTTTAAGTTCATTAGGTGAATGCAGGCCATTTAGGCCATTTAAAAAATATAGATCGGGCGTTCCATTGTAAAACCCATCGATAACTAGAAAAAATATTTAACCGATCGGTATCTACCGGTAGGTCCATGCTGCCACCGGCTGCCTTGGTGATGATTTGACAAAAATCAATTGTCTCGTTTCTGTCGTTTGCCAGGATAGTTTGTTTGAATACTTCTGCTAGAACGGCAAGACAAGTTACTGGGTTACCAAACAGGAGGCTAGAAAGGTCTTCTTGTTCAGTAGCAATGGGCACATCTTGTTCGAGTGAGACACTGGTTGGTTGGATGAGGAAGCGGGACAGCACTGAGGGTCTGGTATGAGATGATCGTTCTACCGTCAATGTTGGGAGAAGAGGGAAAGCGGACTGTGAACGCATGTTCGGAACAGAAAGATTTCTAGCATTTTACAGTATACTTTTGCTGGGCCACGGTTTTTAGTTGAAGCATTTCTGCATCGCTTTGATATCTAGGACAGATTTTTCGCCGAGTGATTGCCCCCGTAGTTGGGAAACGTCGGGGCAACAGCGCTACACCAAGTATATTTATGTTCACCACCGCAGTTTGAGCACCGTTCCACCACTGTAGTTGCTTGCTACATGTCCGAAACGATTACACGTAAAACACCGCAATAATAAACTACTTTATTCTGAAAGGCAAGTAGCCAAGGCCAAGTTCATATTGCAGTTATACCGAATAAGAAACTCTACAGCTCTAGAGAAAACTTTTTAACGTTCTGAGAAACGAATCCTTTGGCTCTGCAAGACCAGCCAAGATTTCGTCTGTGAAAAGTCCAGTGGAACTTTGAGTTGAAGCGAACTAGCTGTGCTGCGATCGGAAAGCCCGAGCGGCATGTGCGCAAAGCGTCACATTGTGGTAGCAAGCAACAATGGAGATCACATGCCATGATCACTATATTATTACTTGTTCGCGCCATATATACGTATATATGGGTGTTGTTCTTCGCGCACATCCCGTTTGTGGTGAATTCCATATTCAACGCAACTCCAACTGAGAGGTTTGCAACAACATCCCCTCCTTTTCACAACGAACCGCACCGATCGCATGTTCTTTTTGTGAAGGTTGCAACTGCCACGACCTTCACATCTGATCACAGCATCATTTTGTTGTGATCGGAAAGCCTGAGCGGCATGTGCGCAAAGCGTCACACTGTGACAGCAAGCAACAATAAAGATCACACGTCATGATCATTCTATTATTGCTTGTTCACGCCACATATATATGGGTGTTGTTCTTCGCGCACATCCCGTTCGTGGTGAATCGCACATTCAACGCAACTCCAATGGAGACGTTGCAACAGCTGCAACTTCAACTCTATTGGTACGATCAGGCATCCTGGTGCTTGATTTTGTTTTACTTTCTGAAACAACCGGTAACAACTCCACCGTACTGTTCTGCTTGCTGATACTGTGTCCCGAACTATCGTCTGAACCTTCTTGCGACTTTCGTCTTCCTTGCGATCAGAAATATTGTGGATCCTGTAACATTCAGACGACCTGAGCGCGTCGTCATCCATATCAGGGTGCAGAGAACAACTATTGTTTAAACTTGGAGCAGGGTGTAGGAAATAATAGAATATCCTCACACTAAATAAAAACGCACTCTATAAGTAAGTGGAAACTGTAGAATAAAACACTCAATCAACGTTGTAGCAAGCAAACATTCAACAGATGCCAGAAGATAGACCACTGCGAACGAACTCAAACTCACTCACTTTGCCAACCGTCCGCAAAAACATTCCGTCCCACTCAATAAAAGGAACACAAGAGTGTTGGCGAATATCCTACAGCACTCTACTATGTTCCCCAAGCGGTTAGAGAAAAATTTAAAAAGGCAATATAATTTACGAGCATTTCCCCTAAAGGAGAATTTGCTGCAACACCAGTGACTTTTTTGCTACAAAAAATTAAGCACCGTTGTTACAGGTTATACATTTTAACAGACTTCATTTTGCTGTATTTAGAGCTTAGCGAAAAAAAGCAAGGTGATGGATCAATACGGTGCATTTAGAGCTGATTGCTGAAATTTCTTTACATGAAAATTTTTAATATCAGTTGAGTTATGCTTCATCTCGAAAACAAACATGTATTTTCGCAACGGCGTGATTTGTGAGGCAAGGTCGCCCTTAAATCTTGAAAACCCTGCAACTCTTTGAAAGTGAATCATCAGAAAGTTTTCACTGGTTCGTAACAACGTATAAACGGTTGAATTGCCAGGAACATGTTTTCGAACTGGCAAACGAAGCAAATAATTGTATTGCACCGAACACTGACATCCATCGTGCAAGGTAATTCAAAAAGATTTGTTCAATTTGTACTCTTGGGGTCATTGATTAGTGCAAGCAAACGTTGGGCAATTTATACAATTTGCTTTTTTTGTTGATTGCGCGCTGGCAATCATTTACAGCTGCGCACTGGCGCTGACTACGTGATAAAAAAGAGCAGTAATACGCGAAAGTTATGTTGGCCAGCCGATATTCACAAACTGACATAGTGCATCGACTGTAACGTCGTACATTTAACTTTTTTGCACATCAGGGGTGAGAACCTTCTTTCGTTGCGAGGTACCGATAAAATATTATATAATTTGGTTACGGGAATGTGATGCATTTAGTCCAACCCTTTCATCAACTTCAAAGTGCTGCTAGCAAATCCAAATGTTTCTGGCGTAGTTAAGGAAAAAGTTAATAAAACGAGCCTATTGTTGCAACCTCTCCGGTGGTGTTGCGTTGATTGTATGATTCACCACGAACGGGATGTGCGCGAAGAACAAAAATATATATTTATGTGGCCCGAACAAGCAATAATAGAGTGATCTCGTCGGGTGATCTCTATTGTTGCTTGCTGCCACAGTGCGAAGCTTTGCGCATATGCCGCTCGGGATTTCCGATCGCAACACTATCACCTCGAGTTCAAAACATTTTTGCTCAAAACTTTACTGATATCACAGAATAGAGACACATCTCTAATGTACATCATTTTTTTCTCAAGGTGTTCTGGAAGCCAATGCAACACATGATAGAGACTCAGTTAAAAAAGCAAAAACTTTTTACAGCGAGTGCATGGACACAGGTGAGTCGAAGTGAGGAAAGAACAATTTTCTTTCCCTACAAAAGAAATCTAATCTTGCTCGTCTCCATTGTTTGCACAATTAACTTCAATAAGCGAGATCAGCATCAACATGTTTCTCATGCGTTTATGGGTTTGTGGATGATACTTTCATTGAGGTGAAGCTCTATATTTCACATTTAATTTTATCTGTGCAGACACCATCGACCGTCTTGGTGTGAAGCCTTTGAAGGCTTTGATTGATGATTTGGGAGGATGGCCTGCACTGGGCGATTCATTCGATGGCGCTGCATTCAATTTTGAAGATACTTTAGGACGAATCCGAGCGCATTATGAAACATACGCCATTATCGCGTCCCGGGTCGGTGCAGATGACATGGACTCGACGCAGAACATTATGCAGGTGCTTTAATTTGCTGGAATTCTACCGAAATGCAAGAGATGATTATATCTAAAATAAAAGCCGTGTAAGATTGCTATAGCTCCAAGGGAGTAACTAGGGAGGCAAGAGGGGACATCTGACCCGGGCACAGCATTTTGGGATCACCAATTGAGATTGGAATACTGAGTAGCAATGACGAAAAGTCAAATGTCAGTGGATACTAATAATTTCAGTTTACAAAATGTCGAATGCCAGCAGTTGGTACCCAGTTACGAAGTCTCACCAAGATCACCAAGACTTGCAAAGCGAGCGGTTACGAACCTTGGTGACATTTTAAGGCGGAACTTCTGTCTCCAATGCCAGCAGCATGCGGCATAACTCACGGCTGCGTCGCAATGCTCTCAGATAGCCCGGGTTGCGAACTTTCTGATTTCGCTCGTCTGTTATAGCTGCATCACAACGGGCGGGAGTCTAGCGTTCACAGTGTATGCAGTATGCTACTGAGCCTGTTTGTAGAGCAGCGATGAACAGGGTCTGCAAAGCAGGGGGGGGAATACGTTTTTAGAGGGATAAGACTTTTGTTATTATTATTTGTTTTAAAAAAAGTTTTCTATATACACTAAAATTCAGGGGGGTACAAAAAATTTGGAGGGGAACAAAATAAATTGGGAGGGACTGCCCCCGAATGCACCCCGTGGCTATGGGTCTGGTGCAAAGGTCTGATTATTCCCTGGGCGAATACTTAATTGTGTGCACCCCCTGCCGAATTTTGTTTTTGAGAAATGTGAGAAATACCGTAATAGCAAAACTACCTGCCCAGACCTTTGCCATGGGCAAAAGGATTACACCAAAAAGTTTCACCTCAAGTGAGAATTAAGAAGACGAAAAAGTTGTCCGAGTCTCGTACCACGTTATGCAACAATAGGAAGAGGCTTGAACCTGTAAAACGTACGTGCAAGGGCACAGAGTTTTGCATGGCAATTTTGGCGAAAAAGACATGAAGCACGTTTCAGAAACAACGTTGGCGCTCTGTTCAAAAAAATAATTACGGTTTTCAACGTAACTTACATATCGCCGAAACCATTTTAGCATCTCCGAACGATTTTCTTTCTGAAACATTCACTCTATTATTTTGATCTTTTTTACAACAATTGAAAGGGAAGAATCTGTCGTCAAATCATCATGCGTGATACAGTCCTGTGAAAAACTTCGCATTGCTACTAAAAATGAAACTAAGCAGACAAGACACCATCGAAACACAAAGCGTTCTTTACTAGCAGATCCAACTTTAAACAAGCAAGTTTAAGACTTCTTGGTGTTTGTTCAATGAGCTGTCCGCTTTGTTTTGATTATGGAAATTATAGTGATATGAAAACGAATTTACGAATGATAAAAACAATGCCTTAATCTTTTCAAGAGCATGTTGCCGCCATATTCGCACCCCCCTTGCGAAGCTTTCACGCCCACAGTTTAAGAACCCAGGCTCTGGAGAGATTCGATCGATGATTTGAAGGCTACAAGTGGCAGATTAAAAATAGGCTAGCAGAAGTGGGCCAGCCTATTACAGGATGAACGAAGGATGGAGCTGTAAAGCCTTAAGATAACGATGGTAGTGCTTCAACTCTCTCTCAGGTCATTTAACATAGAATTGCATGCCCGTCTTAGGCACGTTTCCATCAGATCCATGAAGTATGTGTTAGTAAACTTACAATACGATGGATCATGTAGTCACAGCATTTTAAAAAAATTAAATTTTTGTAATTGCACTCTTTCGGTTTCCGTCTTGGATGCTCGGGGACATCGCCCCGTTCACCCCTCTCCTCTGCACGGCACTGGCGATGAAACTTACAGTGTGTTGTTAGCTTCTACGACAATAGATCTGCTATTTAGGAAAATTTGTAATTTCCTGTTTAAATGGGCTTGATGTGGTTTGTGAAGGTAGTTATGTTGGTTTTAATTTTGGGGATGTTTAAATAAACGCTGACAAGTTTGCAATACTCTATTTATAACTGGGCAGCAGCTTTGAGCATATTAGTTATAACTGGGAAATTTTCAGTTGTTGCTTTATGTGTTTTATATTAATTCGGCCTTTAAACTGATGCATCACCACGGACATGATTGTCGAAATTCAGGTCACAAACGTGCTAACCTGAAACTTCTTTACGGAGCCGTCACTGACCTTAGATATTTCCTAGGTTAACACATTATATCAGTTTTTTGACGAAATAATCGATATATTTTCCGCAGCAAAGATAAAAGCTTTGTCTTTGGCGTTAAACAATTGCAGGGAAAGCATTAAAACGTCGTATTTTTATTTTCTGTTAAGTTTTGCAAGGTTTTATATCAAAAAAATGTTTTGGAGTTTTGCTTTTGTCTAGTAGGCCTAACTTTGTATAAAATCATGTTTTCAGTTTTCTGTATGCGTTCTTCCGTCTGTCCTCTTTCATGTATTCGTGAGTCTGCCTTCAATCAGTCCTTTATGACGCTCTAAAACTTAAAAAACTAAGATTACATCCTCCGGAAACCCCTGCAGCTCGAATCAGCGGTTATTGTGAGCAGACTCGAGAGAGTGAAACAAGCGGGTATGTTGCATGGGGATCTTCAAATGGCTCTGACAAACCCGTGCTTCAGAGCAGGGGTCGGTAAACTTTTTTCACTGCGGACCAGTTTTAGCCTGCGATTATTTAGTGGACCGGCCCTCAATGAAATAAGGATAAATGTTTGGTGATGGAAATTTATTGCAGCTCATAAATAATCAGAAATCCGCTGCTCGGTAATAAATTCTTCCCGGACCGGGGCATCCAAGGCAGGGGGCATCCAAGGCAGGGGGCATCCAAGGTAGGGGGCATCCAAAGAGTGAAATTACAAAAATTTGAAAGCTGTAACTAGATTAATTTTCATTGTAAGTCTACTAACACATGATGCATGGATTTAATTTTTCGAAACTTTCTTTGTTGTCAACACTAATTTTTACGTCTTCAAATGCCAATATTTCTCAGATTCTTCATTGCCAGAGACCTATATTCTAGGTGTGCAGCGCACACCTAATCAAACTGATAGTGACGTGACTTATTCCAGATCGTGCGATCAAGCGAAAATAACAAAAAATGATTGAAAGACAATCAGGGTTGAGAAAATCCAGTTTTTTTAAGAAACAACCAAGCTGTTTTTTTAAATCCGTTTTTTATAACCCTGCTCTGGTAACCTCTGCCCAATTTGGGCAAACGGTTCTTCTTCTTAAATTAAAAATTAGTTAACGTTCACGTAGAAAGCTGGTTCTTTCAGTAGCTGCATTTGTTTATTTAGACGCTCTTGCGGGCAGTCCTATCGAAATCTCCACAAGTTTTGTTGTAGCCAGCACGGGAGTAGGTCACACGAGTGCAAGCACTGACGACGCAGATCAATTTGGCGCGAATTGCTCCTGCTCAGGTCGTTGTTTTCATTGAGAAACAGGCAGGAGAATGTGTGACGCCTTCTCCGTCAGAGGAAAGAAATTGGAGCCAGAAAGGGCACCTTGTTGTGTGTGCACTTGTGGTGAAAGGTCAAACCATTTTGTCGAGGATGATGAACCTTGTGCTTCTCTGTTCCGAATTGAAGTTTCTAGATTTGGCTTAACCAAAAAGGGCTTGCTCTTGTTGTGCGTGCACTTGCGGTAAAAGGCCAAAGTATTTTGTTGAGGTCATGAACTTTGAGATCAGACAACGCTGTGGAACTTGTCCACCATCAAAACAGAACAAAATGAGGTTCACGTGCCTGCTGCCAACGATGGGAAGCACTTGTCTGCATTGATCACTTTCAAGTTTTCTGTAACGATTACTCACACCCCTGGAATACTTACCTCGGGTGATTTCTACCTAGGCAGGAGTGATGGTCACGTAGCCCCTAGGTGAAAATCACCCGACGATACGGTTAGTGTGAGTTTTTTTTCCCTGTTGATGCCTTGACATTGTAAAAATTGACAAAACTCCACTCATTTATAGTTTTCATATTTCAATTTGAATTGCTTTTGTTCTTCATCATATAAAAAGTTTTGCAAAATGAACACGTTGTTTTTTTCTGATCGGATGAGCTTGAGAAGACTTGCTAACTTGTAAAATAAACCCCGCGCGTGTCTAAACCTGTCAGTTAGTCCAGTATAAGCGAATAAACAAAATCTGCCCATTTTGGGCAAGGAGAACAAAAGTGTTTGTGGTTAGAGGTTACCTGAGCAGGGTTAAAACAACCCACACGTTTTTTTTAATCCGGGTGTTTTGGGTTTTTTGAAAAGAAATATTTTTTTGTCTTTAAAAAAAAACAGAAAAACCCCATTCTGAGTTGTTTTTATTGCATCATGCAATATCGCCATTTTCAGAATTATACACTAATAAATTTTTATAGCTATTATGGCATTCAAATTTGAGGTTAAAGAAATGTACCCCATCTTTTCGCAAAGTGTTGTTTGTCAGTTCACTTCAAAGTGGTAAGACCTTGCGAGCAAGCTCAGAGCAAACTGAGAAAAGCCGCTCCCACACAAACTCTGCAGTTTCACGTCAAGTTTACGCACATGCGCTGCTAGTTCAGCATCTATATAGCGTATTTTTTCAACATTTGGTACGGCCCAATGTCAGAAACAGAGAAGGCAGAATTGATTAAAATATAGCGATTTTACAGAGCTGAAGAAGATATCCAGTAAAATTTACTCAAACTATTCGAAATATTCTTCTCTTTTATTCAAGTCCTTCAAATTTCGTTGCTGTTCGTTTTGTTTCATTAAAAAAATTTACTGTTAACTGTACGTGTGTACTGCTTCTTTTACTTTTTAAGTCATAGTACATTTTTCAAAGGAAAAGAAAAGAGTGGAGTGTTTGATGGGTTTATTGACTTTTTTAAGTGGGCTTTTTCAAAAAAACGAGTGCTTTTTATGATTGGGTTTAATTACATCAACTCTAGAGATAATTATAGACATTTAATTGATTTTGTGAGCCAAATGTCAAAACTGTCCCATTTGAACTTGCTTGATTTAACTAATTTTATGATGAATCACCAGTTTACCGTTTCGTTCTTTGTGCTAACATAGTTGCACACCTGTGCTTGTAATATGTGCTTCGATTCGAGCTAATTGGCAGTTCAGGCGGATTGATCACAACAGCTCACACAAGCCCGTATCTGTTCTCTCCCCTTGGTGATTGTACATATAACAGCCACATAATGAAAACGAAAATTTTTCTTGCGTACTTTCTGCGCATTCTCAATTCTTGTGTAGTTTACATGTTTCAAATTGTCAACCCTGGGTGTCGGCCACCCCTGCCGCATACCTTCGACTGCTATTCGACGAGATACTCGCGCAGCCTTGTATTTTTGCAGTTGTGAACTGCGCTGATGTACCACTGAGTGTTTCCACTCCCCTGTTTTACCGCGTTGCCGGATGTTTTTGCAGTTATGAATTGCTCTGTTTTAGGAGACCGGTGATAATTTATGTTCAGTACAGTGACACGTTGTAGCCTGCAAAAACGAGTCAAGAGAGTGCGTGTAGAATAATATGCACAGGAAAGCCAGAGAATGGAGGCATTATTATTTTTGAGGTCAACATTGTTGATGAACAGAAAGAAACACAATTGATAACGATTTTTTATTTTCTATAAGTTTCCATGACTCTCAACTCTTTTACTGCTCCCCTGCCGCTACTCCGGGCTCCCTGAATATGAATGTTGTGTCAACAAACTTTGCTGAAACGTTGGTGTGCAAACGTGAATATGACGTCATGTTGTGACGTCACAAACAGCGTATATTCAATAACA
>JGI24021J15306_10005426_pt1 | contig 15155 bp, 8 predicted proteins | sample Ectturendosymbi1_FD_15306 | JGI IMG/M metagenome (IMG submission 15306)
AAAATATGTTCTATAACTATGTTTACAGTCAACAGCCTTCATATTTGATGGAATTTAAATGCAATTTTCACTTTATGCCAATCTACACTCTCAAACTCACGGCATTCTAACAATTATGACTTTTGAATCTGCAAGGGTTAGTGATTTCAGTCCACATGTCATTTTTGCAATTGAATGACATAGAATCTGTGACCTCGAGTACGCCACTTTTCAGTCTGAGCCCGTTTTGGTCTGGGCTATTTCAGTCTAGGGACGTTTTGGTCTGGGCTGTTTCAATCTGGGGACATTTTGGTCAGAATATGAAATCTTGCAGAAATTTAAATGTTCACATTTTAATGCAAACATACTTAAATCAACGAGAAGTTTTATTTAAAAACACTACAAACATGGTCCAGGATCCAACAGTTAATCAGCATCAACATATGATTTACATTATCATCAGCAAGCAAATTAAATCATTATTGACATTTTGCAATTAAATACGAATTCTTCAAAGTCACAATTACAATTCAGATTTAACCACAATCATGACTCCTCAAAGGGAGTTGGTACAACACCAGCTAGATTGAAATTTCGCTTCCTATAATCATTTAATTAAAGAAATGTAAAGTTGTTTATGTATAGAAATGTTGTGACCGAAATGTCCCATTACCGAAATGGGCAGATGGAAAAGTCCTGTTCCGTGTGACCTCACAGTTGCTATGATTGATAAAACTTCAAATGGTTTCAACTTATGTCGTCATTAGAACTTTTGGTTGTCTACACTAATACTGTATAGCAGAGGTTCCCAACCTGGGTGCATGTACCCCCAGGGGTACATTTGCATATCTGCAGGGTTCATTTATTGTACATTTGCAACAAATTAAATTTGAGAAATGAAAATGGAGTATAACTTTGTAGTTTCAAGATTCTAAAAATTCTATTAAAAAATTTAGTAGAATTTTAGTATTTTACTCAGGATTTTTGTCACAGGAAATTTTAGAGGTACATGCTCATGTATCAAAATGCTAAAAGGGTACATGTTCAGATAAAGGTTGGGAACTCCTGCTGCATAGGCTATGTGAAAACCTATTAGAATGCTAATGAAATGTGTCATAGACATCACACAAAGCTCTAAAACAACATGATTTTTTTTATGTTTGATTTAAATCATGATTTTTATTGCTTGATTTAAATCATGATTTAAATCACTGATTTAAATCAATCCACCCTGATTCAGACAGTCTTAGTTGTGTTGCATGAAATGCTACACTACAAATTTCACAAACAATTTTAAAACAAATTTACCATTCGAAGACAAAAGAGGAGGCAATGCTACAAACTTCTTATTCTGCCAGTTCAGTCTTTCCAGTGAAAGCAGCTTCGACGGTGATTTAATATTACCATGTCTTTTTGGCAACACCTGTTCATAGCATAAGATCTTACTGGAAAATCATAGCAAGAAACTGAATGCTAACACTAATAAACAAACATCAGCTATTTCAGCACCACCATTCACAAAATTTATTTTCAGCAACCTTAATGTAGCTCTGACCTACATTAACTCTTTCAGTACAAGGTGTGTGATAAAAAAATGCACAGGAACTGGGCAATTTTTTTTCTATTTTGGCTGGATGTTGAGTGCTTTGACTGAGACACAGCAACTTCAAAAAATGCACTTCCCTACCTACATGCAACATTCTAAAACATTTCTACAGCAATAACCAACTTTGCAGCAAGCTCATGCAGCCTAGTGGGGCCATGTTGAAAAAGAATGCTGCTTCAAGCAAACAGTTTTAGAAATTGTAACAATACTACATATTTCAAAATATTTAAACGCTGTATAAACTGAATCTAGATACATAAATTATATCATCACACACTAGAGTCCTGTGCGGGTTGAAATTTTGTATCCACACCTGCCCGTACCCGCAAAATTTAAACCCACCTCACCCCCACAGGAGTTTGAGAAATTTTGCCTGCACCCACCCTGCATACTTCTAACCCGCCCCACCCCACAGACTATCCCAACCTGTGCCCGCACTGCACTTTTTCCGTCTCAAACCCGCACCTCTCCGAAAACTACTAAAAACTCATAACTAGGGCAAGTTTTTGTTGCAATAAAATCGTGAGAAACATGCATATATTTTTAACAAAAGTTGCAGTAAAAGGTTGCATTTATGCACAAGCAATTTAAACGACAGTGATTTACTCAAGCGATTTATTTACATGTAATGCTAAATATTTCCAAACATTATCTGGCGAGAAATGGTGATCATTTGCCAACAGTTTGCGTAGCATTCTAAAACTGCCCTACCCAATGTCTGAAGACAAGTCTAACAAGCAGCAAAATCAAGCTCATTCTTTTCCATTCTATTGTCAACAGATTTGGGGTGATAAAAAACATGTTTCAGTTGTGACTCGCTGTGCATTAAGCGTCGTTTTATCCATTTAGAAGTGCTCCTAGACTGAATTATTCCTCAACAAGTATGACGGCATCATTGGAAAATGTTCACTTGCCCACCACATTGCAAGAGTCTGAGAGCTAATGTTTCACAACAATGGGTTGTTATATCATAATGTAATAATTGCTGCAGGCCTACTGTCCAATGCTGGCAAACAAGTACTGTACATCCACGTGTTTTGCGATTTTTGAGCTGATTAAGTTCACATGCTTTGGCTCAACACTCAGTTACCCGCACAAAGAATTACTCAACCCGCACCAAGTACAACCCACACCTGCCCCGCCGCAAGTTCCACCCGCACGCAAAGCAGTACGGGTTCCCGCACCCGCTCTGCAAATGCGGGTACCCGCAACCCGCACAGGTTAACCCGCCCCACGCAGGACTCTACCACACACACAATCATGCGTGGAGTATGTTATTCACATCCTATCCAAAGGAAAGATTTTCAGCCAGATACATATATTTAAGCAGTCTGGGATCCAGAATATTATCTGCAACAAATACTGTAAGTGTAGATTGGTATCAACAGTGATAAAACTAGAAAAACTTACTTGGTCTAAACCTTTTGACTGAAGACTTTGACCATTCCCAGAAACTTCATGCTTCTAATAGCCACCAACACCAGAAACATGCAAAAAATAAAAACTTTAAGCAGTGTCAACCTCACTAATCACGCAGTGTGGTTATGATTTCTAAATTTCACGTACCAACAATCTTGCTTGCCAGTGATCATCACTGCTGTTATTAACAAGTTTTTCAATCTTTTTTTCAAGCCATATTAATCTTTGACGTATCAGCTCAGGATCCTTCAAAGACAAAACAGCATGTTAATCACATGACATTCGACTTCAACTACCTTTTCATGTGACTCTCCCTTAAAACTAGTCTATTACGTCATATGCACTGAAGCAAAAATAGAGTGACCATGGTATGTAGATTGTGGCACAATGATGACTGGGCAACTTGACAGTTATATTCTTTGCCTGAGATTGCTTTTGAAATTTTTTTACTTCATTTCTTCATGCATTGCCACACACAAAAGTGTTGCCATGTTGCAACTACCTAAGTTTCAAAAGCCTGAAAACTAATCCATTTATTTTCTGCCATGACTGTTGGTCTATTGTCATTGATTCAACACCTTGCCTGAAGGCCAGTGTTAAGAAAAAGATGACAAGGAGTTGACACCACTGAGTGCTGTAAAATTAGTTTCAAAAATATTGCAAATATTGTAGGTATGATTGCACACACATCATTTCATTATTAGTAAATGCATGTCTAAAATGCAATCAGTTATTCTCAGTAACAAACAAAAACAAAAAACAATTTGTCTGAATCATGCTACATGTAACTTTTTTTCGAAAAGTAAGGATGTGAGAAATGTGTCACAAGCAATGTCACAACCTTTTTCCTGTAACTGTTTTGGTCATCTTGCTCACAATATGCTAATGAGTGCATCCACATTCCTTTTACTGCTTAAAACTCAACAATATTTGCAGCACATTGGTTTCCACAACTACAAGTATGAAAATTCAATGCCACATTTACGTGGTGCATTTAGCACATAGGGGCCATACCATCATAATTCAACAATTATTTTGCAATTTTGTAGCCCATACTACCACATTTTAACCAGATCCAAGTATGTTATTCTCTGTAAAAATGTAAGGAAAATATCCAAGATATAGGTGTTTCAAGTTTTTAGCCACCACTACATGGTATAGAGTGCATCTAAAAATAAATGCCACATCTTTTGATGCACTGACATGCTACAGATGTGATCAAAAGCTCAAAATAGTACAAAAATCATTTCATTAACTGAAAACACAGAGTACACAAAATTAAATGAAATTTTGAAACAAATTTTATTTAAATGGGGGTTATTCCATGTCATATCAACCAAAAGAAAATTCAAATTGCAACTCAAAGCCTGCGACTTTGCTGATATTACATTTTAACACCTTTGACTACAGGCTGTTTTTACCTTTAAAACAAAGCAATGTTAATTCTAAACAAACTAAAGTTCTGTTTAAAGTCAAATAACTCAAAACTAACCAATTCAATGTTTTTCATATAAGTTATCATATGTAAGCTCTTTACATGAGAAATGTATTCAATGCGTTACGTCTAATGCATCTTATTGCACCAAATGCAGGGCTAATTATGATACAACCACCAAGTACGGGCAGTGTTGGTGCAAAAGTTGTGGTACAAAATCATCAAATAAATGTTTCACAAGTTGGCTGTTTTTGCACTACCTTTGTTGGTTGAGTTATTTAAGCAACAAGCTGGTGACACCTGGGATAATTATGGTTAATGTTTTAGTGCAAATTACCAAAATTACATTAGATACATAAGGAAAGGTTGTAATAGGCATAGGGTTGAGTTGGATTTATTGGTGTGATGAGGCAGGAACCATATGCCGAAACAGGATGAAGGATCCTCAGCCCAGCCACATAGTGTCTGCAACCTCACAATCAATGCGGCATTGAATGCATGATGTACTACATACGGGATGTGCACTAAGCATAGCACCTATATGTATGTAGCGTTAACAAGCAATAATAGAGTGATCATGATATGTGATCTCTATTGTTGCTTGCTGCCACAGTGTGAAGCTTTGTGCGCGTGACACTCAGACCCTCTGATAGTAACAATCGCAACATGTTGTGATAATAACTGCTTGCGGCATCGCCATCCATTGCATTCTCTACATTAGTCTTTATCCAAAGTATCTTTCATGCAATCTGTAGCAGTCAAGCTGCTGCCACCTTAAAGATATAGATCAAAGTAGGTAATCAAGCCATTAACTTTTTCCTCTGTTGTGGTGAATGCATTCAGGTGAACTTTGTTGAATGCTAGCAGCTACTTATCTTTAGTAGCAGTGGACTTCTTGTCAATGGTGATTACCTTTGCAGTATTTCCCCACTACTTTGTCTTCCACGAACTTCATGTTCNGTCCATCCCAACCATAACAAATTTATGCAGCTTGCAGTTGCAATTCAATTTGAGCTTCTACTTGCAACATCACTGCTTTCAGCCAGGCTGGGAAAAATTGGGGAATATGGGAATGTCATTCCCAGGAAACCTGACATGCTTACTGGAAATTTTTTGCAGCAACACTATAAATTTCGTAAATATTTCAGTAGTTAATAAAAAATTTGAGCTGGCGCGGATAGACTCTTAGCACAATATGTCACATTACTCAGCTTCCAAAATTCGAGCCGTTCGATTTAAAGCACACTCCCTCCATCATGATAGGTTACTGAAGGTCAAGCCATCCTACTTAAAGTATACTCCCTCCATGAATCACAATAGCGGAAAGCACTGCCCCAGGGTAGCTGCGTTCGCATTGCTGCATATGGTCATGCCAAGTAGCCTATTTGTCAGTTGGCTGGAAGACCTGCTGGTTTTGATAAGATCAAAATTAAATGGCAATTTAGTTGCAATGCGATCATATGGGGCTATGCAAGTTCAGGTTCATTAGTTCACTGCTGGCCTGTTCGTGATGTTCGTTACAGCATTTATTATTTAACTGGCGCTCAACCTTGTGCCTGTGCCACAACTATTGTGTGTCGTTGGGTATTATCAATCCCATCGCAAGAGCGCTGACATTATTTCTGGTGTAGACTGACAGCCATTACTGTATAAATGAAATCATTAGACCTGCACTATTGTGTCGTGTGCCAGACTATAGTGAAGAGGTCAGAAAATTGTGTGTCAACATGTATGGATGCTATGATTCTCTCACTGATTGTAAATCTGACAAAGATGTGTATCAAAGTGTTTTCATGAGGTCTGATCTTTATTTGGGAACAGGGCCTGTTCTGGGTCATATAACCCAAATACTTTGCAGCTATCAACTGGAGTCTGAAGTTGAGAGTATGGGCAGTGTTCTAGAAAAAATTCATGAAGTCCGTGGTTGATCTAAAACTTCTACAAACAAGAAAGATTTTTAAAATATGAGCAATGAACTGATTGTATGCTGGAAAGGACTAAACATCAGCATAGGTGCCAGTGTTGTCATGCAGGCATTGAACCTTCACTTTAAAAGTGGACCTTGGCACTTCATCTCTAGCAATGTGTAATCACAAATGCACAATGTTTCTATAGTAATGGACAGGATAAATCGCACAAAACCTGCTTTGACCTTCATGTCATAGACACGAGTTTGAAAACAACTGATGGTAAAGCATTTCATGTGTCATCTGTCAAAGTTTTTCATTCAGCATAAAGTTCTTAGTTGTCATGCAAAGTAATTGAATGTTTCAGAACACAATGCTTTGTGTTTGTGAACAACCTGCCATGTCACTAGCATAAAGTTGACTTTACGTGGATGGGATGTAAGCTCAGTTTATAGTAAAGCAGTGTAGTGACAAGCAATTGCTTACCTGCAACTGCAAAACTAGTTGTTGCATATGTTTGTTGTGCTTTAAAATGAAATGCTAACGCTTTGACACCCAACTTTCAGCTAACGTTTAGCATTGTGCCGATAAAACCGCTGTTCTTTTGCAAAGATAGTGGCACCTTTATGCATAATTTGAGAATTCATTATATTATCAAGTGACATCAGTCTTTACTCGGAACCCTTTTCCATAACTCACCAGCCAATTGAGCTAGAGAGCTGTTCAAGACATCAACAGAATTGAGAAGTCCTCTAGTTTAAATTTTTTTTTAATTTTTTAGATTTCGGTTTCTTGTGGGTGACATCACAATGGGGACATGATTTCATGTCTTTTTGGCTGAGCCCCGGGTGCCATCGCAATGGGCCATTTTTTGGCTCAAGCTTTTTTTGAAAAATATCATTCTAGTCTTCAAAGCCCTTGGTTATCTTTCTAACATATCTGGAGCCAAAATTATGGCTAAAAAACAAAAATTGAGCAAAAATATAAGTCTCACAAAGGGTAACCTCGGCCATTTTGGCTAAAGGCCATAACTTGCCAGCCAAATGAAACTAGAGAGCTGTTCAAACCCTCTAAAGATGGGGAAAGTCTAGTTTTAAAAAATGTATTTAAGTTTTGAATGTCGAGCTTTTTGTTTATGTTTACAAGATGGGAGTATGTTTATGGGTATTTGTTTACATTTGGATGACGTCACAAGGCCCTGGATGCCAACGCTATGAGCCATTGTTTGATTCAAGTTTTTATTGGAGACTAGGCTATAATACGAGTCTTTAGGCAGTTTGATGGAATTTCTAGCGTTTCTGCTTTCAAGTTACAGCCAAAAAATACATATTAACACTTTCGCAGCCAGGTTAATTCAAGTGGTTCACGCAAAAACAGCTGGATCGCACATGGCTTTGCATGAGAATTTCTCTGGTTCGGTAAGCGCAACAGACCCAGTCAAAAGCTCAAAAGACGCAGCAAGTCCTGTAGCTTGCACTCGAAAAATAATTTTTTGGTTGGGGGTTGAAGATTTTTTGTGAGTTACGTCATAAGTGGAGGACTTTTAGGCCACCTTGGCCCATTTCACCTGGCCCTAGGCCCAAACCGTTAGATAGTAATATTTTGCTCAAGTTTTTATTGGAAACCAGGCTACAATCAGAGTCTTTTGATACTTTGGATGACCTGCTGGGGTTTCGGTTTCAAAAGCTATGATCTAAAGTAATAAAAAAATTGACTAATTAGTTAACTAGATAATTAATTAATTTGTTTATTTTAGATATAACTTTTGAACCAGAAACGCTAGAAAGTCAATCAAAGGCTCAAAAGACTGTTTCCAATGAAAACTTCAGCGAGATACTTAAGCCTAACGGTTGGGCCCTAGGCCACGTAACATGAGCCAAAATGGCCGAAAAACTACTTCACTTATGACGTCACTCACAAAAAATCCGCAACCCCCAACAAAAAAATTGTTTTTCGAGTGCAGTCTAGAAGACTGGCTGATCCGCTTGAGCCCTTGAACAGCTTCTAGCGCAATCGGCGGAGGAGCTATGGCGTTGGTAAGGCAACTGACAACTGCTGGTTTTAGGCCGATTTTGAAGTATGAATATATCGTACCCCAGCTCTCAAAGTGTTAATTAGGAAAAGCCCTGCTAATCCCCAAGGGAATTCCTGAATTATTTGGAATTTTTTGCCATAACTTTGGAACCAGAAATGCTAGAAAGTGGATCAAGGACTCTAAAGACTTATAGCCTTGTTTCCAATAATACTTTAAGCCACAAAATCGGCTCATTGGATCAATTGATTACATCATCAAAAAAATTCAAAACATACCCCAATCATGATGTCATCGACGAAAAACCCCAAACCCAAAATTTCTTTTTTATACATTAAAATTTAGTTCTCTTCTGAACTACAAGATTTTCCCCATCTTCAGAGGGTTTGAACAGCCCTCTAGTTCAATCTGTTCCCGAGTTATGGATGGCCAAAATTTGCCCTGAGAGGGCAAATCATACCTTTTGTGAAACATTTTTCTTTTTGTTAAAAACTGGGTATTTGAGCCATTGTTGTGTCCCCAGATATGCTAGAAAGCAAATAAAGGGCTTCAAAGACTCGGATGATAGCCTAGTTTCTAAAAACTTGAGCCAAAAAATGGCTCACTGGGTTGGTGCCCAAGACCCGGCAATATTGGCCAAAAAAAATGAAAACATGCCTCCATTATGACGCCACCCACAGAAAACCCCAAACCCAAAAGGAAAAAAAATTAATCTCAACTAGAAAACTTGTCGAATCTGTAGAGGTTTGCAATAGCTCTCAATTCAATCGCCTGGCAAGTCATGGTGTTGCAACGCTCTGCTAAAAAGCGGTGCACGTGGGACTTCCTACCACTGCATGCACTGTACTTTATTCTGTTTCTGTTGCCTGCTATTGTGTTCTGTGTGGCAGAGGAGTTGGTTGTCTTGATCACTCCTTGCCCTTTGTCTGCATTTAACCATAGTAAATTACAGGGCGTTTCAGATGTCAGCATCAGCAAAAAAGCAGCTTGAAATGCAAAACAAGGTGGGTAAGAGCTTTATGACAGCTGAGGTATGTTAATAATTTTTATTTTGAAAGACAGAAACTTTGAAAGTGCAGCTCATATGCAAAACTTTTACAATAGTGAAAAGTAAGTTGAGAAAACTCCATGACATCTCGTGAGAAATTAAAGTTAGATTTCCAGGAAATTTGCATATTTTCTGGCACTGATTTTCAGCTAGGCTTACCTTGCCTAGCACAGTGCAAAATATATGTGCCATGGGGATTGACATCATGCTGCACAATACGATACATCACATACAACATGATTTATTTACACATGGGAACAATTAGCAACAAAGCTTGCACAATGCTATTGCTAATGCTTCAATCACACCCCATCTATTTGATTTTTGAAGTCCGTTTTCACATGTACTGCACCACTTTTGATAACTCATATCATGTTCATACACAGGCCATTGCACATTGTAGACTTTGACCTAACACATGCACATTCGGGTACACACACTGGAAGTGCTAAACTAGTACCATAAGTGATGTTAACTGATATCATGTTCAGACAGTACAATTGTTTGTACTACTTCAGATATAAGTATTTGAATGCATTATTTGTTTATTCATCTTCTTTGTATCATGGCTTGTTACCTTTATAATATAAAGATAAACCTCTACATTAACCTTATTTACCAGATATAAAGATAAACCTATATACTGGACTTATTTACTTGATGAAAAAGACAAAGTTATTAATTGCCCTGAGGAAGCCCACTTGAATAGGTGGGTGAAACGTCAGCTAATAATAAAATAATCACCAGAAGAGCTAATCCATCTGCAAGGTTATGAATATATGTGCACACCACAGCTCGATTTTTTCAGTCATAGATCGAAACATGTTTGAAATGGCCGAAAAAGATTGAGGCATTTCAGTCAGAATGTTTGAAAATACAGGCTAAAACACACAGTTGCGTTGAGTTTTAATGCAACTGTCAGACAAATGACCAAAATGTCTCAGCAAAAAATAACTGAACTGTTTCAGCAAAAGAAAAAACTAGCACCACAGAACTCTGATAATTGACAGATACAATGATTTATATGAGGGCAGGTTTAGATTAAAGCAATGTTCCAACAATGAGATAAGCTGGCAGCACGTTTTGGGTGATGCCACAGTGCACAGTTTTTAACTATTGACCAGCAATCCAGACGTTTTTGTCAGCAGGCAGTATACAAGCTATGGTGTGGAAACAGTAGGATGGTCAACGGCCATTGGTAGAAATCCCAAGGGAAGGTTTATAGACATTCCATCTGACATTGAAATCAGACAAAACACTTGCTCACATCATTGTGTCTTCTCAGGCAATCATGAAACTTCTTTCTTGTAAAAGTAATTTCTTGTTGTAGTTTACTCAGTATCATGAGTATGGTTTTCAGATGTTGGAGCTGAAAACAAGAACAAAAAGTGGCATATCAGGCAAAACGAGGCATGTGCCAGTTTAAAAATAGGGTGAAAAAGTCAAAAAAATGCCTACTATACACACAAGCCTACTATAGGGTAAAGGTCATGCTCTGTGATACCAGGAGATGAATCAACTTAAGTGATACGTGTGTTGGAAGTAACAGTAGTAAAAACGTTAGCAGTGATAAGAGAAGGAATGTCCTACAGAACACTGCTAATCTGGGGCATGCTGCCGTTGACTGCTGCAAGAGATATGGGGGGTGAAATCAGAATGTCAGGTGATGGCGGAGCATTCATGGCAAGGAGATCACAAGGCCGGTAATCCAGGCTTGGCTGTAATGGATGTATATGCATAGAGGACAGAGGTGTACGTGTGTAATGACATAGTCTGATGGGTGTACGTGTGGTCTATGTCCCAGTTAGTAATTGGTATATGTAACACGGAAAAGCCTTGCCCTTCTGGCAAGGTTTAAATATTAAAATTGATAGGAAAACAACAGTTGATGTAAACAATAAAAAGAAGCGCACCCTATTGTAGCACATGAAAAAGTGTGCGGATCAAGGGCGAAGCATAAATAGGAATGAAAATAATGAGCAGTTAAGCACACAAGAAAAATAAGCTTACGATGGCTGGTGACAACAAACATGCTACCAAATTGAAGGGTGAGAGATAAAGACACTAGCTATGTGAAGAGTGCAGCAAGACCAATATGAGAAAACAGTCTAAGTAAGTCTGCTATGTAACAAAAATATGAGAGGATTGAAAGGGGATAAGCGAAACAAGGAGTCAGGGCTTAACATGCTATGCTTAAGATGAAAGTTCTGAAAACAGCTTACGATTCATTGATCGTAACTGAAGCCAAATTTCCATGTGACTGAGGAAATAGAAAATGTGATCAACAAGAGTTCATCAGTGGGAAAGGTGCACAACGAACTCCCATGAAGCAACAATGCTCACACTCTAGAATGTTCTAAGATGGTCCAGTTACAAAAATTCTAGAATCAGTGGCAAAATGACTAAATTGCTCCGTGGTGGAATTGACACTGACCAAATTGGATTTTAGATTCGTTTGGCCAGCGCAACCAGTCTGGGAACCAAATTATGTGGGGTCTCCTGATCTGGGCAACCAATTTCAACTGTCTCTGTTTGATAGATGGCGTGATTAAACAACAAAACTTTGATTCCAGTTTGGTAACACAGTTTTATTCTCTATGGTAGCCTTTTCACATGCCATACCAACAGTGGAAACAAAACAAGGAAAACTTTTCATCACATTTTCTGATTGACTTGTTCATTTGCTAGCTACATTGTCTCTCTCTTACTCTCCTTTGCATGCAACAAATCCTTAAGGTTTTGAACTGAATGCTTTCACAAAATCCCTGTAGCTATCCGCAGGATTTGTGCCCAGTCACCAAAATGCATTACAGCCAAAAAATGTAGCAAATTTTTCAAAGGAATAAATTTTAAAATGCAAGATTGATATAAAATTGCAATTATTCTATACAAAATCAAAACAATGCATAATAAGCACTTGATTTCAATTTACATTTTAAACCAATCATATTTTCTGTAAATAATACCTTTTTGAGGAACTTTTTGTTCAATTTAATTTTTGTACAAGATCACAACTGGACAAATCAGTATTAATTTTGCAAGCGATTAGGGCTTTTGTGTTATGCTCCAATACTCTGCTTCTGTTATCAGACCACATGTTCTTCATGAAAAAAATCGTTCAACAAGTATAGCTGATAATCCCAGTTAGCTAAACACAGACTCAAACAGCTTTAGAAAATTTGGAATGCATATGGCTTTCTNTAGAAAAATTTTGAACATTTTCATCCACTTTTGTTCGATCAAGTGGCTTTTCATCAGTATCTACCTTGTTATATTTGGACATATACCTCATGACTAGAAAAAGTTTGTTGAAAAGAGATGCGCTGTTGATCACCTATGTTTCCGAAATATATTGTTAACCCTTTCTACAGATTCAAGCACTTGTAACTAGGGTACATCTGTTGTTAAATCAATCCAAAGGTAAGGTCTTACATCTTCAGAAACATCGTCATAAAGATCTAGATATGATATGCATTCTTGCAAAATCACTTGTTTCTTTGTAAAACATTTTTCTATTTCACTTTTTTTCTATAGCTTTCCTAAAAGAGCCGTTGCTTGGGATGGAATTGAAGTGCTTTATTCTTTGCACATACCACAGCTTCAGCTCTGATAGAACATTTACCACATCTACAGCACTAGCATTTTATTTCAACTTCAGAATAGTCTTATTGATGTCATTCAGTTGTCCTTGAACAAATTCCAGATAGAACTCATCTTTGTGATGCTGGAAGCAAAGACAAAATTCTGGTAATTACCATGATGCAAGATTCACAAATAGTCCAAATTTCAGCAGAGTAAATGCTTTGAGCTCTGTAACTGAAACAGTATAAATGCAAAAATATTTGTACATATTTTCTGGACTTTTGACATATAATGGCAAAGTATCTGCAGTATGTTCAAGGCAGTTGTGAATAACATGAACTGCATGTCTAATGCCTATTATATCCCCTTAAAACATTTTCCTTGACTTTGAGGAAAATATTATTTCATCCACTTCTTTTCACACCTTAAAAGATAGTGTTGCAGTTGCCAGCACAAAATCCAACTTTTCCTTTTAGCTTCCTTTTATAGTAAAATTCCAAAACCAGATAGGTATTTTAAATATTTTAGCAGTTTCATCAGGAAGCAGTTTACCAACTATAAAGTAGTGAGTCACCACAGGAACAAGTTAATTGTTATAGTGACAAAATTATCGTTACCTAATTCTTGGCATAGTTCAGCAGTATACATTAGGGCAAATGCAAATAACACATTGGCTGCTGGTCTGTGAACATATCGTACTTGGAAATCAGGGAAAAAACAGGCATATTTCAGTTGACTTACCAAATGCATAGCTCCTCAGCTGACTGCGCCCGAGAGCTGTTCAAACCCTCAAAAGCCTCGGAAAGTCTTAGAGTCTGCAATGAAAAAAACATTTTTGGTTTTGTTTTTTTTGTGATGTCATAAGTAAGGTAGGTGTTTTTGGCCATTTTTGGCTGCTGGTACCTGACCTGGGCCCAAACGCTAGGCAGAAGTAATGTGCTGAAGTTTTCATTGGAAACTAAGCTAGAATCTATGTCTTTTGAGACCTTGATCGATTTGCTAGCGCTTCTGGTTCTAAAGTTATGATCTAAAATAAACAAAGTGATTATCTAATTATGGCATTAATTACTTTGTTTATCTTAGATCATAACTTCTCAACCAGAAATCCCATCAATGTATCAAAAGATTCGGATTTTAGCCTAGTTTCCCATAAAAACCTGATCGACTACTACCATGTAGCGCATTGGGCCTAGGGCCAGATGAAGTGGGCCAAAAAGGCCTAAAACAACTCCACTTATGACATCACTCACAAAAAACCTGAAACCCATAACCAAAAAAATTTTTTTTCATTGCAAACATGAAGACTTACCGAATCTTTTGAGGGTTTGAACAGCTCCCTAGCGCAATCATCGGCAGAGATATTCCCACAAAAAAACATGTGCAAACTGCTGGATTTTAGCCTTAGCCTAACAGAAGCCAAGGTGTGAACAAGCACTTTTTCACATTTTGCTCCTTCAAACAATTTTAAAACCGACTTGCAACAAAAACTTTTAAAACTTGGTGCATGATTAAGTGTGAGATACACAAAAGGATAAAGGTTCTTTACAATTAGCCTTTGTGGAAAAAGCTGTCACCCAAGCTGTCAACACTACTACCTCAACCAAAGTTTCTGTGTTTTCTACTTTCCACATGGTTGTTAACATCTGAGTGTGCACCATGGCTAATTGAAAAAAAACATAAAAATAATAACTGCAATGCACATTACCACCAATATTTTTTAAACGATAGATATCTCTTTTGGTGTCTGTTATAAACTGGCCTTTTCATTTGAGCATTTTCAATACTTACGTTTTTAGAGAAGTAGGCCCAAGCATTTATAAACAAACTGGTGAGCAAAGATAGAAAATTAGTGAATGACTTCAGTAAAAAGGAAATGCATATAAATACAAAAAAATTATATCTAATAAACCAGTGATGCAAACCTGCAGCCTAATCTGTTGAAGAAGAGAACCAGTACCATTGCAAATACGATACAATCAACCCATGTGGCAGTGATCCACACCACCAATACATCAGAACAATAAAATAACAACATGCATCACTCTTCTACAAGTCAACAATACATCACATGCTGTCTGATTGAGTAGGATTGATGACCATAACGAAATACTAGAGCCAAGCATTAAAACTGGGACTGTCCTGGCTAA
>JGI24021J15306_10005427_pt1 | contig 15153 bp, 5 predicted proteins | sample Ectturendosymbi1_FD_15306 | JGI IMG/M metagenome (IMG submission 15306)
TTCGAAGATTTGTTGCCATGTTATTGTTACGCAACAAAGGCCAATAGTAGAACAATTCGCTCCCGAGTTTCGCAATCTGCCGCTACAGGCAGAGAAGCAAATTTAATGAACTGCAAGCTCATCACTGCATGTTACTAGAACAGTGAACCTGACTCTTTTGTAGTGTGAATGTCATATCGGCAAACAGACTGTTACTGCAAGAATTAATCCAACTCATCAGAATTAAACTGCTGCTTTGAGGTTTTCTACAAACTTTTGCTTCTTAGTTCCAATTTCCAGGGGGGCAAATGCCCGTTTTGCCCCCCCCTGCGGACGCCCATGGCTGTGTCGTAGTTTCAACGTTACTTGGGGTGTATGACGTAATTGTCATAAAGTATTGCAATACTAAGGAAGATGACAAAAAAAGCAGTTCAAAACTGCAATTTTTATTAAAAATACCATTTGGGTAACACTGTTTACAGCCACCAACGCTGCAGGTAGAGAAAGCGACCATCAATATTGGGCTTGACCAGTGGCGTAACTAGAGGTTTGAGCCAGGGGGGGCAAAGCTTAGCTGAATGGGGCTCACTAGTCACCGTAGGGGCCCCACTAGCCAAAACGCGCAAAAAGGTTAAGAAATGATAGTGAATCTCTGGATGTCGTGGATGTCCACACTAGATTAAAAAAAGAAAACACCCCGAAAAACGCAAAAAACAACAAATTGAAGAATATTAAATATTAAAATGTCAACTAAAGGGGGCCCGATTTTACATTTAGCTTGCCAGGGGGTGGTTCGCCCCTTTTCCCCCGTCAGTTACACCACTGGGCTTGACTACAAAAAAGTTAGCGTGCCTACTTTCATTCTCCCGGGACACAGTACCTACCGGGCCGGCATTTGGACAACATATTCACCAGCGTTGACAACGATTGCAAGAGCTATAGGTTTAATGTCAAAGCATCAAGTAATTTGAACCTGATAGTGATATTTTAAACAATTTAGTGATGTCATAAGTTTTCTAATAATTTTATCAACGACTTTAAAATATGATTAACAACTCAGAGGTGTTGTCTCTACCTAAAACTACTTACCATTGATATAGTTGAGTATTTTTTGTTCAAAAGTTTCAATGCCTTCTGTAGAACCTGGATCGCCTTTTGTGCCCTTGGGACCTTGCAATCCAGGTGGCCCGATGGGCCCAAACGGTCCTCGTTTTCCCGGGACGCCGGCATTTCTTATTTGCTCAGAGCGATCAATCCCTCCTTTGACCCAAAAATGTCCCTGAGACGGGGATTGGTCTCCAGAATCACAGACTGACATACATCTGCAATCCTGGCATTTAACATAAGCTATGACGAGATAAAAGCTTACTAGGAAAAGCAAAACGTTCATAGTGCAGGAATTACTTAAAATTTCTGATTAACCTGTAAAATTACGTTCAAAAATTGAGTTCAGTTTTTAGCAACATCTCTGAGTAGCAGCTACTGACATTTTTAATATATCTTAAAAAAACAACAAAAAGATAGCTCAAATCATTTTGTAAAGCATAACTGTTTACAGATATATCCACAATAAACCGTCTTCAAATTGCACTCTTTCGCGATCACATAGAAAAGGCGAAAATCTGCTAGTTTTTGCACTGGGCCATTTTGCTGGAGCAAAGTTTTATTTAAAGCGGTTGCATTAATTCTTACTCCTGTTTCCTACCTATCAATTTCTTCTTCAGATTACTTTCTTGGTAAATGTGAACTTCGAACTGTATATGAGCACTTGTTTTATACAGTTCAAAAGCGAAATGGAAAATATATAACTACATATTACTTATAAGTAACCTCTAAATAACGTTTGCGGAGTTCGATAAACGTAAACGTTTCCTTATACAACTCTGAAACACCTAGAACTTCGTAAAAAATATTTCCCGTGTAAGAGCAGATATAAAGTCCACTTGTTTACAATTACAGCCTAATATAAAACTACGCGTGCAGTACCGCTCAGCTGACTTCGTGTTACTTCTATTGTGGATAAATCTAACTTCAGTGCATATGGGTAAATTTAGACTTTAGCTTTTTTACTCTTCCAGGATTTTCCTTGCAGAAAAAGAAAAGCATAGGAACAAAATTTTCCAAGACACAACTGTTGGTTTGTCATTTTCATGGAAGCAAAACCCAAGTTCATAAAAAATTTTTTTCAACCCGTTCTCAATACGGTGGGGGTTGCGTTCGCATAGCCTCTTCGCTCAACTAATGCATCCCTTTGGAAACATATTTCTTCTTATAATTTTTTAATTGATTTTTTCAGAGATGCTTTTTTTGCAGTGAATGACACTCGTGGAGCCTGTTTAGTTATTTTTTACATAAAATTGTTACCGTGGAAATAGTTGCCCATTATCGATGAACACAATCTGAGGTATTTTGGACTGCGCACGTCAATGGAAGGAACGTCTGTTCACAATTGCAAGTCAATTGTTCCTGTATAGCTCTCCAGTGCGTTAAAATGCTGATGAGAATTATTCTTTCTTGCTGCAAATTGTTCCTGCATCGCCTGGTATTTGTATTAGCCAATGAAACGTTTGAAAACCAAATGAAAAATTAATTTTCCGTACTGTGAGAGAAACAAACTCATAAAAGTACCAATTATCACATATATTCGAAGCAATCGCTACTGTTTCGGAATCAAGTTTGTGCAACAAGCTGCATTATTAGGCTGCTATTGTGGGCAAATCAAGTTGCAAATGCAAATGCAGGATGAAATCCTAAGGCTTGGCATTCGCTACAGTAAAAGAGAGAAAGACTTGCAATGACCACTTCATCTAGCTAGAGGTTTGCAGATGCACAAAGCATAATTTTTATAGGCAAATAACTTTCTGTGCCTGTTAACGTACTTTTCACAAACACAAATCGTGAGCACATAAACAATTCCAAAAATTCCATAAACAATTCCAAATATCATGGAGCAGGAACCCGGACATGCTTCGCTTATGCATGGTCTTGTGTGCACTCTTCTAATGCCTATGTTTCAATAGTTGGATTCAACGTTGCACTGCCAATATCACAAAAGACTTTCTTTGCTTTTCACTACTTGAATCGTTGATTTTCATCCCCGATTTCCTATCGGGATGGTCACTGGCCGGCAATCCTAGTAGGTCTTGAAACATCTCATGGTTTTCAGCAAGTTCCGAGTTTCACGACTTTTCCCATCTTTTATTTCGCCTGACAAAAGCGGAACTCTCCAGACCAGACGTAGAACAACAGCGTTCCTGTCGCCTTCAGGTAACTTACTAGTTTATGTAACTTTTTGAACAAACGTAAGGTAAAGGTTTTTATTTCTACATCGTCAGATTCGACAATCTTATTTTATCTGCAACAAGGTAACTAGTCTCAACAAAGTAGACGAAGTTGAGACAGTAAACAATTTCTTTAAATCTTGTTATGTTTTGATGACTAAGTCAAAAACTTAATCAGTGATTCAACTTCATCTCGTTTGTGAAGACTAGCTACCTGGAAACCAATAAACGCAGATCTGAATCATCGGAGTCATGAAAGCAGAGCTCATTTTTCTGATTCCTCGAAAGCTTGCAGCAAACGTATAGCTTTTAATAGTTGTTTACAAGTATGTAGTCACGATTTTTTATCCCTAGAAAGGTTTTTGGACAAATTTAAGCTAAAGATACACAGTGCAGTGGCAATTTTGTTTCCCGTAAAGGGTCTGAAATAGGCCTGTTAAATTTGCTTGAATACTAGCTCGATCCGATTACTAATGGAAAAGCAAGCGCTTCTACATAAATGCTCTTCCACGAGCTCTGCAAAATCACTTCTCATAGTTCTTTATTCTGCACTCAAATCATTCAACATCAAAAGGGTACAAAGTTATTTTTGTACACCAAAATCGGATTTTAGGACGGAAGCTATTTGAAGACAACTCTACAGTATATCCCGTGATTGTGAAAATTTTATCTTGCTTAAAGGTAGCTTGAGAAAATCATTTGAAGATGTTACGTTACTTCAAAAATTATTAGTTCCTACGTTTATTTTTAATCACGTTTTAATTCCCCTGATGTGAGATGTTTCAAGGATCATGAGTTCATCAAAATCAAATTATATATGACGTACTGAAAGACGTAATTATAATAAAAAGTTCTAGGTTCATTAAAAAAACGTGAATATATTTTTCAGAATGTACAGGTGTCAGCTACGATTCCCATTTTCAAACGAATAAACGCTGTGAAATGCTGTTTCGAATGTAATCTTGTGGAACGTCTAAAAATTAACGTCTATACACGTCTTTTGTGAATTGTCTTACTTTTCTGGTTTGCTGTATGCAAAATGGTTTCATCTTGATAAACACGTTTTGAACTAGTTACTGTTTGCGACCGTAAAAACCAATACACTTGCTCACAAATAAGCGTATTGGTCATAAATCATTATTACAGCATTAGGAGGGGCGTAGCTATGGAAAGGGGCCAAAAGCGCGGCCGCTCTTCCTAAATTTTGGATGGCAATTATCGAACCTTGGAGAAAAATTCCATGAATGCCAAAGACTTATTGGAGTTCGTGCCCAAAGTTATTTTTGTACACCAAAATCGCACGAGCTGTACCAAAATCGTAGACATTGCTGGAAAGGGTATTGCAAAGAACATCTTATTGAAGCATTTTCCGCATGTGTGACGTCACGTAGATGCACTACAGAGGAAAATCCTATTTTTGATTTTTGAAATATCTGTAGTGACCTTTTTTAATATGATGTGCACCTAAAACTACTGTATGCACGTCGGAAGAATTTATTCTTTACTAAAAATGTCATTAAAGGGAGCATTATTGCAAAACATGTGTTCATCTTTATCCTACTGTTTTCGCGTCTAGGGAGGTGAAAGGTCAGAAAACTGGGATACCTTTTCACTTCTTCATCTTTGAGGCACAATTACTCTCGTTTCACAAGCAGCGACCATATCAAAATCGCAAAGCAGGTTCATACGTGTACCTTACGTGTTCTTGTCCAGTTTGAAGTAAAAATACTTGGAGTAAAAAACATTCTTAATTTTCTTCAGCCGACTGAACAGAAATCTCAAACAAAGAATACAAAAACTCATTTATCTCAACAATTGCAAATGCAGAGGAGTAGATATATATTTTTTAATTATGTTAATCAAAATCCCCGTTCAGGGTACATGTCTTGGTTGCTTGTCTGACGGCAACGGTTAATGTGTTTGACCAAAAAAGCTGATACATAGCGAATGTACTGGTTCTTGCCCTCTAAAAGACATAAACTGTATGCACGTCTTCATTTGTATCGCTGCATGCTACGAACAAATTGGCATACATCTTTTTGTGCACAAATCCTGAGTCAAGTGCCTAGAGTTAAGTACATATTGTCCTTTTCAATACTTATCACATAAATTTTGCCAACCTTTGCGAAGCGAATTGTATCAATCAGTTCACTAACTAATTGGCTGTAGAGTTATTTTTTGTTTTGTCCTCAGTTTTGTAGGAAGTAGAATTTGCACCAAATATAAAACTTGATCGCAAATCGTAGCGCTTTTTAGTTTTTCTGATGCAGTTTCAATTTGAATGGAGAGGATCTGAATTCTTTAAATATGAAGAGATTCTGCGCTTCTTGCATTTACAGATGGTCTGCACATTTTACGTACAAATCATTGACTATTATATGTTACCACCTATCGCAGTATGCTTTTAAAATGTCCACTGTAAAGTAAAATCATGACAAAACGAAAGCAGTTTTCTAATTACTGTAAAATATGTCGTTAAAATTAAACGATTTGCTTTATGTACTCTGCTCTGCATATGTAAGGTTACAATTGTTACATCAGCAGCCTGGCAACATCAAACCACTCATCAGGCTTGTTTTTTAGATGAACTTGCGCGTTTTAAACACTGAGCTCACAGCTGGTTTGTTATCGTGTTGGCAATGGACAAGATTCCTCTGACCCTCGCGGGAAAACCCCTGATCAGCTGCACATGTACTGCACATGGGCCGCGTTCTTGCTTTTCACGCTGTGGGCGAAGCTTTACTAATCAGTAGAGCAAGCGCTGCCACTTCCCAGTAATTTCCTGTCGATAAGCTGAGCCAAAACGGTCAAAGACAGTGCGAGTGTAGCTGCCATTTTTAGCACTTGATCAAAAGATGCTGAATTTGGTGATTGTTGAAAAGTTTGGCTCATGAAATTGGCGAGATAACTTACTCAGCAGAAAATAAGACCATGGTCAACGTTGGAAAGAACACTTGCAAATTTATGTTGGTGAAAAATATCTTGCTGCTACATGAACCTGGCGCGTGCTTTTAAGGTTCATTGTTCAGAATAAAAATAGCAACTAACTTGTGTCAACCTAAGTCTTTGCCGTCATTACATTTATTGGCTAAATTTATCAGTTCATCAAATCGACATCGTTCACAGTTGTCAAGTACAGTAATAACTACCAATTTCTCTATTTGTTCCAAATTTTTCCGTGCTATTTACTTCAAACAAGATTTAACGCTCAAAGAACACGTACAGAATGTTCGTTCAGAGTCGTTCGAAAAACTTTTTTGCAATTTTTGTAAATCGTCGACGTACCGCAAGTAACTTATTTTGCCAACTGCACATGAGAGTGCCAAATGGACATGAGAGTGCAGAACACTAGGAAGGGCTGTGCAATTGTCCTAACTTCAAGTTTTGTTCTAGCATTGTTACAAATTTCTTGTTTTATTGCAGGGGTTTTGTTTTTTTTTGTTTTTTTATTTTTTAGCATCCAGGCATTAAACTTTTGAAAGGTAGTTTTGACAGATTCGAACAACCATGGCATGTAAACACAATCAAGGTCAGTTTCGTTTTGAAGTAGTACCATCTTTACATTTTCTTACGGTTTTTATTTCCTGAACAGGACAGAGCAAAGGCAGTTGTACGGACAACGTATCCAAAGTCATCGACGAAGAAAGGTTGTTCGAAAGTTACCATTCTAAAACCATGGCGTTGGATCTAAACAGGTTTACAAGTTAACCTTCAAAGATTTGCTACTAGGTTGTGCGTATTATCTTTACATTAAGTGCAGGAGCAAAAATAGTGTGGTTGCTGTAAGGGCTAAACGCTTGTAAATTAGGATGTAATTAAGTTGTGTTCCTTATCAGGTGTGCATGATACTCGATGAGGCAACACAGAAACATTACGAGCAATTCAATGGGAAAGAAGTTTTTCGAGAGTTACAATTTTTAACATGAACGTTGCTTTCGTGACTTTTTCTTTTTGGCTTTCGCCGAAGCCTTCCCTAAAGGATGGTTGGCCAACGGATAATCCCTAATTGTATCGTTACAAATGTGCTGGAAACTCACATGCTGACAATAAGGATACACCCTTCGATTACAACAGCGTTACAGAGCTATTAGAACATTTAGTTTGAAGCTTTGCTGGTTGAACTGNCGACGTCTATTTTCGTCNACAGCGAAAGGCTATCGGACGCGAAATATTGCGATGTCACTCTAGTTTCGGAAGGGAGAAAGTTTCCAGTTCACAAATCTATTGTGGCGTTGCAGTCAGAATACTTCGACACCTTGTTTACAACCAAGGTACAACAGCTTTATTAAAAAGGCAATTTATTGCATCCCGGGTCATAATTCGATCACGTGTTGTTTTTAAAACATTTATGCCCGAAGAAACTTGTTTTTGCTGTAAACAAAACATTTTGTTTCGTCTGCGCTAATCAAGCCTGCTGTTCATTTTCAGATGATTGAAAAGAATCAGGATTGCTTGGAAGTGAGTGGAGTTGGTGCAGATGATCTCGGCATTATTTTATCTTTTATTTACACTGGCAGGGTGGCAATGAACAAGGAAACTGTTTACAGCATTTTGGCATGTGCTCACTATCTCAGAATGCCCAGTAAGTCAAATCAGTAGACTTCAAGACATTCCTACTTGCACAGTAATAAAGGTTTTTCTTTGGCTCCATTTATTGTGAATCCTGTAGCTACGAATTCCCAGATTTGAAAACGCTACAAGCGGAAAAATGCAAGACGCCATATCTTTGCCTTGACGTGGAAAGGCCTTTCCACTTTCTACACTTCACTTGCACAAACAATTTTAGAGTCAGTGACGTACAATTCACATATTCCCAAAATCAGCGACTTCACAAGGTGTTGCTACAGAGGTCGCTCTTGTGTTTTGGAGCATTCACAGTAATATACTCTATCTTTCGCTACCACATGAAGGAGTTTCTAGCTCATTAAGCTGTCTGTAGAACTTTGCCGTGGTAGTCTCCACAGCATACAGGTTTCGGAAATGCGCGTCGTGGCAACGAGATGCCTCAACAAAGAAATATGAAGAACAAAGCTAATTTCGAACCGGGTGTGTCCAATTCAAAGACGTCAGTCTGTAAGACAATTTTACTCTCTGTAGTCCTAAATACGACAGGTTTTCTTTATGTATGGCATTTGTGAGCTTTCGGTATGTGTGGCTTGTGTATTTTATAAAAACTGCGTGAACTCTGGAAAAATAACGATTATGGTTTTTCCCTTTTAAAGACGCCGGCGTTTCCCATTTCAGGGCTGCTGGATCACTGCTTCACGTTTTTATCTGAAAACAAGCACTTGGACAATTGCATAAAATCTTGGCTTGCGGCCAGATTTTACGATGTGGGAGATCTGAAGGAAGAGTGCCGCAAGTTTATTCGAAGAAATATGGCAAACCTCTATCGCACGAGTGAATTCCTCCATCTTAATCTTGAGGAACTTCGTGATCTCATGCGAACGAAGGACGAAATAGTATGCTTCTAGTGAAACACACAACAGATAACTTAGTGCCAGTGTTAAGGTGACACACGCAAATTTTTATAGGAATTCGACTTCACGTAAAACTACACATCCTCAGTCCAAAGATCTTATATAAATTAAATTTTATTGGTCTTGTTTTGTTTCTGTTTTTCAGCTTCTCGTTACTAGGATTTTTATGCTGAAATTAAGTTGCGAAACCAGGCACTAAAATTTTTGGGTTGCTATGATTTGAGTAAGCAGGTTGGTTTGTGAGATTTCTTCGTTTTTTACCGAGGTTGACGGGCAAAAAATGCCGCGTGAAGCTAAATTCGTTGTTAACATTAAAAGATCATAACTCATTTGCAGAGAATAAATCTTTTTGCACTTCGGAATATTTCTTTAATGTGGGCAGCGTTTTCAATACCGTGAAAATAATTACATTTACTTTCAGGTTTGTCATGACAAGCCTGCATTCAATGCTTTGTGTGCTTGGATTAGACACGATATGGAAAATAGGAAGGACAGCTTCAGCGATCTCTTCCACTTGCTCAATCTGAAGAGATTGGAAAAAGGTTTTCTTGAAACAGAAGTTGCTCGAGAGGTGAAAACGAAACGACAAAAAGTTGCAATTTTCCCCCTGAGACTGACGCAATAACGCAAACAGTTAGAAAAATCCCGTTATAAGAACAGCTGTTTTGATCATCAGGGAAATAACGCGAACGAGCCCCACCACCTGTTTAATCGGTGCACACCCAGGCTTTCTAATTAATTTACGCAAACTGGGGAAACTAAAGGCATTATTCATTAACGAATAGTATCTGCGTATAACTCAAGCTTAACAACTTACACAAACATAAGTTTCAAACAACACGAGCTCAATGAGATTAGTTTAGTTAACAAGTTTTTTGGTCATATTAAATGATTACATCATTTTTCCAGTGTTTTTTGTGTTAATGTTTGAATTGTAAAATGCCAAAGGAAATCGTACAATACTACCAGTATCTGGCACTAATTCTTTTCAATGTTGCCAACTGTATTGGTCTGCATTGATTCATACGAGTGCCTTCATTTCGATTTAATTGTTTTAAGTAACAACCCAAATTTTATGAAATTGAATTCTTGTAGTTCTTATGTTACCACGTAGTTATCCCTCATTTGTCTGCACTGAATCTGCAAGAAACGCAAGGAGGCTTAAGAATGTCCAACTTCAACAATTATGTTTCGCAGAACCTTGTTCAAAATAAAAAGGAACTTGTGGGAAAAGTGATGGAAGCCATAGCGTCAATGAAAATTACAGGAAGTTAGTGGTTTGTGGGAGTGTCAAGTGCTTTTGAGTATTGAGTAACCGATGCAATTTCTGCTTTTACAGAAAAACCCGAAACGTTCTTTGCGTTCAACGAGGATTACACCAAACTTCGTTTGATTGACATCAATCATGCGCAGTTTCCACAAATCGTTGCTGTATGTTCTTAGTCTTTCTCATGCACCTCTGAAAATTACCGAATGCGCAAAAATGAAATGGGTCCGAGACAGGAGCGTAACGAGGTTAGATGGCGCTCGGGGCAAGAAGCAAGTTTGGCGTCCCCATGTTCGAACCTGAGGTTGTTCGGAAGCAGTGTACTGCATTGGAAGTATTTGCGACATTGTTGGGACTTTTTTCGTTCCTCGCAGTCATTTCGCGCCCCGTCGTGATTCGGCGCCCGGGGAATTGTGCCCCCGTTGCCCCCCGTCGTTACGCCCCTGGTTCGAGAGCAAGTTGCTTGTAAATTTTCAGTGACATCCCGATGAAGCAAAGAGCTACCATCGCATCACAACAGCAAACCTTCAATCGGAAATTTGCTTTTTCACCTATTGTTTACTGTTGTGGTGCAAGGTACAACAAATGTCTCATAAAGATAAAAGGCAGACATTCGTGAATCTCTTGCTTCTCCAGGAAAGGTCTTCGTTTGCACATCTAAATGTGGCCCTTGTTAATTTTTAAACCAACGTTTCTGTTCCTAGTGCCTTGAAGAACCAAAACACAACGCATCCCTATTCCGTGTGGACAACTTGCTGTTTCTTTTTGGTGGATCGACCACACTAGCTGGGAAACCGAAAAGAACAACTTTAAAACTGGACTTGAATCATTTGGATTTGGGTTGGGAGGAGATGGCTCCGTTGCACTTTGCTCGACGCAAACCCGACATTTATCTGGAGACAATACGTGGAAATTTGAGTAAGAGTTGGATGTCTTTCCACAACCGCAATAAAATTTTGCACTATATAATTACTTCTGTGATTGCGTGTCACTTTGCAAACTTCAATCCCGGCGCTGGCAGCAAATACCGAAAACAATTCTTTTTCTGTGATGCTGATCAAGGACACGTGAGTTATGGAAGATGTTTTAAGTTCCAGCTCTGATTCCACGAAAACCAGATCCAACGATCGCAGTCATTTCAAAGTACTGTTGAGCTTATTACTGTTTGAGCATAATACATTTGTAGTATCACCGATATATGAAAATCTCAGACAAAACTGAAAGTAACGCCCAATCTTAGGCACACTTTTTCTAACTTAACCTGCTTGTGTTTTCCTTCATGCTGTACAGCAAGATGTGTGGTAACTTGAAAACCAGCAGCTCAATGTACATACTTTTTCTAGTTTTGCATTCACTTAAATAATCCGGTAGCACGCAACTCATCTTTATTTGCAAAATACCCCCTCCCCTTCACTGCAGATCCACAAATCGACGTCCGAAAATTCTTGTTACTCTACAATTCGGAAAAGTAATGGAAAATTACATTGCAAAGTTTGTTTCGCAAACAAACTTTTTCGATCAGCGAATGCTAATTTTCAGAGTGGCGGCATGGAGATGGAGCGCCATATGCAAAGAAATGGTCACCAGTGGATGGTGCGCATGAGCAACAAGTCACTGTGATGCTCACCACAAGCGAATTATCGTGATTCACTTATCCCTATGTAATGACAGTGCATCCTAGAATTAGAGTGGTCTCCAACAACGTTTACGAATTTGACAAACCGTGATTGCAGTTGCTAACGGTGGCGACGAGACTGATCTCGTCGGTTGAGCTCTTATTGCTGCTGGTTGCTTTGCTGAAAGTTTAATGCCCTGGATTACCATCCTTCGCTTGTGCTTGCCTCAGAAGTTCAAGGCGATGCAGATACCTGCAACAAGAGCCGCTTCCGAAGAGCACTAAAGTTTTCACTTGCGAAATACACAAATGCTAATAGCAGCATCGGTTTAATGAGCCGGTGATCCTTTTTTCCAGATACAATATGTGTAGACGGCGGCCTTGGCCCCCATGGCTCAAACCTGCACGATCGCAATTACTTCGTTTATTCGAGCAACTTCTGGATTACTCTTCGAGGACTAGACAACCCGGACAAATTTTGCTGGTTTCATGATTTATTTTCGACTGCATTGATGAAAAACAACGAGGAGTGGAAAAAAGTGTGCGAAAAAGGAGACACGGAAGAAACTCGCGAAAAGTTCTTGAAACAATTCCTGATCGACACTGGTGCGCAATGATGCGTGACAAGGATGTTTACATTAAAACAATTCTTACGAGTTGTCGAAGTAGTTTAGTTTAAAGCTGTTTTGACTGTTTGAATCTTGAAACATCCAAGAACGAGGAAGCAGTGAAAAGTCCACTATCCATAGCTTTGTTTAGGCATTACTTATTTGGTTAGAATTAGAACATTCAGGCAATGTCAAGTAATTGTAATTTTAAAATTTCTGACCACAATCATTTCCTATATTCGTGCGTGATTGGTATAACAAAACTTTGTTCACAGAGTAACGAATTTACCGTAACATGTAAATGAACCGTTTTGCAGTAGCTGCTATTGGCATCGAAGCCAACCGCCTTTGGCACAGGATCTCTGGAATCGACGTTTCGCTAGAATCCTCCTACCCGAGGCAGATCATGTGCGGGATCAGAACATCCAGCAGTTGTGCTGCTCGGTTCGCTTCAGCATCTTTGGATGAACTTGCAACTTCGCCTTTGGCCAAAGTCATCTTTGATGCAGGTCATCATGCACGAGAGTGTCAAGGATTTTTCCTTTTCTCATTTAGCGATGTCATGCTCATTTCCATTAAAAATTATTTGGAACTGCCTTTGGTTTAAATTTAAACGAAAGCTTGAATTAAACACGTAGATATACTTTTGGCAAAGCTAAGCTTATTCAGCACTATTTGCGTTGCTCGTTTACCTAATTTTCCGAATATAATCGTTCCTCAAAACGTCATTTGTTTTGTACAGTTTTATGTTACTGGAACCGTGCATGGGTATAGTCGACAGTATCCTCTCTAAATGCATCAACGACTTCTTCGTTTTCAGCGTCAGCCTTGGGTATGGACGTTGAAATAGCTTCGAATACAGGTCCATCAGAATACTTCAACAAGTCCGCCCGCGTTGATTTACTGACCCTAGATTACACGTTACCTGGGAGGTTTATGATTGGTGTTGCCCGGTCAAGTGATTATTTATCTGATACGACCTCAGACGCAACTTCACCGTCGGAAACAGGTTCCTCCCGCTTTTGTAACTGTCTTTTCCGAAAGATTCGACTGAACACCGAAAAGACCTCGTTTATATTTTCGAAAGGTGAGACAATATGATGTCCGGGGAACATGTGCGTTTCTTTAGGATTTGTAGTTCCCAAACCTTTCTACGGTTCGGCATCTTGATTTGCCCAGTGTCAGAAGCTTGTAACTTTGTAAATAACGTATTCTGCTGAGTAGACTTGACCTTGAGCACCATTTTTAATCCACGACTTACAATTTATAATTGTCATTTTCTGCTGGTTTCAAGTCAACCTGTTTAGTTTAGGATACTCTGAACCTGATTCATAATTTGTTTCTTGCGTAGCTGCACCGCAAGGGACCAAGCTTCAGGAACGGAAAGGGACAAAAGATTACCCAAGGCTGCTTCTGAAGTGGGAGCGCGTTATGAACGCTTGCATCGTGAAGAAGAAAATAGTGGCGGTTGTTCATTCTCAGGTCGAAATACCGTGAGTATATATTAGGACAAAGCATAGCGAGGCACTTTTTGTTGCTTGCTGGAGTGGCAGTTTCCCAATGGGTTGTCCTTATGTATGTGATAAATCGACCCGGATTAATGCAGTAGGCAACTTGCTGGTGCTTTGGTAACCTGCAAGCCTCATTACAAAGGGTAAATACAAATGATAGCTTTTTCAACTTTTGTGAGCTTTTGATGAGATGGAACAAGGTGAAGTGTTCATTAATATCAAATGCAAAAATCACCTAAACTTTTGAAAAGTACGTCGTGTCCGGTGCTATTCGCAGCCACTGCAGTTCACGAATAACAAACATCGACGCAAAACAAGAGGGAACTACAGCTAGAAAAACTTGGCACTCGACGTTCTGAAAGGTTGTTTTCTGAAACCAGTTGTTCCATTTACAGTCGAATGTGCGGTAAAGAGCAAAACAGATTATTACGCGAAATTAAGCAACTGAACAACAGCGTATGATGTAAAACGTTTTCAAGCTCACTTCACGTCTATTTTTTCTTTGACTGTTTTTTTAACCTTATGCTGACTGTTTCGTCCGTGACGAATGTCATGTTTTGCAGGGTTTGTCACTATCTGGGTGTGTATGACATCAAAAATAAAAGTTGGACCAAGTTGCGCGAAATTGACAGTGACGGGTACGAACAATACTACAAGCTCTTCTCGGTGTCTGCCTAATCTTACCGTCCACTGATTTGCCAATCCTTTTCGAGCTTATCCGACGGAATTCTCCGTTTTACGTTCGTGTCTTGTCTTGGAAAAGCAACACATCACACCATGGCTTCCCTTTTTAAGACAAGGTGACTATCGGTGCCATTGCAACATGCAATTCACTGGCACATTGTGCATGCGGGATCTTTGACATTTGAAAATAGCTTGTTTGCTTTGATCGTCTGCGTTTAATGCTTGGTTCATCAAAATTAACTGGAATCGATTGGTGCTTGGTTCATTAAAATAATTTGGATCAATTGGGAATAAACTTACCAGCTTTCAACAGTCTCGTGGAAATATTGCTCAGTGTGCCCAAAGATTAGTTGTGATCAGCATCCTGCAGGAGGAATCAGCAAGGCTGTGCTACCAGTAGTGGGCAGTGGCGAGCTAAGTAGTATTCCAGGAGATTCATGCCTGTAAGGGTTGAATTGTCATTAGTTTTACCTTATACTGCTGACGTGTTTTAATAGTTGTCAAGATCGACGTGAGGGACGTTTAGACTATAAATCGCAAATAAAATTAGTGATCAGGTGAGCCACTTGCCCAATTATGTGTTTTCGCAATGGAGGTGGATGGTAAACACATTTTCGCAGATTTTTAATTTATAGTTATCAAACCAGTCCAGTCGCCACGGAGAGGCTTTGGTGGGCTCAGCTCCCCCAAACAAAGCTCCAAGCCCCCAAATTGAAATATATGAAACA
>JGI24021J15306_10005428_pt1 | contig 15153 bp, 10 predicted proteins | sample Ectturendosymbi1_FD_15306 | JGI IMG/M metagenome (IMG submission 15306)
AGAGATATGTGCAAGTTTGAATCATCGCAAAAAGACGAAAGCAGATGGCAGTCGACTGATTCCTCGAAAGCATACAGAAACACTAGTGCTTTTAAGTAGTTATGATGATGTGAGACTACGGTATAGCATAGCCTGAGTAAAATCCATTTACTTTACAAACTGTTTGTTTGCCTTTAAGTTGGAGTACATATGAGTTTTGTAGCCATAATTATGCATTGCCTTGAGCCAACCAAAGAGAGACTCGAATGGAAGATCCTTAGCGTAACAGCAATAGAGATTCCCCATTCGCCTAGGTTCACTCTTCTAGAGCTGCTAAGAATTCAACATTATGTGTGGTGTAACATGTCGTCACATGCCATAGTCTTATAACAGTGGCAGGAATTTGCATTTGAACAAGTTTCAGTTTTTGTATTTGCATTAGCCTATATTTTACAATATAATTTTTAGATTGGATTTTAATCTGAAGAACTTGAATCTGGAAAAGACTCAAAGTAACAGTATGAGGCCCACTGCCATGGTCATGATATGCAAATACTACACTATAATAAGGTGTCAACATGAGCATCAGAAGGGGAAGTAGGAGTTGGCCAAGGCCCGTCAAAGGCCCCCTTGGATTTTGAAAATTTCAGTAAAAAAATATTGTTTTTTCAATTTCGAGGGGTAAAAAACAAATTTCACCACTTTTGGCCCCCCTGGAAAAATTTTGGAAAAATCCCCTAGTGCCCACCCCCTTGGAAAAAATCTTTCTGATGCCCGTGGATGTCAATACAGTAGCCTATATTGTGCCCTGCTGACCCCTTAGTGAAAGCAAATCCTCAGGTTTACCTCTGTGCAAATTGGGGCACTTGATCCTTGAAATAGCATAGGTAGCACAATTAGACAGTCAAAACAGAAAATTTGCGCAGTTGCAAAACTTGGTCAAAAAAGCAGCCGGTGTGACTCTGTGAGACGGAGGGGGTTAAGTCTAATGAGATTTTCCAGGCGACTTTGAAGTCAACCAAAGACTTGTCCACAAGGAAAACATACTTTTAAAAATCTGAAGCTGTTGATACTGTCATTGCTGAGACAGTCAAAAATTTGAGGACTGGTCGGCGGCGTCAGTCGGTTGCCTACCTTCAGCGTAGAGATGTACCATCAACATATGGATGGTACCACCAGCATAGGGTTTGATTTGGAAAGCAACTGTTTGTTTGTATGGAGTTGACTTGGAAAGCAACTGATTGTACCACCAGTGTAGCGGATGGCTTTAGAAAGTAACTGTTTGTAACTCCAGCATAGGAGTGGCTTTATAAAGCAACTGTTTGTACCTCCAGCATAGGGGGTTGATTTAGAAAGCAACAGTTGTACCTTGAGCGTAGGGAGTTGATTTACAAAGCAACCTTTCGCACCTCCAGCGTAGGGGTTGATTTAGAAAGCAACTATTTGTACCTCCAGCGTAGGGTGTTGATTTAAAATGTAACTGTTTGCACCTCCAGTGTAGGGATGGCTTTAAAAAGCAACTCTTTGTATCTCCAGTATAGGAGTTGATTTATAAAGCAACTGTTTGCACCACCAGCGTATAGCTTTCAAGTGCTATTAATCAAAGAACACTATCCAGCTTAATTATTTCAGATACGGTAACGTTACTAATTTAACAATTTCATTTGGTAAATACGTGGTGCATTGCTATTTCTGCTTCACGCTGCAGTTACCACGCTGTAGACAGTCGATGATGCGTTTGGAAGCGCATTGTGACGCCTGAGGTACAAACAGTTAAACAGTTGCTTGCTAAATACATCCCCTATGCTGGTGTTACAAACAGTTGCTTTCTAAAGGCATCCTACAAACAGTTGCTTTATAAATCAACTCCCTATGCCTGAGGTACAAGCAGTTGCTTTCTAAAGCCATCCCTCCCCTGGTGGTACAAACAGTTGCTTTCTAAATCAACTCCCTACCCTGGAGGTACAAAGAGTTGCCTTTTAAATCAAGTCCCTATGCTGGTGGTACATCCCTACGCTGGAGGTACAACCCTACGCTGTCACTGGTGGTACTGACACTGCTGACCCTCACTCAAAAGTTTGACATGTGGTTATGCAGTAGTGTTTTTTGTAATCATGCTATGCTTGTTTTCAATATGTAATTTTGACCTTGCACTCTTACTTGTGCAACATGCATAGTATGTCATGTGTCAAGGCCAGACATAGCTGAAGATAATTGTTTTTTGTTTCAGTTTTTGTAGGTAGATGTTGGGAGTTTTCATTCTGATTGTAGGGGAACTACTTTATGTAGAGTGGCAACTGTGCTGCCTTGGGATGTAATGCAAAATACAATAGGCATTGTTGCAGGAGTACTTAATACCATGCATGCAGTTGTATGTGCCACAGTTGGCAGGTGTGCAATAGGCATGCAATACGTTTGGCATGAAATAAGGTGTTTTTAACTGTAGTAGACTAGAGCATTGAGCAAAGGTACATTTGACTGTGTGCCATAAAGTAGTGTTTTCACGTGTTTCTGATGTCATCATCCTTTCATTAAGTGAGGCATGATGGAGTAATATACCAAGATTTGACTTGTTCAACAAATTTGAAACTTATGCCCATTCAGGGAGACAATTGGTGTTTGATTCATGTTAGACATATTTAGATTTGACAAGATTATTCATTTCTTCTGTTTTTTCGACGCATTTATTTCTTATAAGATTAGGCCTACTTATTCTATATGAAAGAGAGTTGCATTCTGCATTGACTTTTGTTTTAATTTAAGTAACGTTTAATTTTTAGTTCAATTTCAGCTGTGACAGAGTGTCACACAACACCAACAGGAAATCATCTAATTATAAACATGTAGTGCAGCACAGGCAATAAAGAGTGAACTTGGTTGAGTGGGGAAACTCTTATTGTTTATGCTACCAAAACCTCCCAAGCCCTGCATGCTGGGTTTGCATCTCCAAAAAGCAAGCATTACACAGCATATTAATTTTAATATTTTCAAGAAAAATGTATTTCAATGTTGTTTTTGCTTTTTCAGAGGCCAGCAGCATCAGCCCTAGAATTCCATCCATGATAGCAGTAATATATCCATGTGTAGTTAAATTATTTATAGCTGAAGCATGTGTCTATAATGCATTTTTGAAGCATGCTGATTCCAAAATTTGATGTATGTCAAAATGACGAATTCATTTTCTTGGACATTCAAGCACCATATACAAAAGTTGGAGAAGTAGAAATTGATATCACTGAAACTTCTCTTATTTTTTGTGCAAAACCGTACTTCTTAAGGTAACTTCAATCAGGAATTGTCTGGAGCAAACAGCTTGTCAAGCAGTTATTGTATGCTTTTCCAGTTGGTTTGTGGTAGTGTTTTTGCTTAGCATTCCAATCACAGGCATTGTTTTTTCTTGTTATACATTGCGTATGCTTTGTTTCTGGCCTCTTCCCTTAAAAGCTAGTTACGATCTTCTGTTTATGTTTATTTCTCCTTCATGCTTCACTATGTTCATTAATGTCACTGAAAGCAACAAACCTAGGTAACTTTTCAGCAAGAACTTCCTCTTGTTTTCATTAACTCGCCAGCCAGCAAAGTTCAACATGAAGTTAAGCAGATGTAATGTTGAATGTAGGTGGTCATCAAGTTACTCGAAAACACAAGGCAAACTTGTTCTGTGGCATTTTTATTTTTGTGGCTTCTTGTTTTTATGTAACGTGTTAGTTTATGAAATTGGTAGTAATAGAGATAACGTTGTATTATCATTGTCATTGGCTAGAATTTTTCAAGTTATCTTAATTTGCATTTTTTGTTCATTGTATACAGACTCCAGTTTCCTGAAAAAGTGTTGGATGATGGTTCAAGCTGCAGATATTGTGCTGATAATGGCAGTTATTATGTAAAAGTGAAGAAATATCAACATGGTTTGGAGTTCAAGAACTTGGACTTGCTTAAGAGCATTCTCAAACCTCAAGCAAAAAGTGCCTCCACCATTGAGGTTTTAAGTGGTGGTGAGTACATGCAGTTTTTGATCAAGTTCACATTTATGCTGAGACATGGTGTAAGATAGCTTGTTCAAGCTGTTCAACCACTCCCCTGAATCCCAAAACTGACAACAGCCAAACTGAATGTTTTGTTATTGAACAAACAAGCCATGCTTACATTCATATCATACAGCATCAATTGAATTATGTGTCAGAAGGTTTGCTTAATGCACAACACTAAGTTCTTATTAATTGGAAAGTTACTGTTTTATTATGAATTCATAAAACAGCAACCACTTTCATCGTATTGCTTGTGTCATCATAACCAGACCATGATACTCACTCAGCCAAAGCACTTCCACATTTAGACTGAATTCGTTTCTAAAACCTTTTATAAGCCTTGACTTACTATTAACATGTAGGCTGATGGCAAATGCATTGGTTTCAAAAATTCTTACAAATTAATTTAATGCAAGAAATTGATCTTATGTTTTACAAGTAATATCTAAATGTTCATACATTTACATGCTATGCTTTTATTGTTGAGTGTAAATGGTTCTGCTCTTTCCATGATTTCCATACACTTAACCCAAAATTGTGAAGGTAAAAGGTGATATCAAGAGTTTACTGATTTTCTTAAAAGCAGTCACCCAAATTTTGAAAACAACAAATAACAATCTAGTACAGGGTGGTCCAAGACTGCGAGGACGAAGGGCAACATTACGGTTTGAGGAAAAATTTGTGGACTGCAAAGAGAGGAACTCCACTGCAGTTAAAAGACTCATTTGCTATTCTAACTGAACTAATTTTTGCTGCATGTCTAACCAGGGTTGCGGAGTCGTAAGGAGTCGGAGGTTTTTAGGTGGAGTCTGAAGATAAGTCGGAGTTGAAGAGTCAGATTCCTAACAACACCAGGAGTCGGAGTTGTTTTCTTGTCAGACTCAGACTCTGGATGTCCAATTGGACGATTTTTTACATCACATTCCTAAGTTGGGAAATCCTGTTGAAATGGTGCAATTTCTTTTGAAACTTTTGTTGAAACAGACATTTTTTTGCTGTGCACCATGATTTTAATTGATTTTAAAAGCCAAATTTCATTCCCTTGTATGTTAAGGAGTCAGAGTCAGGAGTCGGAAATTTTACCTCAACTCCGCAACCCTGCACCTAACGCAATATTTGATTCTAGGGTACTTTTTAAGTTTTCTGTTTGTTAGTTTGCAACTCAAAATTGAGATTTTCTCCTAGAAAAAAGATACACAACACGCCAACAAAATAACAAAACAATTTGTTGTGTTTGGTTCTGGTTATAAAGTCAATGTCTGCATTAATTTCCGTAATAGAAGGATGCAAGCAGGCAGGCAAGTTTCATCAGCCATTCTATTTCGTGTGTTGCTTTTCAATCGCATCATAATTGAGAAAGCACTTTCACAAATTACGAACATGGAGCACATCTTCAGTGCAAAGTCTCTTAAGCAGGGGCTTAAGAGGGCAATTGCCTGGTTGCCCCCCAGGTTGCGGGCCTGGTTACCCTTCAATTATTTTGAAATTGCTTCCTTCGAATTTCCGTGATATTCCCGTATGTTTTCTCGTGTTTGGTGCTGCAATGCCTCTTTAAATAACAACTCTTTCGGAACGGATATTACTTGCAACCTCACAAGGTTTGCCATTGTTGTTATTGGTGAAGAAATCCTTTCCTCCCGTGAGAATTGAACTTTCTGTTTTTCTTTGACACTTCTCTTTTGACATTCGTGTTTTGTTCAGTTGCTATACTTGAATAAATGTTCCTTCATGACTTCCACAGATATTCTAATCCAACTAAAAAATTTATTACAGAGTCTAAGTTTGCAACAAAGATAAACAACAAACGCATGCTTTGTGGTCACACAGTTGTTACCCCCTAATAGTTACATATTGACCTGCACTTCCATGATGTGTAACTTGCAAGGGCTGTGTCGCTAATACAATATATGTGTGACCTTGTGTAATATACGGCATACAGAAAGCGTTAACGAGTTGCATAAAAATTGTCCGCGGGCCGCAGCGAGCTGCGGCCCGCGTGCTTGTGTTTGGACCACGTTGATCTAGTACATTAATGTTTTTAAAAGCAAGAAACTGTCAGTTTTGAAACATTGGAAGTGACAATTTAGGCAATTTATTGTATGCCTACTTCAATTCTATCTTTTTCCTATTTTTTGCTAGCAACCACCAATACAAAAAGCTACCTTTGTGTATGACCAATGTGCATTTAAGCATGATAGATTTCAAACTCCCGCTACGTTTGATACCAAATTAAGTGGTGGTATTTAATTACTGTACTATTTTAATGTGAATGGTACTGTGATGGTTTTGTAGCATGGTTAAATGGAGGATCAACATTGTTTTCTTATTAACAAACTTGTACATCTGCTAAATTGTTTTAAGAACCTGGCCAAAAGAGCATTGTTCATATTGCTACACAGCTGAAACGTTTTTTACAAACTACCTGCAGCTGAATCAGGAAAAAACTTGTTGCCAACCAACAATATTAATAACATGTGAATTAGAAGCAACCTTTTCATGTCGTAAGATAGATTTGTGCATTATCATATATAGCAAGTTGTGCACAGTACAGAAGAATCTTTGCTTGCAGATGTAATGACTGAAAACGATGTTCCTTATGAGATTGACTGGCTTGTTCCCCCTGATACTGTCAGAAACTTCTCCTTACAGTATGGATATGGTTTTGCCAACCAGAAACATGGCATTCTCACTAGATTTGAGGTAAAATTTTATTTGATTCATTTTGACATCCTTGCCTTTCTTTGGTAGGCTGGTGTTGGATGCAAATTTAGAGTGGTTGGAGAATGGGGATATCACAGGTTCATGTGAATTCGTGCATGATTTTCAATTGATTTGACTATTACTGTTTTCTGCAACATGAGACGTCATCGCACTTGTTCTGCTATGGAAGAGTTTCCTGTTTGTTAAATTCACCTTGTTTTTATCATTATTCGTCATGCTCTACTCAGTCTACTGCAGGGGTGGGTAACCTGCGGCCTGCGTGAAAATTTTGCATGGCACGCATCAGAATTTTCATTACCCAGATTAGAGCACAAAATCGCGTCGAAACGAACCTTCACGACAAGCAGAAACGTAGACAGCAAGTCAAAAGAAGTTTCTGTCGTGCTATGACATAGTTTTCTTTCTTTTCCGTTGGAAGATAAAATTAGAATTTTAGGAAGAAATTCATTAATTTTTGCGGCCCTGCAGCGACATTGCGCAATTCATGCGGCCCGTGATAGTAAATAGGTTCCCCATCCCTGCTCTACTGTGTATCGTTCTGTTTTTCACATATACTTTGTGAGTGCTGGATCTTTGCATTTGTGTTCGCTTTATAGTGAGCTTGACGCATTGATGCATCCGCTTAAACTGCTGTCCCAGTGTCTTAAACTTGACTAGAGACAGAATGCCAGCAAGAAAATGTCGAACGATGTGTCGATTCAATTAAATAATTATATTCAATTAGATCTCGTTTTACTCAAGCACTTTTCATTTCTCAAGACGTCTGAACTCAACAGGAATTATTGTTTTTCTGTGAGAATCGTCTTGTCTTGTTAGGGTTATGGCAATTAAGCCCAAACACATTCGTTTATTTGAAATAAATTGCATAATCTTTCGCATTATGCTTGTGCAATCGAAGTGCATGACTCCTGCTGACTCAGGACTAATAAATTACCTGGCGTGATATGTGTCTGGACCTGATTTTCTCGCCAAAAATTTGGATGTGACCCATGTCCCTGTACTGCAATTTCTGTGGAAAAGCTTCGTCTTTTTATATCTATTTCCAGTGCCCTTCATTTTAAAGGCATTAACCACAGGCGACTTTTTAAATGATGCGAAATAAATCCTGTTGTTGTGCTGCAATTGCATCACCGTGTTTCAGCGCAAGCTTATTCAGTCAGACTACTTTCTGGACGCAAATTTATAATGACCTATACCCATCCTTCGATGCTCCTTGGAAACAGGTCCGAAATCAAACCCCTTCTGTACCGGACGCGCCACGAACGTTTCAGTATAAATCTAACATGATGCATTTTCAGCGCCTTTAACTTTAACTGCGTTTACGTGTATTTGTCGATATTTTTAGGAAGATGTAGTGGACATAGTTTCCATAAAAAATCCAGATGAAACCAGTCCTGAAGATCGATGCAAATTGAGAGAGGAATCTGAAGAAATTAAGTTTGATTCAGATTATTACCTGTGAGTGCTGCTGGTGTTTCGTTTGGTAGTACACGCTTCAACAGTGACGAAACATATCAAGTTGTTAATGATAGTTGTCCAAAACGGGGGGTGAGGATGTGGCAGATGTAGCTGATTACTTGCGTAATTACGCGATTTACACGCCGCTGTAGGCGCGAAATGTGGCGGCGATCGACGCTTGCCTGCCGGATGCAGGTTCGCGATTGACCTTAGCGCTGGGATTGTGGTATAGAAAGCCATTTTTTCGTGTTTGTGAGTTTGGTTTCTTCGTTTGTTTTTGGATCATGCCATTGTTCCACGATAAAGCTAATGAAGCAAAAAAACAGTACATCTCCTGGGTCGTCAAAGAGGGAAAGCTATACGCTCATAAGGCACTTAAACGCGCTTTGCGGGGCAAATTGAGATTATTTCGAGAATATTGTGCAAAATGAAATGAACAAATTAGCGTAATACTTAATCAGTTTTTTGATTATTTAAGAGCCGTAAAAACTCTTTTTGACAGCTAGTTTAGTTGTTTGTCACGGATCATTTTTTAGGCCTTTATTTCAACTTCAGTGCAGATTTATACGAAGCGGAAGAAATCGACGACCTTCTGCTATACAAACCATGGTGGGCGGCAAATTTTGACTCTTTGACCGACGAAGAGAAAGAAGATTTGCGAAAGCTTCCTAACCGTGAATATATTTTCAATGCAGCAGAAACAAGGGTCGTTTGTCTTGGTCAGTTGTGAGTTATAAGCGAACAAATGTATTAGGAAGCAGAATCGCATTTCTGTTGGTTAAGTGGTACATTTGTTTGGGCTTCTAGTCTTGTTAGAGCACGCACTTTGTGCAAACAGAAATGTATATGAAATGAGTAAATATCGTTTCTGGTGTACCGATTAATGCGAAGGGCTACTAGTTTGATACACACTTCTGAAATATAAATTTTGCTCAATTTACCTTCTATTATTTTAGTATTCAAATTCGTTAATGTGAAAACATTGATCATGCTAATGTAATTTTTAGAACAGGCCCTCGGGCGACATACTTGGTCCTTGCGGGCTACCTGGTGCCCGCGGACACCACGTTGGTGACCCCTGCTGTAAATTTAGAGCTGTTAATATTTGATAGCGTTCCGTGGCAAATCAATGTATGGTCTCAGCCTGGATTGCCAGATCTACTTTTTGCCAAGGGGCCAAAAAATGGCCAACCATTTTTTCAAATTTATCAACAGTTACAAAGTCATATGAACCTTACTTAGCAATTTATTGAATGGAAATGTTCCTCCATCACAATTGTAGCATAACAGAAAAACAAGTACGTAATGAAAGAGCGTAAGATAACAACTTAATTTCCGTGTGTAGCCATAAACTGAGATAAATTTGTCATCCTCGATAAGCGCTAAAGCGATCAACAGCAATCTGAACAAAACCAACAAATATGTGTACCACCTGAATAACAGTAAGTTAGGTAACATAACAGTTCTCACTGCTACCTCCACAACTGCAGCAAGTAACAGGTATTCTGATCAACTTACTTTCACATTAACTCAGAAACTCTAAGGATCTTAACAAAATTTTGGAAACAAAAACCTTGCAAATATAGGAATTTGGTGGAAATCTGCAATCAATTAGTAAAAATAGTTAAAAAATATGGTTTTACAGACAGGACCCAGGGTGGTCAGATCTAATTCTTGCAAGGGGCCAGTCTATCCTGGAAAAGAGCCAAAGGGCCAAACGAATTTTTTGGGGCCAGCCAGTGTTATTTGGGACCAAATTTCTGAAATTTGGCCCCAAAAGGGCCAACCTGGCAACCCTGGTCTCAGCACTTGAGGCAGTAAAACACTCAAGACAGCGAAGACGTGCTCAGCTCTACTTCCGGTTTTATGCCCCTCCCCTGACGCAAAAATACTCAGAAAGTGGCATTGATCGCAGATGGAAAACACACGTGCCTATTAAAACTTCGACAACAAAAGGTTGGGCGACTTTTGGGTCTCGGTTTAGGTCAAATAAAGACAACGAAACGCGTCGATTCCTGCTGGTGATCTATGATAATATTTATGTGACGGGTAAACTTCAGTGTACTGTGCGCCAAGTGACGCTTCGTCTGATGAGCAATTGCCACCATATCTTGCAGCTCTCTTCGACATTTTGTTCGCTTACGCTTACAACGTGAGGACTACTGGTGACGACAGAGACAACCCAGAATCAGCATGGACCATCCGCACATTGAGTCCAACATTGTCATGGTGTGATACCAGACCAACTCTCAAATCAGTTTTGGTGGCATGCTATCGAAGAGCACTGTGTTACCCGCACTACAGGTAATTAGCGAGTATCGATTTTCTGAGACAGACGCTTTCATGTGCGTGGCAGGCGCTGAAACAGAGCACCGTCCGTGACGTTTATGTTAAGTGGATGGTGTGAGTTCGAAAGTCGCATTATCCGATCAACCGAATGGAGTTTGGTAGCGGATTGACGAGAAAATATACTCTGGACGTTTCATAATTTTTCTGAAAAATTCCTATTATATCTTGGACAGAAATATAAATAGGTGAAACGGAAGTATAAGATGCAAATGCGAAATACGTGTAAATAAACATATTGTAGAAGCAGCTGTCAAAGTTGCTCACATTGTAAGCTGGGCATCACTGGTGCATTAAAACCTCAACCTTTTCATGCAGCAACCCATTTTGCAACCCAGTTTGACCTAATGACCCCCTTGCACAAATTTCCAGTCAGGCATATGAAATGCAGTTGCATTTGCGCAATAGAAAGTAACAATGACTAAAAAGTAACGTACGATATCACTATTTTGAACAAAGACTCATTAAATTGATGCATACAAACAAATCACTCCACAGCACAACTCATGGAAATCTAGAACAACTCCCAAGTTAGCTACCGCAATCAGATATCTAATTTACGAACACAGCACATTCTTACGTCACAAAGTTATCCTTGCGTTGCCAAACGCAAAGTACTCTGTACTGTAATGGTCATAATCACACTTAAAAATTTTTGAATGAAAAAAAGTAGGATATCGTTTTGACTACCGAAAAATGCGGTTCCATATACGAAATATAAAATCTAGAAGTAAACAGTAAAGCCTCTCCTGCGTTTTGATTCAACTAACGACAGACTTTCACCAGAGCACTGAAAGGTCATCATATCTACAAGTCGCAAATGACAATAAATTAGAATTTAGTTTGCTTCGAGGGAGGTCAGGTGGGACACACAGACTACACGCAAAATCTTAGTGGAAGTGAATGCCAATTGTAGTAAACGCAAGCTAAACATGTATTCAGCAATATGCTGCTTTGTTTGCGTTAAAACGGTTGTTTTTTGTGGAAACGCACATGTTGCATGAATACAAACGATTGTATGAAACGTACTGTATTTTTCTAAAATCAGTCTTGCATGTTTAAGAAGAAACTCAGCTGTAACTGAATTGCATATGAGAAATTTTTGTTTTTTTTCTCTTTAAGGTACTTGCGGATTTGCTTCTTGTCTTTGTCGATGATGTGATTAATGATGGTTTAGTTTCTACAATGTGCTATATTCCGCAGTGACAGTAAATACAGTTTATGGAACTTCACCATGAAATCATCTTTCTTCTGTTTTCTTTTTTTGCACCAATCTTTGTAAAATTTTGCAACATCTTTGCGAGCGTCTGGATTGATTTGACAGTATTGCGAACGTCGTGTGTGGTTTGAGGCAACAGTTCCATCATTCTGACGCCCGGACTGTGCGGCGGAAACATCTGGGCTTAAGTCTGGTTTTGTGCTCGTCTGTTTGTGGCCGTTGGATATTCACTTGGGATAGTCGTTGTTATTTTAAACCTTTAGCAAACAGTCAACGGTTATTCCTGTTCTCTCTTGCCATGTTTGGTGTTAAATGGATCAGGTCGGTGCATTACTTTCTACCACAGTGCGTTATGTTCAGTTGCTTGAGCCGAATGGAAGTTCCTTTTGTTTTGGCAGGTTTTGTAAAACTCCAATGGAGGTTAAATTGCCAGAACTGGTTAAGTTAAGGCGAAACACTAGAATGATGCCTCTTGACCTCCTGCAGCGCAATTAAAGTTTACATCCATATTGAATTCTTTTAATGTTATCAAAAGTTTTGAAAAGCAAAAAAGTTGTCAAAAATTGTTTTTGAAAAGTTGCCAAAATTTGTTGGAAAAAGCTTTCGAAGTTTACTACATTGCTGTACAACGGTTGAGCTGATCAAAACGTTCACGATATGTTTTTCGTTTCGAAACACTTGTTGAGCTAAATTTATGATAGGTGAATAGAATTTTCAAGCGAAAATGGAAATGGCAAAATACAACCCTTTATCAGATAATAATGGAAAATAGAATGCTAAAAATACCGGCTAAGTGGCCTGGTGGGATAGAGCGCGCGCCGCTGAAGCTGGAAGCGGTCGGGTCGCAACGAAGGCTTGAAAAACAATACTTGCGGCCTGTCCAGCCTTTTGCTCAGCATGAATGGATAGGTACAAGAGAAAGCTTCAAGCGCGATGTTGTAATTTTTCTCAAATTTATAACTTGCTCCATTGCAAACTAGGGTCTTACAGCTACACACAATCAATGCTTGGTTTTTATTTAAGATTATCATGCTCCAAATGAGACTTACAAACTATCTCTGCTAATGCTGGGCTGATCATCTTTGTGATCAATGCTTTGGTCCGTTGTCCTCTTCGTATCTTTGTTGTAATCCGTAACTCTTTTTGCAATATTTGACGGTGCCGAAAATTGTAAGTTTGCCTGAACAGTAGAAGCTGCGTAGTAAATGCACGGATAATAAATCCATTTAATCCAATTTCGTTAAGGACAGAATTTTTCCATTTCAAATGTACATTAAAAACTCCCCGCTTCATCAATCCATTTTCATTTATTTGTGCTGTATTGCATTTGTTAGCGAACAATGACTTCTGCTGACGCAATGGATTAATTGTTTTCAAACGTATCACCTTTCTACCTGGCTTTATCTCATTTCACCAGTAGTTAGCTCTAGAACTTCCGTGTTCATGAATCAGAAGTTCAGTCATTGCAGCCTAGGTAATGAAAAGATGTAGACACGACAGAAAAACAACTCAAAGGCTTGAACTGCTAAATTATTAAATGACTGATGACATTTTTACCATCCAGGATAGTTGTTTTGCTGCTGATCGATGTGCTCCAGTCACTACCTTGTGATGTGTTACGGTTCAACATTTTTGTTTTCGAGCGGTTTCTTTGATTAGTACCTGTGCTGTGGACCACCAGTCTAAGCCAAACACGTAAATAAAAAATATGTAACCGTTGTAATTCTGCTTTTTCTACCTTAGGAACTGGAAGCTGTGCGAAACAGCTGCTTCAGACACCGAGTCAATTTTGCGCCGGGGACGCCGAGCTGTCCTGAAATGCTTCCTCCATGTTTATGCTTTGTTCTACAAAAACGACGGTTCGCCGTGCTACATTCTTAATGAGCTTTGCATCAAGGACTACTGCATTTGGCTGCACAGTTCCAGTGTAGTTGATTCGCTTCTCACCTCACTTGCGGATGCAGCAAAAAGTATTCGTTTGTCCAAAAAGGATGCGAACTTGGAACTTGATGAACTGGAACTTGCTGCGTCGTTAGTGCTTGCGGAAGAAGGAAGTGTTGCTGATGCTGAAAGACCTACTAGTTCGCCAGACAACGATGAACCTGCTTTGGGCGAACTAAGTAAAGAGTTTTCGTTACTTGGAATGCGAGAAGAAAGTCAGTTGACTGAAACTAACGAATCGAGAGCTTCGCCAGAGAATAAACCTTTTATACATGAACTAGGTTCGGACGAAAACGAATCTACAGGTGAACTATAACAATTGCGAATCAGTGTTGTGTCTTTGTAATGTGTAGGATGCACTAAAAATGGATGTTGTAAGACACCAAGGGCAACTTTTTTTGCAATTTTCAGATATTTCGTGTGTTTTGAATTGGTACATAGGCCTTTCAAAGACAAAAAAATGTAAAAACAACCCCTAAATTTAGGGTTTTGACCCCACAAAGAAGAAGAAACATCTTTAAAAAAGTATTTTCGCTAACTTGTTATCATGAGGTGACTGACATTTTTTATATCAAACCGTTTTTCAGCGTGCGTAGCTTTTCGCTTCTCGGCTTCAAGTAAAAACACAGAAGTTTGACTACGTGAAAAACGGGTTTTCGCCCCAAAAAATATGTCACAATAACGTCACAACTACGCAGAACATACCTCAAAAATGCATTCCTTTCTTTCGCGTCCGAGGATGTCTTCACTGACTTTCTAGCGCAATCCGTTCGCTAGATATGGCCGATAATAACCTTAAAAACAATTAGTGGCTTCAGCGGAACTTGAAAGCAAAATGGTAAAAAAGACTGTTTTTGTCAGTACCGTGTGGAGATTTTGTAAAATGACTCTGACTTGAGTCTTTCTTATTCACTTGAGTCGAGTTATTCGGCAAAAACGTGGTTCGATGCGAGTGACTTTTCTTACCGTGAGTCGAGTTACTGATTCAAGTCACGCCATCACTGCAAAATACTTCTACAATCGCACAAGAACAACGAGTCTTACTTACAATTATTTGAAAATGTGTAATCAATTATTATTACAATTGTTATTGGTCCAACACTGGTTGGAAACTCAAATTTTAATAGGATGTAACATCCGCAGCCACACCTTTTCAAAGCAAGTGTTGACTAATGAGCTCAAAAGCAGCCTTTTATATCAAAACAATTGTATCTAAAATTTGGATTCGTGATGACGCATATTCTGCAGTCCAGAAAAAAATTGGGAGGAAGATGTCAGTGAGCTTCACCGGTTGTCTTACACATAGACCGGACCGTAACCAGGCGGGGAGAAGTTTTTTCGCCCCCCCCCCTACAAAAATGTGTTGGATATACTGAACTGAAGTAGGAGATTCATCCCAAAGCTTTTCGTCTGACACTCTTCAGGGGATATCGTCAGAATGAAGTGGAGATACTACCGAAC
>JGI24021J15306_10005429_pt1 | contig 15153 bp, 9 predicted proteins | sample Ectturendosymbi1_FD_15306 | JGI IMG/M metagenome (IMG submission 15306)
AGACCAAATGCAGTAGTTGTCCGTGAATTGTTTCGGAGTTTACGTCTCATCAGTATTGCTTTTGTGTAGCAAAAATATGTGGACACTGTGTACTCACCAAGCATAAAAAAGTAAGAAGTGCTGGGAAAGTGTTTTGCTCTTCTCAAGGTTGGTAACGTACTAACACCGGTTGTGTAATGCCCTACTGTATGGTTATCCATTTTCTGTGCTCTTGCGAATGACGATACAGCTGTGGTGAGGGTAAACTGCTTTGCTCCCTCCCAATGTCGGTTATGTGCAAACACCGTTTCTGTAATGTGCGCTGATGTACAGCTAACCACTTTTTGTGCTCTTGTGTCTGTGATATGGACCATGAGTCCGCAATAGAATATCATTAGTATTATTTATTATTATTTACCTGCAGCTGTTCGCAGTCAATAAGTTTTGTAATACTGGGTTTACTATTGTGTTTACAGTTTAATTCCATCTTATATTTCAATGAAGACAGTTAAATTTAGCAAAGTCTCATCAAACAATTTAATGAAGTAAGTTTTAAAATAGCTACAATGGTTTTACGGAATAGGTTGAACATAGCCAAATATCTTACGGATTATCAAAAATCCAAACATCTTTCAAACGCGCTGAAAGATTCTAGCATATACAGTTATCAAGTACAGACGTAAATAATTGCTCAAAAATTAGATGACAACGGATTCCATTTCTTATACGCGTGAAAGTTTTGTAGAAGACCTACTTCGGATGTCAGTGCCTCAGAGCAAAATCACTGTTCAGCTTCGGTTGAACGTGCTGTGTTGGTGCACATCAGAAGCGTGTAAATACAGTATATGCGTAGTCGTAACGGCGGCTGCGATGACTTCTTGCTCAAGTGGAATACTGGGCATTGAGGGGGTTTACTAGCACTTTTGCAAGAAAGATTTATGAGCATTGATCCAAAATAAAGATCCAAACTAGAAGCTTGGGACTTTACTATCAAAACTTTTGTCAATTCAATGAAAGCAAACTTTTTATTTGTCAGCTCAAATCCGAACACAAATGTTCAGGAGAAAACTCCAGAAATATGCACGTTTCATGGATGATGCTTTAAAAATAAAAAATATTTAAATGTTGAAACTCGGTTGTTGTTTTCCCCAGCCCTAATAAAATTTCTGGCTACGCGCCTGGTTCCATTGCTAGTATTTACCAAAAGATCTTGTGCTTTGTTTTTGATTGATCTATGTCGTGATTGCTAGTAGCAGTATACTTCATTTATCGAAACTGACCATGTTTGGATTGATTATCACAATTTTTGAGCATAATTGCGTCTATTTAAGCTCTCAGAATCAATGTGTTTTCATATTCAATGCAGTGCTAAGTGCTAGATATCTAGGTATAGCACCGTTGTATACTTTAACCGCTGGCAAAGCCATTTCCGCCAACTCAGTCAAAAGTCCTTTGAACAAAGAAAAGAGATGACATTCGACTGCGGACTAGCAAAGATTCTGGCGGCGATTGTTCGGGGTTGGTATTGCCCTTCCTCTTAAAATCTGATAAAAAGTTTTGCATGAAATAACGGTAAATAGTCAAGGCTATCTTACCCTTTTATCTCCTAACTCCCCAACGGCACATCATAACACCACCTGGAACCTAGGCATTGGCGAAGAAGATTTCGCTGGGGTGGTGATAGCTCCGTGGTAGAGTTCCTCCTCTCAATAGGAAGGCTGTGTGTCCATTTCACCGACACTGAGTGTAGCACGGTAGCGCCCCTTCGGCAAGATCATTCGCCTCAACTGCCCCGGTAAGAAGCAATTTCAGGCATTGGTATGCCGCTAATTGCCGTCGCCAAAATTATAAAAAAGTTCTTGGCACATCTCATGCTATTTTTTAATGTCAAGTGGGATATTTTCAATAAGTGCCATAAACTGTAGCCTAGTCTTTAGGTAGGTTTATCAACATTAAATTTTGGCGGTTGAAGTAAAGAACTCTGCAAAGATAACTTTTCTCAGTTTCAATACAACGGCTTATTGAAAATATCCCAATTAACATCTCTTTGTTTCTGCAGATGATAACTACATGACGTAATGGTGTCGGAAAATGACGTTCTTGAAGTGGGGTGGTGCATTTGGTGCGTTTTCGTGAGTAACTTTGAGCTCAGTGTGACACGATTTGACCTGCGAGGCGACTCTGGTACGCAGGGTTTTATTAACATAAAATCGCAGTTAACATCTGCAGAAACAAAGAGCAGTGTCAAGAACACGTTATAGCAACAAAAACGTTTGATTTGGTGGTTTTGTTGTTGGCGCTTTATAACTACAATGGTCTTGTAGCGCTAGGACTGAGTTTGTACAATTTTTGGGTTCTTTTTCACTCGGTTTGTTTTGTGTTCTGGTTGTGTTCCCTGCAGCTCTTCCGTACACCGTGCGCCTGGTAAGAAGGCTACAGTACCAATTTACAAGGTCTTGGTAAGACCCGGCCGAGAACTCTCGACCTACCAGCGCCGAAGCGGACACACTTACCACTAGACCACGGGCTGGTCGGTGACAACAACAAGGCTCGCTCAACGCTCGCCTTGAAGTACAAAGGCCAACTGCCCTTAGCTGTCGTGGCAACAATCAACGTTCCGCGAATAAACAAATTGAGGCGGCGAGGCAACAACACACGAATCTCCACACTCAGATTGTCGGTTCGAACTGCAATGGAGTGACCCAGACCCGCCGATAGGCCACGTGAGTTTCGTAAAAGTCTCCATTGTTCAACGGTTTACTTAACATTTGCAGTCATAGAAAAATTCATTTCAACACGAAAAGCTTAGAAACGGTGTTGCTCTCATTTGATGAATTTGGGGCAAGAACTTAGTCTGAAAATCTAACGCAGGGGTAAACGATCTGTTTAGATATGATTGTGGTGAAGGCTTTTAGGGTCGTTAATCAAAACAGTCATACAACTTCGCAATGGCTGTACTGAATAAAGTTGTTCAACTCACTTACCGTCGAAGGCAAGAAGTTGCAATCACCGCTGAGCATCAAAATAAGGCCTATGTCCCACTTGGCATGGTTTGGTAATAGTTTTCGAAATAGACGTCTGTTGTTCACTAGTCCTGTCACCACAGCGGCTTAGTCCCCCAAACAAACCTCTAATTCATGAAATATGAAGCACTATAATTCAGTGGAGTTTTTGTCAAATTTTAGAATGTCAGCCCCCCCTTGCACAAACGTGAAGTCCCCCAACTGAAGACCTTCTGGCGATTGTTCTGTTGGTAATGCACAAAGGCAAGGAATAGCACTATGCACGTGTAATTGGAAGAGGTCCAAAACAACAGCTAGACCAAGTGCGCAGGTCACGATGAAGACTGCGAGCCAGGGCTTCTCAACCATAGTTTTAAACCTGTTTTAAGATATTTTTTCAAAATGGGTCCCCGCACCTAAAGAGGGTTTCGTGCAAGTGCCGACAGAGTTAACGTTAGAAGCCTTTTATACATATTAAGAGGATTAAACCACTACTGAAACGTGAAGTGAACAATGAAACGTTCTTTACATCACTGAGATCATATCATCAGATTAGCCTGGTATATGTAGCATATATACTACTTTTTATTTAAAGGTGGGATATTATACGAAGTTTTAACATACATAAATGTTTGCATCTGTAAAGTAGCTGAGCCGCCATCACATCCCTTAATTTTTTCGTTTGATCCCCTGGAATGAGTGAACTATTAATGTACTGGTCTTTTGGTCTATGATAGAACTCAAAAGGCAGTATTTAGATGTAACTGTAGCTAATCCGTGGGTCCGCCTTAGCAGTTACACCAAGGACGATGTTCACAGGTCAATGCCTGCTTTATCTCCCTATGGCTTCTGTTCACTTCCTCGTTTAAAGTACACAAACTCAATACAGTTGTTCAAATATACTTTATTGTTCAAGATAACGTTGTCACATTTAAATAAGAACACTTCCCAATTAAATTTCTTTACAGTCTGCACAATCTCTCTCGAACCAATCCAACACACGCAGAACACGAAGGCACACTCTGAATTCAGCAGTACCATCCTACTTCACAGATTAAAGAAGTTACTTCCATCTATTCCCATAGTCTACTGAATACCTCTGGATTGGAGGCAAAGCTTTTATTGAGTCTCTCTATCAGAGATCGCTTTTTCCTGTTCTAGGTGCCAGCCTTCGACAGGATATGATGATGTAACACATCGATGCTTTGGAGATTTCCTAATTTGGTAAGTGAGCCAAACGAACTGATATGCAAGCTTCTTGATATTAATGTCTAATTAGCTTAGTGTCAATTATATTACTTCCAATTTGTAATTTCATGTAACAAAACTTCATTTTTTACAATATCTATTTACGGTCCATTATTACATAGTTTTACTGGGGCAAATGCTTTTTGGTTCTTGTTTAAACTTGTCATCTAGAACTTATGGTTCAGTATGACAGGGATTTGTTGTGTCAAACACTTCGTCAGCGGTTATCTTTCGGCAAGCCGTTTTATGAAATAGAGTGTCAGCATTTCGTTGGGACAAGCCACTTTATAAAACACAGTGACAGAGTTTCGTTGGGACAAGCCACTCGTGTTAACTAAAAATGAAGTTAAATTCAAAAGTTAAATTCACTTCATTTTTAGGGTGAAGTCTCAAGCCGCTAGGAGGCCCAGTAAAAACTAAGGGGCCCGCAGCACTCACAATAACCCTCCCGAGCCTGGATGTACTGCAAGGCAGAGCTTCGGTTTTACTTCTACTGCACAAACCAGTGGGTTGATACAGTCGAAGGGGAGTGGAGCCGTCAGAAAAGAACAAGTTCTTTCAGGTGATCTAGCACCACTCTGAACTTGGGTCTGCGAAACCAGGCTATTTACACCCTCTTTATTTTATAGGTGCTATTTTTAGCTCAACCAATCAAATTGGAGGGGTGTGGTCATTCCCTTTACAGTATATAAGATGATGTTGCTATTTTTAGACTAGGTCATATAATAAGTGTTTGTTCAATGTAAGGTCACATGATAAGTGTTTGTTCAATTTAAGATCACATGATAGTTGTGTAATCACATGATGGGTGTGTGGTCACTGTAAGTGATTCCGGTTTCAGTCCTGGTTTGTAGGGGAATCCCTAGAAAGTACCTAGAGGTATTTACACTTCTGTGTTGCTAGGAAACAACACCATGTTTGTTTGTAAACTTCCAATCCGGTTGCTGTCAAAGGTAGGGCGTGTCCATTACATTTTTTATGCTTCATTGATTTCGGACCTTCTTGTTTGATGCTTTCTCAGTCCTGCTCTTCGTAGCTTCTAGCTTGTCATATGGTGATCCTTTCTAATGTTCAATATTCAAGTTGTAGTAGACAATATTTTTGTCTGCTACGTTAAAGAATCATGCGGTGAGCTTACCGGAGATTAAAAACCAACAGGGAAGAAAATTTGACGAAACATGTCGGGTTCGTATGTGCATATGCAAAGAAAGCAAAAAATATAAAAATTAATAATAAGAAAGGTGGTAATAAGCAAAAAAAGCAAGACTCATATTCGACAATGAAAAACAAGACCCATTTCAGTTTGTGAGTGTTTGATTGTGATTTTCAAGATGGTTTATTAATCCTTATATCTTTAAGTATGCGTGAAACATAATCGTCTTTCATTTTAAATTTTTGTAAGCAAATTTGAGGGATGGAAAAGGCGGCACTTTTATGGTCGGTCCCAGGCGGCACTTAGCCTCGCTACGCCACTGGACCCCACTTAGCTTATATGTCGGTATTTAGTATTCTTTTGATATTCAATAGGTTGCTGTTTTCTTGCGTTTTTCGGAAGTTTTATGAGTATTTTCCGGTGAAATTAGGTTTTAGTATAGCCATCCACATCGGATTCGCTATCAGGTCTTAAATTTTATCTGAGTGTTGGCTAGTGGGCCCCCTACAGTCGCCAGTGAGCCCCTTCAGCTAAGTTTTGCCCCCTGGCTCAAACCTCTAGTTACGCCACTGGTCACAAACGGACTAACAATGGATTTTTCAAACTTCTGGAAACATTGCTACAGATTCACTCCTGCTTCTTTTCACAAAGTATAAATGTACGTGGTTTACACCGCTATCAGCAGTCACTGTCTGGCTGCATTGCCTGACAAAAAGTCTGCATTCAACTCAACAGTCACATGCAAGCAAAACGCCTGCTACCGTTAACACGAAGTGAACCTTTGAAGATTTGTTACCATGTTATTGTTACGCAATGAAAACCAACAGTAGAACAACCCGCTCGCAACCTGCCTCTGGAGGCAAAGGAGCGGACATGGGTTATCTGCAAGCTCATCACTGCACGACACCACCATAACTATGAACCTGGCGCTTATGGAGTTTGAGCGTCATACCGGCAAATAAACTGTCATAGCAAGAATTAAATCAATTAACCAGCGTTAAGCGGCTGATTTCAGGATGTCTAGAAATTTTTGGTCCTTTAATATCAATTTTCAGGGGGGGCAAATGCTCCTTTTCCCCTCTGCGGACGCCCATGGCGACGAATTCAACGGCCTAAACAGAAGACGTATGAAGAAGCAGCTGCAATGGGTTGTGAAAACAACTACGTTTCAGTTTGGAGGTCGTTTTTATCGACAGGTGCCGATACGTAGACAGGGTTGCCAGATGCGTTTTAAAAAATACCGGCCATTTTGATTTGTCAACAGTGCCAGATCTAAGCTGTGTCGTATTTCGCCAGCGGCACAGGGAAAACAGAGAGACAGTCAGTATTGCTGAACCACCATCAATACAATTTGCCTGTATTTTGGCTGACTCATCACATTTCGGTGTGTGTGTGACATGACAATCGTACCAATGGATTGCGTCAGTAGCAGCAACTAAACTTCGCTGAAAGAACTGTCCTGACAAGATTCATTACTAGAGTCAATATAATTTGAAAAATTCTCCGTTAGTTTTTTGGAAGTTACGGCAAATTGTTTATTTTCAAAATACCGACTTTAGGCACTGACTTTCAAAATATCGGCTTTTTACCGGCCTTTGCTAAATTAGCAGTAAAATGCCGGCCAGGCCGGTGAAATACCAGCCATTTGGCAACCCTATACGTAGATGACTTGTTTATACTACTTCCTAACCAAGATTCTCTCAACAGGTTCTTTACCAATATTAATAACATTCACAGGAATATTGTCTTTACCAAGGAGCTAAAAACTAATAATTGCCTCCCTTTTCTTGATGTTTTAATTGAGAAATCATTAACAGGTTTTATTACTTCTACCCAGGTTTTTTTTAAAAAGTTTGGTTTAAAGGAACACCAAGAAATTTTATGAGGCCGGATATTTTCAGCAAAACGTTCAAAATATTTCCTGAACATATTGTTTATTACAGTATTGGCAGTCACAGTGCACAGTTAGTACTACTGTATTTACAAAAATTTTAACACAAATTTTTCAATTTCAACTTCATTAAACAGCTCTTGTTCATCAGTGAAAGTATCGGTTTCTTACTCGTCATCTGCTAATTCTGGGGTCTTTAGTGCTCGCTGTGTCACTCTCCGTTTATTCGCGCGCCCTCATTGAGTTGCTCTGGATCCAGTGTCGTCGTCACTGGGGGGCTTTGGTGCGCTTAGCCCCCAAACAAGGCTCCCAGCCCCCAAAATTGAAATATGAAATACTATAAATCAGTGGAGTTTTGTCAATTTTCAGAATGTCAAGCTCCGCTGCACAAACGTGAAGCCCCTCCATTGGAGACTTTCTGTTCCGTTCATTGAAAGAGAGCATTCAGAGTTACATCAAACAGCCGGTTTCGTTGTATGGTTTTAACACGGCACAGAGTTCAAAATCTTCGCTCTGACCAGGTTGTGGCAAGTGGAATGGACAGCACATTGCAGCAATGTTGGTTGTTTCGTCGACCATACTAGTTCAGCATGGGCTCTGCTTGGCATTAGAAACAATGCGATTACACAAATGTTCCGAGATGAGCAAACAAAACTCTGTTACTGCCACAGAACTGATATGGTGGAGGTCGCGAAGCCGATCATTATGGCCAATGCAGTCCATCAAGGTTTGCAAGGAAGCAATTCTTCGATTTGCTATCTCTTCTTTCAAAACCCAGTAAATCGATGTACGTGCTCAGCAACCGTGTTAACTTTATCTGAAATGCGATCCTGATGAATAGCATGAAATTGTGAAATGCGTTGTTTTTTTTTTCCAGGCTATTGGCTTTTTGGAGTTGAGCAGAACTGAGATGATTATCCAGGCGGTATGCGCGTGAAGGCCTGGCAGGCTTCGAAGTGTAAATATTACCATTCCTTCCTCGGCCAGTGGTAACTGCTGGATGCTTTGAGCATAGCAAACATAACATTGAGCGTGCAGAGTGAACACATTCATTTGTGGAGATCCATCAAAATCTTTCAGCTTAATCCATGATTGAAAAGTCTTATTGCTAGATGCTGATGACTGGCTGTTAGCCGAAACTGACGATGCTTAACTATTGAATGCTGTACTTCCTGGACAACAGAATTGAAAGAACCTTTGCATTCACTGCTGCTGGCATTTGCACTTTCTGGCTGGCTAACAGCAAGAAATTTTTGTTTGGCTCACTACAAAAATACTGCTTTATTCTTGGATGGCTAGCTTTACGTTTTTGCTGTGACATTACCTTCTGAAAAAACCCTCATAAAAAAGTAGATGTGTAAAATGTGGAAAAGGCTCGGCTTACTGAAAACGTTTGACACCGTGGAAAAGACTTGGCTTGCTAAAAGCGCCAGACTCAGTGGCATTCATAGCATTAATTAATAATTACGTAACGTCACGGTTTTTTGAGGTGTTTTAGGGACCAGATTTGGGCCTTGAAAATCGGGTCCCTAGAATCAGAAAATTATCATCGGGCCCCTAAAATCAGAGAAAATCGGGTTCCTAGAATCAGAGAAATCGGGTTTGTACAGGTCCATATCGAGTACCTAACAAAAAACCTGCGTAACGTAATTGTTTATCTCGTAAAAACTGTCAAATTATTAATTGTTGCATAGGATTTCAGAGATGATTATGAAGAATTGGCGAGGCTAATGTCTGCACTGCATTTATTTGGTGTGAGGCGAATCGGATTTGGACGTTAATTGAAGTTGCAATTCAACTCAGCTAAAACCTCGTGGCTGTCCAGATTTAACGTGGAAGTACAAATTTTATGGGTCCGCACAGGAAATTTACAGGTCCGTTTTGAACTCATAAAACGTCTTAAAAAAACCCTGCTTCTACCTACAGGAAACCCACACATACAGGTCTCTACTCAAAATGGTCGAGTTTCGTTCCGTTGCACAGAAAACGAAACCTTGTCAACTCGTTACTCTGCCGCGCTTATGACATTGCCAGTTCCTACGAACTGGTGCACACGGAAATTATGAATATTAAGCGAATGTTATCACGCAACGGGTATCCCAACAGTTTGTTGGATCGTTGCATTCAGCAATTCTTGAACAGAAAACACGGAGTGACACAACAACGTGACTCACTGGCTGAGCCCTCTCCTTCACCCAAATATACAGTATTTCATTACAACTACCGTGTTTGGGTTCTGTATCTAACAACATACGGAACTCAGCAGTTTTATAAGCAGGTCTACCATACCGTCCTTATTTTGCAGTGCTACGTCTTAGAAAATATTACTGTCCTTATTTCTAAGAAATGTCTTTATTTGTGACTTGCGTCCTTCTTTTTCTTATTTTCTGTAGCATAACAAATTTAAATACGAGCAATACCTGCTGACAGACATACAGACAATTATTATCTCATTGTAAACATTTTGTAATCAAGGTTTTGTGACATCAAAAAAGTAGTATAATCTTGCAGGACAGGGACGTAAGGCATTATCAGGCATTGCTAGCACTGTAAGCTGTCTGCACTGGTTAGGTTTCTTAGGAAAGCTGGTTTTGTAGCGAAGGTTTAGCATTTAATTGCTTCAAGAAATAAGCAAGCGAAAAAAACATTTTCCGTGATGATTACAAGAAGGAAGTCGAGAATAAGGCATTGCTGAAGCACATGGTTCCTGGACATAATAGGCAAACTTATCATCTGACATTAGTCGTGCAAACAGAAACAATTGTTTTCGTTTTAGGTAATAAAATCAAATTTTGCTTAGTCGTCCTTATTTTTGGTTCTAGATCGATGGTAGCCCTGTTTATAAGACACAAGGCTGTAGTAAACGTGAAGCTGCGGCGTTTTCACAATACCGAAAGCTTCAAAGCTGGTTCTCGATTAGAGGACCGGCAAGCTTTACTCAACCGTTATAACGTTGTTTACAGGCTGACGTGTTCATGCGGTGCCTCCTATATCGGGCAAACGCAACGCAATTTAATAAATAATATAGAAGAGCATCGAGCGTTAACTCTTCAGTCTGTAGACACTTGCAAGCCAACCCAGACCATCGGGTTGACTTTCACAACCCCGAGGTCATTGGCAGTGACAATTGGCGGCGGCTGCAGATTCTTGAATATTTACTGATTTAAGAACACAAACCAGAGCTGAATGCAAACATCCCCATAAATGCCTCTATGCATTTTTGACTTGAAACAGAGTTTCATGCCTCACTCATAACGTCACGCGCCATAAACATCGGCAAGTATTCAGCGGAGTCGTGACTACGTATGCTTCGCGCCACTGCGTCACTACCGAAACAGCCCTTCGCGTTTTTCATTTTTCACAGCGCTTTTCTCCTGAGTGGCCATAAGAACTTGAAGCATGATCACTGCTGTTCAATTTGCAATGTACTGATGATGATAACAGGAGTTACCGAAACGTTGCAATGTGTTGTTGATATCGTTTTCATTGGGCATGATTTTCAATTTTAATCACATTGTATACGAAGTTCCGTATCCAGTGTTAATGGTTTATTGTTTCATATGACTCAGCTAATAAGTAGAAGCAACACAAAAGCCATCGCATACAAGTAAACCAACCGTCAGTGAACATTAGAGCAAATGATAATACAATGGCATAAAAGGTGATCAGCGTGAAAGAGTGGTACTGTGTCATATAGGCTTCGTGAAGAACCGTGGCGGTCATCTAATTCTAGTCAACCAACCTTGTTTATCACTTTTTGAAAAGCGTTGAAAAACAACAATTGGAGATCAAATAAGCACAGTTAGGAAAACAAACAAAAACAGAGCATGGTCAAGAAAATGTGCAGATGAAAGCGCATGCCTATGTCCACGAATGAATGGATCGAATTTAATTGAAGGAATTTGGTGTGGTTAAGAGTATGTTCAAACCAAATATAAAAAAACAAAAAAAGAAACACAAACTAATGAGCCTAATGAGGTACAAAAGAAAAACTAAGCAAAACAGAAAAAACTATGGAGTGTACTTTCATGGCGAAAAGAATGGGATGTGCACAGGAAAGAAAAAAAGTAAATATACATAAAAAAACGGAATTACAAAATACTAGAACTCACAGTATTTTGTTCTGGATAAGTGAAATGTTGCCAAAGTTCATTATTGTGAATCTTTTTCATGTAGGAGGTTTTTCGTAAGTTTCCATTTAGAGGTAAAAGTGGTTGAAGACTTAATATCGTCTAGTTTTGAAGACCACACTTTTGGGCTAACAAATGTAAGGGAACATTATCCTGAAGAAGAGTTAACTCTAGGTGAAAACAGGTTGTTAGACTTGTGGAGTGGGAATGAATTGAGCTGATTGGAATAAAATAGTCATCAAAATGGTTTGGAAGTAGTTTGTTGTAATGAAAGTGTATGAATTTGCCTACTGATAAAGTATATAGTTTGGGAAGGCATGAGATGTTTAAGTGCTGGAAAGGTTCTTCTAGAGATGCCGTATTAGTTGGTCTTATTAGTTTTATAGCTTTGTTTTGGAGCTTAATGAGAGGCTGGATGGTTGCGTTTGAAGCACGTCCTCAAGTGAGAATTGAGTGAATAAGGCAGGGGTGGATTAATGAGTTATAGACAACTTTCAATACAGATTGTGTTGTATAATGTTCACTGTAAGTTTGGATAGAACTCCACAAGCTCTTGACAGTTGAGTTTTCACCTTTTGTACATGAGGTTTCCAGGTTAATTTATTGTCAAGAAGACCACGTAGGTATTTCAGGTTATCTTTGGGGGAAATGTTATTTAAAATAACTTTAAATGAAGTAGGATTGTGTATTTGAGAATTTAATAGCACAAAATTGGTCTGATTGTAGTTGAGAGAAAGATTTTTGACTCTTAGCCAGTGGTCAATTTTACACAGTTCAAGGTTGACGTTTGTCTGAAGAACATTAAAACAGGAGTTTGACATATGAAGATTAATATCATCAGCAAATAAGTAGTATGAAAAAAGGAAGCTTTTGCGATATCGTTAATGTAAATAAGGAAAAGCAAAGCGATATAACACTAACCTGAGGGACTTCGCAAGATATCCATTTGTATGAAGATTTAAATTTCCCTATTTTAGTGCACTGCATTCTATTATTCAAAACAATTGAGTGGGTCGATAGTCTATTTCAAACTATAGCCTACACATTTAAATGTTTATAAAAATCATCAATGTCCACCAACGATCAAAATGTTTTACAGGCAAGTTGATGCTCCTAGCAATGTTATTCAAAATTTGTTTCAATCACACGGTACTGCAATTCACTGACTAAAAAATTAACGCAACAATCTTAATGTTCCAGATGGAAACAAATAGTATAGTATGCCAGGGTTGAAGATCAAGATCACCTTAGTCGAAGGCATTCAAATAGAAAGCAGCTGACGATGTATAGACCTTGGTGCAGTTCGAAACATGACCATCAAGGCTTACGTGTGTGGCTCAAAGAAATGAAGCAAACAAAACAAATTTTACAAAACAATGATTTCTACTGTAAAAAGCGCAAACAAAAATTCTAAAAGCTATAAAAACAGAAGGATAAAACACAAATCTCGAAAAGATAACAAGAAGTACGCAGGCGTCAACCCGGTAAAAAACAAATTTAAGTGATAAGATTGGAAAAAGTTTTATGAAGTGAAATTGGTACTGCGGAAACACAGGCGAAAAGAGTACACACACAGATTAAAAACAGCCTGAGTCGAAACTGATTGCAAGATTCCATGCCATCAGTGGACAAACGGACAAAAAAGTATTTTGTTCAGCTGTTGATGAAACTGCCACTACAATGTTTTACAATAATTACATCAGGAAGCATAAAATATACGCAGTGTGGTATCGGTTTGAAAACTGAAATAATTTCTTTACGTGTAACTTTGCAAGATAGCAACTACGTGAGCAGAAACGTACGAGGAAGCATTAAAAATTGAATAATTTTTATCAGTGGTATCACGATTGAATCAAGTGGCAGAGAATTAGTTACCTCTGACTTTGTTGTTTCAAGACGCCTCATTAACACTTTTGGTGGTGGTAGAGCGGGCTTCATTCAAACTGAAGCACCTGCTCGAGGTGGTTCAGAGAAAAACTCATGCGTAACTTTGCAGACTTGCACTTAAAGAAACGGAACAGACACTGGGGCCCAAATTATTGCAATCATGCTTCATAAACCATCACATCAAAGTAAAATGACACTTTGCTCAGATGTCTTCGAATTCTATAACTTCTTTGCAGCTAACCTTCTTCGTTTCGAAATGAGCGATGCATTTATTTGCATAAAATTATGCATGCGCAGAACCCCGACGAGAAAGTTGAAGAAATCCAATGATGATTTAGAACGTTGACAACAAAAGAAATATTGCACGCATTACGTAGGCATTTAAGTTTTTGCTAAAGATTCATTCTTGGGGCTCAAAAATCCTAAATCCTCCTTTTCGCGGAAGCTGTGTAGTATGTAAAAATCTTGAGAAATCAGGATTATTCTGTCAAGTTTATCACTATCAAAAATGCGTAAGGGCTCAGAATGAGGCTGTATTTCTGCAATGTTGCTTGTATAAAGTTTTTCCATTTTTACACTTGTGACCTTCATCATTCCGTTTTATATAGACTTTTATATAGTTCCGGCAAATAAATACCCAACATGAGTCAGGCACGTGTTTTTTGCAGCAATCAACAACCGTTTCTAGCTTACGTTCACTCATTCTTTTTTTAATTGTAAAAATCCCTTCCACTTACAATATTTCCCTCTTTACGTTCTTATCAAGTAAAATACAATTTCTTGAAAATGCTGATGTTACTGTTGCCAAAATTTCGTAAAAGATCATTTTCGGTCTTACAAATTCAATATTTAACCACTACATCAGTTGCTCGACTTAGGTTAGAGTCAGAATATGTACAGTTTGCAGAAGCGCTTATTCAGAGGTGGCATTTATGAGTATTGGATTCAAACCAAAACAACAGGATAGCAATCTTCCCAAAATTTACACAGTTTGAACGAAATATTTTGTACAAGTGCATCTGCTTGAAAGTCATTTTTGGATTGTCACAGCTTGTGGTTTATCAACAGCTTTCTCCGTAACATGCATGAATTGTGTGTGTGTAAACAAAAAAACATAAACACGTAGGTTACATTACAACGTAATATTATCTTGACAACAATCTTTTAGCGAAATAAAACAAAAGAAGCGATAATTGAATGCCTAATAAAATTTACTTCTGTAAAATCAAACTTTATGAAAAGAACAAACCAATTACTTTTTTTGCACGCAATAGTCCACGCTACATACGGTATATTGTGATACAGGGTGCGTCAAGTATCAAACGATAATTATTTTGAAGCACCAGAAACAGAGAGCACGCAGTTTTCAAACAGCAAAAGACGTTGAGCAAATACAACACTTTAGACTTTCGCGAATTTTCCTGTAATCGTTCCATGTCTGGTTGTTTAACGTCAACCAACGCAATAAACTGCAATCAGTTGTTCTACATAATGTAAGGCCCAGAGCAAGCTTTACTGACAATTAATCAAGCGCTACTTAAAACAATTTTACATGCGCTGTCTTGGGTATACAGAAAAGTGCGATCGCTGAAGTATAAAGCAATTGTTATTTGTGCTTTCCACCACACTTAATGCATTTTCCTCCCACAGTCTGATTTAGCGTGATCATCTCAGTAGAAACCTTGCACGTCGGGCACAACCTTTTTCCTAGTTCCGTCACTGCTTCTGCTTCAGCACCGTTGTGAGTGTTGAAGACAATAAAAAACTCAACTCGCGTCCGCTTATCCACAAACCGCTGCCCGTGCAGGTTGTGCCGTTTTGGAACGAAGTAAATTTCCACTGTGCGGTTGTGAATTTGGTTGG
>JGI24021J15306_10005433_pt1 | contig 15150 bp, 7 predicted proteins | sample Ectturendosymbi1_FD_15306 | JGI IMG/M metagenome (IMG submission 15306)
CATTCCGTCTTGGCTTTTTCACTTTGCATCCGCTACACCCGTCGAGACGATTCACTGCGCAGTGGTGCAACAGAGCAATAGCTGAGTCAATGCAGGAGCTCACGGTAGTATCTCCGGTTGAGCGAGATGTAATTACGAGCGCGACCGAATGTGGTTGTTGGCAAGTTTGGGTTCGGAGCGAAAGACAGGATAAGTGTTTTAAAAATTCAACTACATCAAAAAATTATGCAGAGCAAAACTGTCACGTGAAGTCGAAAAAGGCACGTATATAGAACAGAAAATGTTTGCAGGAACAGCAAATTTAGTTACATGTTTGGAGTCATTAATTTTTCAAAAAATGTTTCAGTGTTAATTCTTTGTTATGCAGATAGTCGGTTTATCAGGTAAACATTCGTCTACGCAACATTGTTTTGTTATGAAATTATGTAGATAGAAGTATGTAGATAGAAATAACACTTACCTTTGACGTACAATTTTTTCGGGAAGTTCCATACCAATGACGAAAAAACTGATGTCTTCAGGAACTCCGTTTCTTAATTAATTGCGTTACTGCAGCGCACGAAAACCGGAAGTGCTAAGCAACAAAAATGGCGGCCATAGCGACAGATGCTTGGTATCACAAGACGCAGTTTACTATTTCGAAATAAGCAAACAATCAGTTCAGCGTACCGAAAAAACAAACAATTAGTTGAGAAGAAACGACCATCAGCTGAGCGTAAACGTCTGCACATGATGGTTGAGGTCCTACCCACTGCGTTAAAATCAGTGGCTCCAAATTCACTGTGCTCTACGCTCACGGAAATTTAGGTTGTGATTCGTTTATGTTAGTTATGGCTGAACGTAAATCGTTAGGAATACAATCAGTTCGTGGTCGTTTTAGCTTTTTCGGCAGCAAAACTTTTTCGGTAGCAAAGCTCCTCTGCTAAAAGCTAATAGCAAATTCCCATCGAAAAGAGCCGATCTTGCCAATATCGATTCTTGTCAGTCTCAAAATTAATGTAGATTTTTTCTTTCGAAGAAACTTACCAGGCTGGCTGCGATGAAATCTTTTGCGCGCACACGACAGACGAAGCGCATTGACACATTAGTTATAAAGTTATACCTTTTTGTCCCTTATAATTATGGAGAGCGTTCTGCATTTTATCGAGGTTAAGTATTCGCTTTGGAGCATTTCTATACGTTAGAAGTAACCAAAAGAACAATCGAAGGGGTGTGAGGAGTTTTGTTATGTTTTCTCGTTCAGTGAAGAAGAACAGTTCCCGCGCTCTTTCTGGTGAGGCCATTGACCTTTGGTGATCTTATTGTTGCTGTTGTGCAGAAACCGCGTCGTATATTGTTGCTTTTTAATTAGGCACAGAGAAGTTCTGGTTGCACTTATATTTCAACAAAAGCAGCGATTTTGCCAATTTCATATAACTATCGCTAAAGGAAAGTTTAATATTTTGAACGACGCGAGACATAAACCCCTACCGATTAATTTCGTTCCACTTGTTTGATATGGCGCCAGTCGTTAAACGGCATTCTGTAAACGCGTCGCCGATATTCTATAAAATAGTGTTGCAGGTATTGCTTTCAAAGTTCATTTCTTAAAAATCTAAAAATCTGTCTGAAAATTTAGTGAAAGCACGGAGATCTTCGCGTGTGAACTGCTGCACAAAATATCGGCCGCGTTGTTGTGGTGAAGGATAACAAAGGCCAGAAACAGTTTAAGCGTATTTCGTCAGATCAGTGCTCAAACACCGCTTCTCAGAGCTGTCAACTGTCGATGCATGCAATACTGAAAAATGGAAATTTACTGGCGTAGATTTATCGCCATGGCCGTTTACAGTTTACAACTAATCTGCTTACGAGAATTCGGGCAAAATTCGCCGGTGTTTTTCTGCTCTCGAGTGCTTCTCCAGGTTGTTCTGGCCTTGTCGTCGATGTTGCACTAATAAACGGACGACTTTCATAAAGTTTTGTTGCTGGCAAGGTGCGCCATGCCGATGCCCAATCGCAGGAAAAGACAACGGATTGTTTATCGCCGCCCCTGTCACTCGCCCGATTAAGTCATTGATGGGCGTCTGACTGTCTCATGTCATGGCACGGTATCTGTTTTGCCGTGCGCGGCAAATTACGATACCGCATAGAAGACGCCTTAAAAAGATACATGGCACGGCGGGAGCAGGCGCCGTCACTGCAATGCGGCAAGACAAGAATATTCTTGTCGGTCAATTTGAAGATTAGGCAACGGTCTGTTTGTTTAACGCATGGTTAGCCGTGCGTTGAGATCAAGGTAGTTTGCCTTACGTTTCAAGCCAAATTGGCGAAGGAGATTTTGGCAGCTATTAGGGACTTGAAACATGTTGTTGCATCGCTAGAAAGCTGCATTTTTGTGACCATAGTAAAGCTTTGGCATCTCTTGTTTCTGTTAGTTATTAATGAAGGGTTCTTCTGGGCTGCCATATTCACAGCTGCCCTCGAGACAGTCCATCCGCACGTCAACCTCCGAGTTCTCTTGCTACCAGAACGAGCAAATACATCGGTTGTTGCGAAGCTCAAGCGCTTCTGTTTCAGGCTATCTTCGCACTGAAACACAAACAAAGCAGCGTAATCAAGCGACGCGACGGCGTCAGCAAGTTCATTAAATGTTGAGGCCATTTCGCATCTTGCGCCTCGGTTCGGTCGCAGGCCTCACGGCCGTAAATCAGTCTGTGAAACGAAAAAGTGTTAAGACGTTCTCACTGCTTGGTATGGTGCTTTTTCCGCTGAAAACAGAATGTATTTTTGTTGAGTGGTTTGAAATCCGTCTCATTTAAGAAGTGAAGCGATGAAAGGAAGTGCTAGAGCTGTAGCTTTTGTCAGTGATTGGGGTCTTGTGCGCACAGCATGTGTTGTCAGAAATCAGAATGGGCTGACACAGTCGTGAAAATAGCATGAAAGTTCACTTTCCTTCTTGTGAAAAACTAAATGCAAACCGTTTTAGAGTTGTTCACACGTTTGTGAATGCGGTAATATGTTTGAACTTCTACCCGTTTATCCGCTTAATTCTTTAATTTCGTTTCAGCGCAAAGTGGATCGACAGACTTGAATTCAAATCTTAGGCAATCACCTGAAAACCTTGTTAAGCATCCAACTACAAGGTCTTACAAAGGACACCTTCCGGAAGAGGTTAATTCTCGAAGAGAAAACAGTGAGTGCTGCTGTATTTAGATTCAAATCTAAATAAGGGGGATCGCCTAAAATGTTTGATTCTAATGAAAATGTGTAGTGGCAATCCAGAGACTTTTACTTTATACCTACTGTATATTAGGAATAAGAATGAAAACCATTAATCTCAGAGTAGCAAGTTTTCTTATTAAATAATATCGTGACTATTTTACTGATATTGCGCATAGGTTTTAGCACCAGCAAAAATGAGGGCTGTGGGCCACAACAGTCCGGCTGTTGTTTGGAAGAGATGGTGAACTCTCATTCCTGTTTGAAACAAGCATTGTACATTTGGGAAAATTAGCAGCACGAGAGTGGCAATTTTCTCGACTGATTTTTGCAGCATATGTTTCATTGAGCATTTCGATGCCATCAAACTGTAAAAGGTAATGTGCTTCTTTTAGTTCATCCCAGTCCGAAGAAACACAGCTGCATGACTCACCATTCTTGAATTACAGTAGGAAAGGAACACGCTTTAAGCTGTATTACGTTGGTTGTAGGTTCTCTCAAAATGATCGACGACGAGGCGCCATTGTTACCTAACTTTGTGGTGGAGCCGGACGATCAATTCGTTGTTCGGGGGTCCCCGGCAAAATTGCAATGCTACGTCGCTTCGGCCAGCAAAGCGTTATTCAAATGCAATGGAAAATGGGTCTCTGCTGGTGAATCGGAGATATTCTATAGTACTGATGACGTTGGGCAGCAGTAAGTCCGACATTCCGTGCTTAGCTTTGGCGTTTTAAAGGTGTTTTGTTTCTTTGTGCTTGGCATTTACTTTCATTTAAAAAATAACAACATGTAATAGTGTAGAAATACAAACCATGATCGGTCTGATTTGCTAATATTGAAGCCATAGGCGCAACCAGGGGGGACCAAAGGGGCCATGGTCCCCCCAAATTTTAGAAAATATAGTCATTTTGTGCTTTGAGAGGCGTTTTTCCAAAAAAAATAGTGTGATTCGCCTAAAATCAAACATTTTGGCCCCCCATAGTTTTGAGCTGGTTACACCACTGATCGAAGCTTCACCTTACAACAGCTTCCATGACTTGCAGATTTGTTCGCGTTGTCATCAACGTTACTCGGAATCAACTGGAAATTTTTTTCTCCCACCATCCGTACACCTGCCAGTGCTTTGCATGGAGTGCAGCTGGACAAGTCCGCAGTCGTAAAGCAACCGTTAACTTTGCGTGTAAGCACGACTGTTTGCAATGAAGATTTTTTCAGTAAAAATCTGATAAGGTGGCGTGTTTTTTCTTGACGGACGTGATGCATGCCGCGGAGACCTTGAATTATATTCGATTTTAGAACGAGAGCTTTTATGATTATGTTTATAATTCGTTTTCTTCGTGATTTCTTTTGCTCGGTTTATTAGCAAGACCAGGGATCACCCTGGCTATATTGTTGCAAACACTTCCAGTAGCAAAAGCGATAACATCGTAAACTGTACGCAAAACTTCTACAAACTTGTTTTCGTGCCACCGAGCATCTGCTTTGCTTCATAGCTGACAAAAAATTGGTTGCTCAGATCTGCGCAGATCCTTCGAACAAGAACCTGTTGGAGGAAATGTTGTCGTTGGAGATGAGTTCCAACTCCGATGCCGAGCTCCAGAAGGGAGACCAAGACCAAGCAGTAAGTTCGATCGTCAAAGCGTTTAACGTTAACTGCGCTGGGCTGTTGACCAATTAACTCCAAATTTTAGAAGCAAAAATGCCGTTTTGTAAACTGCAGCGGGGTAAATGAATTTGGGACTCGAAAGCTGTTTTCCAAAGCTTGTTTAGTTTAAAATGGCTCTGCAATGTGGGTATTAGAGGTTTTCCGGCTCATGCGGTGTGATTTGTACATAACAAATTTTGAATCTTGATCATATTTGTGGTTTCCCTCCGTTTGAAGTTTTTCTTGCGGAGAAAAAGTGCGCTATTTCTGTATTTATACTATTGGTTTGAAAAACGTGAAGTACCCTATGTATGACACTAATGGTGTGGCAAGATTCTTTTAGAAAGCTATGAAGCCAAACACTCCAGGCTTTCGGAAATATTATGCTGCTATGAAGTAGCTCGACGCGCTATCATCAAATTCCTCAAATTGTCCAAGACCGCGTTTTGAACATCTGATCAGGTTGCGTTAATAGAAAAAGATTTATGATCAGTAAATGAATACTGCAGTTCACTGGATGAAAGATGGCGTTGTTCTTGATCCCGACAACGACCCGAAGTATTTTGTAACTCAAGATGATTACTTGATCATTCGCACCAGCACAACAGAAGATTCTGGAAACTTCACTTGCGTGGCGCGAAACATTGCAGCGAAAAGAAAGAGCCATAACGCATCTGTCAGAGTTGGCGGTAGGTGACTACACTTACTTCGTACTGTGCAGGTTTAATATAGTCGTCTCGCAGAAACTAAAGGACGGGTTAAGCTGGGTTCATTCAACAAAAGCTGGTTTTTGGCATAAAAAAACGTAATCATCTTGTGCTTAAGTACCTAATTGGATTTGTTTTACAAACTGTTAAATGAAACGTCCCATCGAGAACTTCGCGTAAGGTTTTACGCGGAGTCATTCCTGCTGTTGTCGTAACCTGAGCTTTACATTCCGAAGCGGAACGGTAGGAAAAAGTTCGTACTCAACACCTGCGAGCCGTTTTCTCAAATTCAACATTTCAGACGCTCAACGTGGCTTTCTGCCAATTAGTTTTAAAAGGAGTTTTTCTGGCAAACCTTGTTTTGTTCCTTATCTTTCCAGTCGAGCACATGCCATAACACGTCGAGCTATTTACGTCCGCTTCACCTAGGTCGGAGGAACGCACCGCAGATAGATTCCCTCGCTGAGGTGCAGGCGTAAACGGGAGAGAGGGCAAGGCCCGGTTAAGCGCTTTTTGTACCAATCTGCCCGGCCATTCCGCACGACAAGACTGGCTCGATACTTATCTTGTAATTAAAGGAGCTTTCGAGAAGTGGGGGGCAACCGCGCGCGGGGGAAGTTTATTCAGTGGCGTCGCGCTTAAACAAACAAACCTCATGACTGTAGGCTTGCGCGGAGACCGATGCAGATAACGCGCGACATCTTCCAAGTATTTCATCTTTGTCGTAAATCCTGGCGTAGTTAACTCATCGGGCGCTCTGAGAACAGACGGAGACCCAGACGTAACTGATTCTTTTCTTCGTCCCCGAGTTGCGGCGGTCAGAAAACATTTCGGCTCCGGTCCGCTTTCCACTTCAAAATGCGGCGCGATTTAGTCATAAAGCGTTGCTGCGAAACGTCGCTTTATCTTCGCCACATGTAATATCGTTTTGCAAAGACGGCTTGAAAGTCGCTTTCTAGATGGGTCGGCGACAGACGCGAAACGGTACGATTTACAGCAAAGTAAGAGCTGTCGTTTGTAAACGTTCAGGCAATATTACCTAACGAAGAAATGATTGCGGCTGTCAAAGATGCAGGTCAACAAGATCCATTTCGGCCTAGCATCCGTTGTTGTGGTTGGTATGCAACTGATGTGACCGACAATTTTGATCGCACAAAGAGCGCTACTGTTTGAATTCTCGTTCCTTTCACCGACGTGAGCGCTGTAGGATACAGGAGTTTTGGAACCGGTATAGTTTGTCATGTACGCACTGACTAATGCGTTTGAGCGAACTTGCACTGGGTTTTAAGTCTCTTCTGTGCGAGAATGCAGGATACACGCGAGTAATCTTGCTCAAGTTGCAGGTTAGGTTTTTCTCATATGCTTGTTCATACAGTAAGGTAAAGGAAAATCTGCAGACGAATCCGAAACCGTTATGCTTTCCCCACAGGTCGCTACGCCTGAGTGTTGCAGTGGGGATTGTGCAGGAGTTTGATTTTATGCTTGATTAACATATAGTTCATCTTGCACAAAAGAAACTCGGCTGTGCTGCGCTATCTACAAGAGTAGTCAACAAATTCACCACAAAGCAGCTCCACCTGCAGTTGCTGTGGAGGCTGTTTCAGGTTTGCTTTATTTGCAAATATAGTTTATGCAGAGAAGCAAGCAACAAGCACTGGAGCCCAGGACCTAAGTCATAGATTTACAACCGGGGCCACGAGACCTTTGCAGGGGATCAGCGAGCAAAGGTGTTCACCGGGGACTATGGATTTTTTGTTGGTTTTGTTTTTTTGTTTACCCGTCGAGCGTGGAGAATAAAACCAACGCGGAAAAACAAATATATGTTTTTTATTGAAGGACAGAGGGGCATGGAGTTTTGAGGGTTTCAATATGGGGACCACAGACCACGAAAGGTTGAGAATCACTGCTCCTTGGTCCGGATGCCGAATGAAGCTAGTTGGCATTTGCACATACAGTTAGTTTGTTTAAATGGCAATGGCTTGTTAAATGTCATTCAACTTTTGTTTGCTTGCGTCTGCGTGTAGACTTCTAACACCATGGAAATGCTTTATGGGCATTGCCAGCCTCACGCTTGCGATACAGTGACAACGTTACTTTTCTAAGACATTTGTGACGAATTGGAAGATTATGAAAACAAACAGTAAGATTTTCTACAGTTAACGGTGGATGGAGTGAATGGTCGGCCTGGTCTGGGTGCGGAAGCAAGTGTGGCATCGGCGAAGGGCGGCGCCTGAGAACGTGCACACAACCTGCACCGCAAAATGGAGGAGCTCGCTGCAGAGGAGAAGCAATACAGACCAGAGCGTGCACCAAGATATGTCCAGGTACAAATTAAGGAAGTTATGATTCTAATTTCTGCTTTGGTGCCGGCTTATGATCCTTTCCTGTATGAAACACGAAAACCGTTTTAATATTTCATGCAGAATTCCGATACTTCACGAAATCAGGTTTGCCCACAAAATTAAAAAATACGCCTTAAACACCATATCGGTTGTTTAAGCTAGGTACTGAATCTTTCCTTGCACGTTACGCAATATTTCAGATACTGGGTTAAAATATGTCAGAACGGTGGAAGACATCCTTCTTGGTTGCATGAGGTTGTAGGCTATGTAACAAAACTGAACATAAGTCGATAAGTGTTTAAGTGTTATAGTAGGCCCAGGCACGTCAAGACGACGTGAAAATTTTAACTACAGTGCAAACATAAGCAATGAAGACCAGAGCGTGCACCAAGATATGTCCATGTAGAAGTTAAGAAAGTTTCAATTCTAATTTCTACTAATAAAACGATAGCATTTACTCCATTTCTCCAACCAGGAGTTGAAAAAACGCTGAAAACATTTTGATATCCTACATAAATGACGCATTCATAGCACCTTCTCCCAATTCTGTTTCTGTTAGCTTTCAAAACCATTTCCACATTGGAGATTACCAAAATTCTAATGACAGTTTCTCGCGTCCTGGCGAAAACTGCTCAGAAAACCCAAAAAATGCGGTAATGTTGCCAAAGCTAAGTACGTTAAGGAAGCGAAATGCAAACACACAATCAACTTGGAATAAAATTAAGAGCCAAAAAACGCACAAGTAGTTTTGTCATATTGCCAAGGCTGTTTAGCGCTACATATCCGTGTCGGCGATTTGCTGAATATGTATACCTTTTTCCTGTGTGGGCACAAACAGTCGCTATAATTTTGTGCGGCGAAATCCGGTCTAATACGATACTGTGAGCACAATCCTGAAAAATCGTAGACGTGTAACACAGCCCTTTACTTGAAAACGCCTCGAAGAAGTGCACCTTTTTTGAGCTTCTCACGCCTTTTTCGTTTGTTCTTAATAGTTGACGGCGGGTGGACTGAATGGTCAAGTTGGTCCACTTGCAGTCCGGAATGCGTACATCGCAGAAGACGGACCTGCACACGGCCAATCCCCCACAACAACGGAAGAGTCTGTCCGGGTAGTCACATCGAAAAGAAGAACTGTTCCGGTGGTTTGTGCCCAGGTAAAAACAATGCTGATTTTCTCTTGGCTTCGGGTGGCTAGTAAATATGATTTGAAACTTCCGGATGCTATGAGGGTATATCACAGCTGCTCCAATATGACGCACCCCAGAATTTCAATGCGGGCCTGTGCTGAACGGGTTCACAAGTTGGGGATTTTGGGGGCGTTTTTTTCTGCCTGACGTATACATTCGAAATGTTTATTGCAAATCAACAAGAAATCTGGAACTTCGAGGTTGAAACAATAAAAATATTTTAAACACAGGCTCTCCAGCGGTTACTGCGCCGCATGAACGCACTTTGTTTATTCATTGATATCAAATATTTTTCGACTTTACAAATAATTTCAAACCGAACCCAAGACGAAAGTGAGTATTTTAACGGAGAAAACCGATTCCGGAATTTTTTAAATACTGAATTCTTTAAAACAGGTAGTAGAATTGTTGTGTATATTACTTTTCAACTTTTTATTTCATGTTTTCTCCATCTGCTCTTCTTTCACAATGCCTGAATATCGTTTTACCTTTCGACGCGTTGAATGGAACTTAAATGAACGTGGCAGCAGAAGAGAAACCTCCAACGTACTTCACCGGTGAGCATAGTTTCATTTGTGGGTTGTGGGAATGGAATGCGGGTTCCCCTGAGGTTCCTAATGCGCATCGTTGTGTAGTTTAAATCACTACCGAATTGTTGAGGACGTTAAGCCGTTTTAGTAACGCACACTGGTGAAGCACCGCATGAAGGACAAGCGCAACATTTTGTGTAAGGAACGATTGTGAAAAGCGCATAGAAAATCATTTAGTAAAAGACAAATGCATTTTTGTGCTTCAAAACGCTTGTTTCGTTAATATGCTTTCCATGCCGTTCTGACTCTCACAAACTATTCTGCAAACGTAGTTTTTAAAGTAGTTGCTAGGTCGACCGAAGAAAAACTGCATCATCTTGCCAAAAGCTGGTTTTACTTGCTTCTGACTTTGCACTAAATAATTATCTCAGGCAGCTTAGATAACCGCTACAGACCGTGCACTTGCGTGTTTGTGGCCGTAGGCCTATTGTTCACCGTGATCACGGCGTATTCAAGTTATCCAACATTTAAAAGATATATTCCACAGGGGTGCTTTGGAAAAGCAGCACAATTGTTTTTCAACTTTTGATTTAGAACACACAGAACCGTTTGCTGCAAATTAGCTTGTTTTAACAAACTTCATACCATTCACAATCCTGGTCAAAAATTTTTGATAAGCAATATTGATATTATCTTTTCTCTAAGACTCAAGCACCCACGAACAACAGTTTAAGTGCAAACACGTTGCCAAAATCACCAGAGCTGACTAGCTATCAAACTTTTGTTCGTATAACAAATCGCTAACTACAAGATCACCATGATGTTATTTGTGAGAAAGTGGCTTTGAAACAGACAACATTCCTTCTGTGTTCTTTCATCGGCTAATTATTATGGAAGGTTTGGTTCGCATTTCCTTGCTGCACTCACTGCACTTCCTGGTTGCTACACATATTTTAGATCTGAAACCTGAATGTGAGGCAAGCTAAGCTTTGAATTATTTTTTTGACTTTTTCAGCAAAGAAAAAAAACGATTTTATTTTTCACAAATATATCCTATTTTCTTCCCATTGCCACCTGAACTGGATTAGGCTTCTGAAAAAATTTCATGAATTGGTAGGATGTGAAGCAGATGTTCTTGAACTCGCGCTTAAGACATGTACTCGCTGAGGAAACTACCACGGAGAATACCCCAACATCTATACCTTTTTTGCAAAAAAAATTAGCAATACTGTCGTGGTTTGGCAGCCCGAAAATAAGCGATAGTCTTGTATTATATAATTCAAAACTGTTGCATTGAGGCTAAATGATGGCTCGGTGGTAGAAAACGTTGTCCATCAAGTCGAGATTCAGATGAATAAATCACGGTTGCAATAGTGTGACTAGTGGTTGCAGTTGCCAGAAAAAGAATGCCCCAGACACAAACACGTTCCAGGGGCCGACCAGCGGTAATTCGCCGTAGACTGAAAATATTTCACAAATATTGCAAAGGTAAACTGCTGCCCCGTGCTGGCCAAATAGGACGATCAGCTCCGTCATAGAAACATCTCACATGCAGCTCAGCCAGATGTTGGTCAACGCAACTTTGTGTAAAAATGTTGGTACAGTACAAGCTTTTCTCAGTAACGATAGGACAGCTTCCGCAAGAAGTCAAACGGTTTATTCAAAAAAAGTATTTATGGACTAGTTAGGCGAAGGACTTGCAAAAACAGCCTAATAGTATTACTAATCTTCGTGACAATACAGAGCACAACAGTGTGCGCGCTGCTAAACGCGTAATGAATGACGTCAATTCGTCGCAAGCATAGTTGTAATCCTTTTTAACACTTTATTGGATAATTATGCAACCAGCATCTTTCATTTGACTAATGAATAAACACATATTTGCTTACCTAAAACTCAATAAAGAGAAACGTAACACAAGAGGTGGAAAAAAGTGTGAAGAAATTTGGACGCGTTAATCGACTGTTGCTAATCAAAATAAACAAACACGACGTATGGAACATAATATTATATTGAGGCAGCTGGGGAAACTTCCCCAAGTCAGCACCACTAACATGAAACCGCGGAATCACAGGGCAATGATAAATATTTTCTCATTTAACGAAAAATGTTTTTTATGCAATTACATCACACTACTTTGAACAAGCACGGCAAGACAGTTTAATGTGGCTTGGTTCATTGCGTTGGCTCAAAAGATTTAAACTAGGCTCCTTAGCTTTGGTTGTGCTAAGGCTGCGCCTCGCCTAAAACAGTATAATTTCAACACGCCTGGTACGGACACGGACCCAGGTCAGATTTTATCGCCTTCAGCGCTCTCCTGTGCGCTGCTCAGCCATGCAAGACAATCTGCCATCGTTGGAGGCTAAAACTCAAGGATTACAGCAGACTCCTGGCAAATAGCTTGTTTGTCATACTTAGCTTACTGCTAATCCTTGCCAGTGCTTTTGGTGCAGGCCCCTTCGTGAGCTCAACTTTCTGCTGCTTTGTAGAGCAACCAAGCGTGTCAATACCAGTGTTGTTTCGCACGTTTAGCTCTGAACCATGCAATAACATTCAAGCAGTTTCCCACCAATAAAAACACATGCCCCGCATTTGCCAAAGGTCTTTGGCTATTTTTGTTTTTCGTGTTGCTTATTCACTAACGATTTTCGTTGTTTTGCAGATAATCAAAACATCATGCTGTACAGTTGCTTATTTGTTGCCCTTGCCCTGCTGTTGCTGATAATCGTAATAACCCTCATTGTACTGAAGCGAAAACGTGAGGCGAATTCAAGAGCAGCGTTTTCCAGTTACTTACCTGGCAGATCAGTTTACGATTCCTCCTCTCCACAAGGTACTTAAGTTGCTTTTGAAGTACTAACTCTAGTCCAAAATCTGACATGATAGTATACTACATGTACCTTTACTTGAAGTAGCTGAAAGGATTAAGTATTGATCGTTGATGCTCCTATAGTAGCCGCTATTTCAAAGGACGCATCGCGAAGTTTCCAGGTAGTTTATGTCAGTATTGCGATATTGACAGACTTGAGTTGAAACTATGTGTCGCTTTCAAAATATGTGTCTCAATCTAACTTCAGAGTTAATGAACTTTGGTTTATCTTCACCTCGACAGGGAGACTTGGATGAAGTTATATTTCAAGTAAACTTTTTCGAATGTTGACAAGATGCGACTAATGCTATTTAACCTCCGTGACGAGCGGAACATTTTTATTTCAGGAGGCCACTGCGGGGCGAATTACGCTACTGGGGTAGCAAGTATGTTACAAAAATAAAGCAGAAGTTTCTCTGACGTCAAACAAACATTTGGGGGACATGTTTCATTTATTGGGGGCTTGGCGCCCTGGCATCCTCTAGCTCCACCCATGGCTAAGAGTACTACCTGTAGCTTGGTTTAAGTTCTGCCATTCGAATCTGGGCTTGGTCACACGTGGATCATTCAGACTGGTAGCCGCATTGTTCAATCTGGGGACCGATGTGTCGTTTCAGCTTTGGTTTTGCTTTCCACTGTAAAATCCAGTCAAACTATACCCCGCTTTTGCTATCCACACAATTTCTCACGGTGTAACTTCCTCTTTCAGATGATTTCCGGATTGTTCCAACCAAACCTGCGATCGATCCTCGAGCTTTCTCGTTTGGTAAATCCTCCGCTGATGAAAAAACTGCGTTTAGCGAACCGACGGTCGACCAGCGTAATATGCTGCACATTTGCGCATTTCAAGGCAAGACGCAAGCTGAGCTTGTGGAAAACATTCAACCGCCATTGCGCAGTACACGATCTTCACGTAATGACGACGGTTGTATTCTTCATAACCCTGCTATTTACACCGGAATTTTTCAAACGCATCCTCATTTGCCTGAAGTGGTGCAGGACTGCGGCGGGAAGGATTACCTTGCGTACCAGCGAAATTACTTGGATAGGTAAGAGGCAATGCCGAAAAAATGCACAGGAGGAGGTTGGTCTAAATCTAAATAGTGCCGGTTAAGGAATGAAAAAAAAACTTTCGATAGCACGTCTGGTAACGGATAAAAACGACCAAGCCAACACTTTGTTACGTTTGAAACTGAAAATGCGTAGCATTCTTTCCGCGTTTTTTCCTTCAGTTCTATGACGTCTGTTTCCATAAAAATTTTCGTGATGTCCGCCGTACCAGTGGCTTGCTTGTGTTTTTTCGTCACTTTTGCTCACCAGGTTTCAAATTCTCTGCAACACTTTTGAGGCACAATGGTTGAAACGGTGCTGTCTGTAAATTAAAGCGTTGTGTGTGTACTAAGACGTGCATACGTCAATCAAAGCTATTTGATTAATGTACTACAGGTGCGAAAATGTACCGTCCAAACATGTAACCTTCGCAAAAAAGAACCAGACTCTCTGCCAAGAGTACGACTCGGGCTTCGAAGGCGACTTAAACGCAAATCAGCATGGTTTTGCTCGTGGCAGACCAGGAAAGCAACCTTGGAGGCTTGCAGGTAAAATTTCTAAGCTACTATAAATCGTTTTATCTTTTCTTCTTGTTAGATTTACAGCACGTTCTGTACCTGGCAACATGGGCGTCGGAAGATTTTTTCCAGGTGTGGCAACAGTGGCGAAATTTCGTTTTACCAACTGACAACTAAGAGAAAAACATTTTTCGATTAAAAAGTTAATAGGAAATCATCAAATTTCAAAATCCAAGGGGGCTTTGCCCCCTGTCTCCTTTCCAACTCTCATGCCTAGCAAGCAAGATGATCATTGGTTCAAAACATACAAAGCCATGTAAAGATTGCTTGAGTCCCCTCGTATGTTTTTGTATACTTCACAGTGTCGTCGATGTGCTAAGTTTTCTGATTGTAATATTTCTGCGTCCATTTTCCCATAACAAGATTTTATACGAAACAAAAACGACTCATGAGCTTCAAACCTTTACAGCTAACTTACAAAATTTGAAATACCTTCGACATGCAAGCAGGAATGATGATGTGCTCGCAAGCTCGCGCGGAAAACCACTAAATATGCTAAACGTTAAATTAATTGTTTCACAAGGTCATGCAGTGATTGGTACAGTTGGTTGAGCACGCGTCGCCAAAGCTGGTAGGGGGGTTCGATTCCCGGTCAGGTCATACCGAAGGCTTGAAAAATAGTACTTGCGGCCTGTCCAGCCTCGTGCTTAGCGTTGATGAGTGTGAGCAAGCGAACGGTTCATACGCGATGCTACCATTAATTTGCCACTAGTGCAGTTTTACTGCGAAAATAGCCACGTGGCCCACGGTGCAAGCATGCAGAGATGTGCCCCTGCAGAACACTCATGACATGCTCCGAAAGGCATGAGAAAACCGAGTATAAACGAAATTGAACTGTACAGATTGATGCAAGAATGTTAGCGAATATATAGCCAGAAACATCGCCAGAAAGTTTTCAATAGGGGGCTTTGCGTTTGTGAAGGGGGGTTTGACATCCTAAATTTGACAAAAACTCCACTGATTTATAGTGTTTCATAATTCAGTTTGGGGGTGCTTGGAGCTTTCGGGGGAGCTAAGCTCACCAAAGCCACCCCGCCACTC
>JGI24021J15306_10005434_pt1 | contig 15149 bp, 8 predicted proteins | sample Ectturendosymbi1_FD_15306 | JGI IMG/M metagenome (IMG submission 15306)
TTAGTAAAAATATTTGACTAATTAGCTAATTAGTTAATTAATTAATTTGTTTATTTTAGATCATAACTTTTGAACCAGAAATGTTAGAAAGTCGATCGAAAGCTCAAAAGACTTGGACTCGAGCGTAGTTTCCAATGAAAACTTCAGCGAAACACTTTGGCCTAGCGGTTGGGCCCTAGGCCAGGCGACATGAGGCAAAATGGTCCCAAAACTACTTCACTTATGACGTCAGTCACAAAAAATCAGCACCCCCCAACCAAAAAATTTTTTTAGAGTGCAATCTACTAGGCTGGCCGATCCGTTTGAGCCCTTGAATAGCTCTTTAACACAATCAGCGGAGGAGCTAGGGCGTTGGTAAGGCAACGGAAAACTGCTGTTTTTTAGGCCGAAATTGAAGTACGAATATATTGTACGCCGGCTCTCAAAGTGTTAATAATTTAACCTCATTAATTTCCCAATAATTCGACCTTCAACTTTAAACCATGATAGAACACTATGAAACTGTCGAGGGGTGCCCAACGATACAACGTATTCAACAGGTTTTTGTCGGTCTCCCAGCACTTCAACTTTATTGCATGCAATTGTGCAATGTTTGCGCTAGTAAACTCAACTCAAATACTAACTTCCTCTTGAAAAAAGCCAATCTGAAATTGGGGCCGAGATCAAAAAATTATCGAACAGGTTGAGATCACATCACAGTCATGATCTTGAGCTCATCCAGCTTGAGGTAGCTGGTTAAGTATACTTTGCACATCTGATCTTTTCCATTTGAAATTTCCATACTTTTTCAATACCTGATGTACATTTTGACCAAATTCAATACTTTTTCAAGGTCTTGAAAACTGATTTTAAAATTAAATATTTTTTCAATACTTTCAATACCGCGTGGGAACCTTGTTAATCTGTAGAACAGGGATCACCAACCTTTTTGAAACTGCGAGCTACTTCTTGGTACAGATTCATGTGAAGCTACCAGTTTGATGTACACACTTCTGAAATAAGAATTTGCTCAATTTGTCTTCAATTATGTTATCAACGAAAATTGAAGATATTCATCCATGTCAAGACATTGAGCATGTTTACGCTATTGTCAGAACAAGCCCACGGGAGACCCACGTAGTCCATGCGGGCGACCTGGTGCCAGTGGGCACCATGCTGGTGACCCCTGCTGTAGAACATTAGATTTCAAACAATTTGGTTAAGCCTAGCCTGACTCAACTGTTCTGGCTACTGACTCTGCATATTACGCATGTGGAACTACTGTACTGTATTCTTGAATGAAAAATACAGTAATACAGCATACATTTCTGAAATTTGCCCAGAGTCAAAAAACCCCAGATTTTCAATAAAAAACCCAGAACCCCAGATAAAACAGAAAAACCCCAGATCTAGTGAAAAAAAACAGTAGTGGCAACACTGCATCTAACGGTTTGAGCCCAGGGCCAGGTGAAGTGGGCCAAGGTGGACTAAAAGTCCTCCACTTGTGACGTCACTCACAACAAATCCACACCCCCAACTAAAAAATTTTTTCAAGTGCAGACTAGAAGACTTCCGTGTCTTTTGAGCCTTTGAACAGCTCTCTACTACTTTCAGCGCCCGAGTTACGCACGCACAAAGCCTCGTGCGATACGGTTGTTTTTTCTCAAAAATCCCCAAAAGTGGCCGGACGCCAAAGTGTTAACTGTCTTCAAAAATGCACTACTTACTTTGCAAAAAGTTCAATTAAATTACAATTAGATTTCAATTGTAATGGGTGAAACATGGAATTAGATGTGTGCTCGCACCAAGTCTAAATTCAAACAAGTCCTCATTACATGTAAAATTGTCAACATTAGTGTGTGCAGAAAGCTCCCAGCAATTCATTTTCCAACCAAAAACCCTAGTCTTGCCTCGAATTATATTTAATTTAATATTTATTTTGAATCAGACTCATGGTTCATATCACAAGGGTAATTGAATAACCTAAGAACACAAAAATGGTTAGTCATAGCACATTACAGAGCAGGTGTTAGATGATGAAGATAGTCAACACAGAGCGGTGCTAAACACTGGAACTGCACATGAGGTATAACTGCATTCACACATCATCAAACAGGAATCCGGCAGTGGGAGAAAATTGAAGACATTCTATCATCAGGTTCTGAAGTAAACAGCTAAAAAAAGTGAGATGGGGTGCACAAAATCATGCAAATTGTTTTGATCAAGGATTCAAATGTTAAATTGCAAGATATCCAGCTTGAGGCTGACAACCATTTGTGTTCACTAAATTTAAACTGTCTGAAACTTGTGTCTTAAGCAGGACTTTCAAAAACATGCAGGTATAGTATGTCATACTGAATAAAGTGGTAGGCCCTTGCGGACAAAGATGTAAGAAAGACCTTTGCAGACAGCATATTGTCCTTCTTCTGAGAACTGGAATGCACAGATGATGTAGAAGTGGAGTGGCAACTGTAGCTTCATGTGCTGCTTGGGTATGCAGATGGAAACAGCTCAGTGCAGTGAATAATGACAAATAAGTCTCTCCTTCTTGAAACCATGGGGTGAAAGTCGCTATTTGAGCAAATAAAGTAGCTTGCAAACCATGGTTCAGAACAAAGTCAAACACACTGAGCTGCAAAAGTCGACACAGCCCTCATAGTGATAGAGTCCAAAATGCAATCTTGGGAGAGTTTTGGTCATGAACTAGATTACAATTACTGGCCATCCAAAAAAGAGTTCTGGTGAACTATCTGGCATCTCTGTGGCAAAAGATCTCATACTATATTGTTAAACTATTGAAGGCTGAAATAGTGTCTTGCTCGGCAATGAGGAAGACATCGTTGGCAGACTGAAAAGAGTGTTTCAAAGATCTTTCAAACACAGTCATTATCACACCATCAGACACATTTGATTCATTTGGGAAGGAAAAGACCATCACTGCATCCAAAGCCGTCCTTGCTATCAAAACTCTGAAGGTTGGGAAGGCTTCAGGTCGGTTGTGATGAAATCCGACCTGAAGTGCTCAAAAGCTTTGAATTGAAAATTTTGTTGACTGACTATGTGTCAAGTGGCCTGATGTTCTGGAAGGGCACAGAAACATAGGAAACTAGGGTGATCATTCCCATACACAAGAAGGGATTAAGTACCAGGTTATGGGTACACCTAGGAGGTCTGTTTTGCTGTCATAATAGGCCCCCTTGTGCCGTCGATACAGTACTCCGCATTAATGCTAATCGATTTCAAAGGTCAAAATATAGGTCAAAAGGTCATCACACTAAATCATAAAAACAATTGTCTGATATGATTTCCCTTTTCAAAAATACTTTCTTTTTTCAAATGGGATCACCAGTTCTGTAGATATGGCTATTCAAAGTTTGGCACCCCTCTTATTTCTCAATTCTCAAGAACAACCTCGCATATCTTGGAAACCAATCATCCGATCAGTGAAAAATTTCAGAATTGAGCTTTGTGGGGCAAAGCCAACATATGTACCAAATTTCAAATTTTGAACAGTGAGGGTTAGAATTGTCTTTTATTTGAGTGATTTCGTATGGAATGCCCCATCTAGCAGCATTTTCAATTACGCTGTATTTACTGTGATTTTTGATGCTCGCGAAAATCAAACCTAACAACCGTCTCAATGGAACTGCCTTTTTGTGAGAATATTTTCTTTCAAATTTGTAGCCTACCAATCGCTTAAATCTTGCCACATTTCATGTGCAAACAAACATGAATTTGAAAAAATAAAAACATTTGTGCGATGCTGAAGCGATGCTTGCAAAGTTTTAAACATACCAGCATTTTCAAGGATGCTGTGTTTACTGCGATTTTTGTTGCTTGCAAAAATCAAACTTCCCACTCTCAATGGAGCTGCCTTTTCATGAGATTTTTCTTGAGAATTTCTGGTCTCACAGTATTCTGAATGGCGCTGTGTTTCATGGGCAAACAAGCATGGATTTGAAAATATAAGAACATTTATACAATGTGTGGTAGTGAAACATGTGAAGTCTTGAAATCAACGCTGGCGTGTAATAGCACGACCTTCTCAAAGTGATGGTAACATTGTTGCGAGCCTGTCAACACATTCACTGCCAGTACTTTTTGGTGAAATCCTGGTTTCTGTCCTCTTAGCAACTCCATAACTCACCAGGTAATTGTGCTAGAGAGCTGTTCAAACCCTCAAAAGACTTGGCAAGTCTTTCAGTGTGCACTGAAAGAAAATTTGGTTTTGCGTTTCGGGTTTCTTGTGAGTGATTTGATAAGTGGGATAGGTTTTTGGCCATTTTGGCTCAGGTTACCTGCCCCTGGGCCCAAACTGCTAGATGGAAGTATTTCGCTCAATGTTTTAGGAAACTAGTCTAGAAACCAGGTCTTTTGAGGCTTTGATGGACTTGCTAGGGTTCCTGGTTCAAAAGTTACGTCCTAAAAACAACAAAATAATTAATTATCTAATTACTGGAAAATGACAGCATTCTTCCAGTTGACTTCAAATGAAGTGTTTTGGCATCGTTATGCCATGCAGTCACATTTCTACACTTTAATGCCAACAAATTTAGAAATCCTTCTTATACAGAACTCTTTTTTCGGTCCTGGATCGAATTGTTTTTGAAATGACTGATAAAAATAAGTCATTTCATTTCCTGTAACCTGATGGTCAGTTGTGCGTTTTTTGTCTTTGTTTGTCACCCTGCTCATTGTTTCTTGTTATGGTATGTTGCATGCTATACGTGGTTAAGACATTGTCCTGAAGAAGCCTACTTGAATAGGTGGGCGAAACGTCGACTAAATGATAAAATACAGTAATCGGCAAAAGATCGAATTTATCTGCTTAAGTCATTTCGCTCAGAATGCCTAAAAATATAGGCTAGTGAATACTGTTACGGCAAGTTTTCATACAACTATGAGACAAATGACTGCAATGTCTCAGTGACCAAAATGTCTCAGCAAAAAAAGTCCGAAATACCTCAGCGAAAAAAATCCCAGATGCAGAAGTTATCAGCATGTTTCTTGCTATACTTCTAGACTCGTCAGATGATGAAGTGACTTCTAAGAAAGAGCAAAGATATCCCAAGTCTTGTGATGTTTCATCCTCAACTACGTCAAGTGCGTTGATGACTGATTTATTGATTAGTCCGTATGAAACCAAAAATCCTATTACGAAGTTGACCATGTGAAATTAGAACCGACTGTTGCTTTTGCATCTTTAGCAAGTTTTATCTTGTTGCAACCCGGTTTCAAAAGTATATAGGTAATGCTCACGGCTACTTATTTTCTTTTTTCAGGTAAAGCTTTGCAGCTTGGATTGATATAGAATAGTATGCAACGTTACTGTAAATTTATATAATTATGTATCAAAATGTCTGAACGTTGCAAACAACACAAAAGCACAGGCTCATATATCATGTTGGGCGTGTCGAAATAACTGTTTTTGTCTTAAGCAAAGTTCTAAAAAAAAGCTTAAGACCTCGAAACACTTGCGGTGTGGCACACACAAGTATGAGCAAATGCCATGAACAACTGAACAAGTTTCTTGTCGTTCAGATAGTCTTAACTTTTACTATCTTCATTACAGCTAAAAAGTGGAATGCTATAATTGATTGAAATCGTTGCTTTATTTTGCAAAAGTGTTTTGCAACGTTTTGTGTGTGTGCATAAAGCTTATNATGCTTCACCTTACAGAAAAAGTTTTTTTTTTGTGTGTNTGCTTTTTTTGCAATATATTAAATATTACTGCAAAGAAAATACAAAATTTTAAGGGTTACCAAATAAATTTAATTGTCCTTTTGCAGCCAAAAAGAAAATAGTGAAGACAAACACGAAATCCGCAGCTGACCCTGCAACCACGTTAAAGTCGACCACGCCCTCTGATTTTTTTAGCAGTTTTAAAGATGATTCCAACACAGCACCAATGAAGAAAAGAAAAGTAACAAGCAGTGCTGGAAAAACAAGGCCGAAAGTTTTGAAAGTGGTAGGAATTGCTTGCTTTGTGTTTTTTGCTTTGAAAGTGAAAAGTTTTTCTACTCCACGAATAGCATTCCAGTTTTCGTGTCAGATATTAGCACAACTTTTGTTATCATCGATCAAGCCTGTTGTAGTCGTGTCTGTTTTCCAACCACGCTTGACATTACAGGAGATGGAAAATGTCAACGACGATGATATTTGTGACTTGTTAGATGAAAAGACAGCAATGACGATGTCAGAATTACAAGGTAATAGTTAAATTTTATATGTTGTGTTTCACACACTACTATGGTTTTTCTTAGATGTATTTCACCCACTCATGCAAACCGACATAAGTATATCTATTTCACGTCATTGGCGAACGCGTCGTTGTCTTTTCCAGCCTCCGTAGCGGTGTGAAAATACAAAAGTCAGGCAATCAAGGCAAGCAAGTTTCAGGGCTAAGTTAACGATTTCAAAGAAAGTAGCGATTGGGCTTTTCAAGAGAAAAGAAAAGAATTAGGGGCAGTTTAGGACTAGAGCGAATCAATTCTGGTTGTAATTCTAAGAGAAGCCGATGTTGAGGGGAAATATTGGGTGCAACTTACTTCGCATTCTCGAGAATTAAAAAAAAATCGGTGACGTTGTGTCGTCTTGTTATTATATCGAAAGGCATTCAATTTTTTGGGGAAAAGAAAAGCCAACGACTGCCGTTACAAATCAGGTCAAACGGCTTTCGAGCCTGTCCGTCTATGTTTAGCATGAAAGGAAGTGTTCAAGCCGTGCATTATACCAGGGGTGGCCAAACTGCGGCTCGCGAGCCGCATGCGGCTCTTCGAACCTTTACATGCGGCTCTTTGAGCTTTTCGGAAAATTGCATATTTATTTTTTATATCTATTGCAAAGTGTAGAAATATTGTAAAATGGTACTGTGGTAGCTAGCGTGCCGTGCAGTATTACTTTTGCAAGTCGTTCCAGAAAGAATTATGTCACAGAAGCGTGGATTGTAAATAAATTCGTGTTTTCAGATTTTTATTTTGCGGCTCTTTGTAACTTGGGTTTTACGATTTGCGGCTCATACATAGAGCAGCTTTGGCCACCCCTGCATTGTATCATTGTGATACATGTTGTGTCCAACTACAAACGCAAGTTAAGTCCAAGTCTGCACTGCCAGCGTGGCTCATGTTAGCGCGCACGTTCGTTGTATTGTAGCCGTCCGAAAGCAGTCTGATGTGGTCAACATTACAACAGATGTGTATGCAACACACAGTGATGTGGTAAATTGAAATTAAATAATTACATTTTCAAAGTAGTTGTAATTTAATTGTGTTTGGTGATTTTCAGAAGTCATGTAATTATCCTCGCAACAACTTCTGAATCTGTGGCAGTTGAATCCGGAGAAAACGTTAATCGCTAAGGTACAACGCCAAACAAATAGTTACTGTTCCTGCATAGCAATGCGAATTCGTAGCAGTTGTGAAGGGTAGTTTTTGCGGTCTCCACAAATAACAGATTGATGAACCCCTACAGACAAGTGGTGTTTATAAACATTCATTGGTTTTCCTACACTTTTAAAACCCCAAGCTTGAGACTGTTCCGAATGTGCTGTGCACCAGAGATGAACGGACTGTCATACTCTATGACCCAGATCCAGTCATGCATTTTTCAAACTCAGTCCAAGTCCAATCATACTCAAATTTTTTTCAAATGTAAAGTCTAAGTCTAAATGAAGTCCTAAAAATTAACAAAATATAGCTTTTTAACAACAAAAATGTCGCAATTCTTTTCCATCAAATCAGTAAAAATCCGCTCCTGATCCTAAATTTTTGAAGCGATTTACATTCTGGATCAAATCCAAAATAATTCGTTATATTCCGAATCCAGTCCAATCTCTGCTATGCACCCTTCGATGTTCATTACATGAAATCAGATAGAATTGTGGCCCTGTCGGTTTCGACACAACAAGTTTCTTTTTGTAGCTTTTCTAAATCACGAGAGTTCGCACATTCTCGAGGGTCAGTGACTTTTCATAAGTTCTTGCTTTAGTTTCTGAATCTACGTTGATCGACAATGCAAGATGCTCTGAAATCGACCTTTTGTCAAAAAAGCTTTGATACCGTTCGAATTACCGACGGATTTTGACACAGCACCTTCATTGTCTGTGAAACAATTACTTCCACATTTACAAGCGCGTCGAATTCGGCTTATTTCATTGCCTTCATTCTCCTTTCAAATTTATTTGTCTTATGCTCTGCAACTGTTAAGGTTACCAGCGGGTGGCGTACTACGAGGTTTCTTCGTCGTTTGAGCCAGTTTTTTCAGTCCACTGCCTGGCCGCAGTAGATCTCGGAGCAGGTGTTGAGCAGCCATTCGATTGTCGCATCATCCAGAACCGTCAGGCGTCGTAACCTGCTCCCTTTCCGGTGGGTAAGGGAAAAGCTGCGATTACCAACCATCTCCATAATCAACCGGACCATGCGTCTGTCAGGTAGCAATCGCAGTAGCTTGCAAGTGGGGCCGCGATGCCATACATTGTCGTAGGCTGCTGTGAGATAGACAAACACCAGCACTGGCCTTCTTAGCCGAAAAGCTATCATNGATGCCCTGCGTCAGCAGGGTGACCTGATCTATGGTCGACCTCCCTTGTCGAAAGCCTGTTTGTTCTTGCGGGAGTAGTGGGTCGATGGTTGGTTCGACACGAGCATGATGAGTCTCTTGAAGATCTTACACAGTAGGGATACAGGGCGATGGCTCTTTGAGTCCCCCAATGGCTTACCGGCTTAAGGATTGCAACTATTAGTGCTCTTCTCCAGAACTTTGGGATTTTGAGTTGGCGCCTGCAAGAAGTGAGGAAATCGCAAAACCAGGCTTTGAGAGCTGGCCCGGCGCGGAGTATAAACTCCGGGAAAATAGAATCCAGTCCCAGAGACTACTGGATTAAGGGCGGCAGCAAGCCCCTCTGGCATGAAGGGGCCAGACATACTTTTTCCCTCAGGTGTTGGGACCTGCCATAGGTCGGACAGCTCCTTGTTGGTGAGCCTGGTGGGCTCGCGTTTCGCAGCCTTGTGTGCCCCGTTCTTCACTAGCTGTGAGGCAGTGGAGTTTGCTGAGATGGGCACAAGCAAAAGGAGCGTCCAGATTTGCCAGTAAGTTTATTGATGGTGCTCCACGCCTTGCGGCTGGAGTGCGAGAAGTCGATGGAATTGACAGCTTCCCACCGCTCCTGCCTGTCCCCTTCATGCCGTGTGAGTAGGGACAAAGCAGCTCTGTCGGAGTCAGTCCCCATCGGGGCTCATGTGAAGGAGTCGCAAAGGGTCTCCACTCATTGTCTCCTAGAGGAAGGAGCGGTGAAGGGTCTCGCCTCTGGTACTCGAAGCAGAGGTGTACCAGACAATGCTACCAGCAAGCTGTTATCAAGTTTACATTTTTGTGCTTACGAAAACTTCTTTAACATGTCTGCCTAAGAGAAAATATATCCGCTGTTGGAACAATAAGGAAACATCTACCAGCGTTGTCAAAAAAATGACAGGGAAAAAAAATGTCAAGTTCATTCTAGAGATTTTTTGGAGCAAGAGCTGTGGAGCACTTTGTGAAGTATCAAATCCTTGGAAATCAGATCATCAACACAAAGTCAAGTATAAGTTTTGGGCTCAGCTCAATTTACAGTAGCAGATGGTTACATACTGAAGGGTTGTACATATTTGGCCTGAAAAGTTGAGTTGATAATCGCAAGGTTGTTTCGTAGATGTAGATCAGAAATACTAGCATTACTTTTTGTAATAACTGCATTTTTTATATTTTTGTTGTTAATCATGTTCCAGAAGTTGTACTCATGAATTTTTTTAATAGCGAATAATTGAACTGGATAAATGATTTACTGCGCAGGATGTTGCAGTTGAAATTATGTCTTGGGAAACAGATGATGATTGCTCCGATGAAGATTACTTGCATTTTGTGGACAATGTAGAAGATGGCACTGGCTTTTATTGCAGGGCCCGCAGATTTGATGAAAAAAGTAGTGATGATATGATGAGCCACAATGAGCAAGGTAGCTATTCCACCACGCAGCCTCAAGCACCATTGTCATCTATCAAAGTTTCTGGAAGAAATATGCTATGTAGTAACATTTTGTATCATCAAGTGCTTTAAAGGTCAGAATATACAATGTTTTCAATGCCAAAAGCTATTGTGACTGCATATGTTGCTTGGAAACATACTGTATCTTGCGAATGATTGTAAAATACATCAATGAGGAAGTTCAGCCCAGAGATGCCGCAACATTTTTTGTATGTATAGCAAAAACTAGAGGCGTTTACTGGCCTTCAGTATACACAAGGGCTCTACAGAAAACAAACACCCATGAACTTAATGGTGGAACGAAAATCACGACGTTCCAATTTTTATGAATTGGCAAGAGATTCTTTCAACGCAATTCCTAAATTGGTGAGCTTTGATAATAAGCAGAACAAAATCACACAAGGTCCTAGCGTTGACGAGTTTCAAAAGATTTCCTCACTGTGTCAAAACTAATATGTTATGTGACTTCTCACTGTTTTTTAACGAACAGCTTATGTCTTGTTACAAAACCCGACAAATACGGCATAAAATTCTGGGTTCTTGTTGAGGTAGCTTCAAAATTCATCTTTAATATTGTACCTTACTTCGGTGCACAAAAATATGGGCGTGGTTGTGTGCGTCTTGCAGAGTCGGTTATTGTGAAATTACTACCGGACATAACTTGAAAGGGGTACAATAACGCATGCGACAGTTCTTTTGCATCCGTGCCTTCAGCAGAAAAGCTTGCAGAAGAAAGATTTCCGTTGTTAGAACTTGGAATAATAAGAAAACATCGAGGAGAACTGTCGATAAAAATGGCGGAAACTAAAAAGGGGTACTGTGGAGTTGCCATAGCAAAGACTGTGGAACACGTTTTACTGTCTTTACACGGCACTTAGCAATTGTGGGCATCCGAAAGATGTGGCTAAATTCGCCACAACCTCACGTTCACCTGCACATCGGATCCATTGTGGGTTTTAAGCTTTGGACCACCACACAAGCACAAGCAGGGCCGTTGAAAGCCATAATCGGGAGGATGACGCAGCAAGAAAATACCACGATAATTATCCACAATGAAACGCGTCATGTACAAAGAGTATTTCTTTTCAGTATGACACCAAAATCAAAAAAAGTTTGCGTACTGTCAAGCAGCATCAGTCCCGAGGCGTGGACCACAATAAAAAGGAAAAAAGCCGCAGGCAGTACTGTTCTGCAACAAACAAGGTTGAAGTCGATAATTTTGACCACATGGCGCGTTTGTACACCATGAGATCTGAACCCGAAGATAGCCCATGGATGTTTAACGAATTATACTGGCCATAGCTGCAATAAACGCATGGGTGCTGTTTGAGAAGTCAGCACAAGAACAGATCAGCCGACCAAAATTCCTTATCAAAAAACTGACCAACAGGTACCGATGCAACACAGTAAATCAAAGTACCGATGTAACACAGTGAAGCAAAGAAAATACTCCCAACACAAAAGTTATCACGGAACAAACCGCAGCAATGCGACCGCAATTGCAATCGTCCATCCTGCGGATGCAGCTCTGAGAACAACACAAGAGTTTTGCATACTGCTACTAGTCCATTATTTAAATCCGGTATTATCCCCAATATGGAGGTGGCCGGATTAATCTAATGACTTGCAATTAATTTCAATCGTTCTCTCCATTTTTGTCGATTCAAAGCGTCCTCTTCACTCATACCAGTTTTCTTAATTTCTTCTTCCACCTGCCTTCTCCATTTTTTCGTGGTCTTTCTCTTCCTCGAAGTCCAACATCCTTCTTAGCACATCGTCCTATTCCTTCTCAAAACATGCCCATACACCATCGTACCCCATTTGCTTTTATCCATCGTATCTTGTAAACCTAACGTATCCATCAGTTCCTTCGTATTCTTCCTGTCCATCAACTTAACTCCACACATCGCCCTCACCATACTTCTCTCAGTTCGTCTCGAAATCACCATTTCATATTTTTCAAGAGTTGTGCATGTAAATTGCAAACAATATAAATCAAATTAATGTGTCGCATTTGTGTAATTCATTGCAGTCATGTTGCTGTAATGTCATAAAGTAATTGTAAATGTCTCGGTATTTTTCACGTCTTTTATTAGTAAACAGACAACAATATTAAAATACAGTGGAAACGGCAAACACTACGCTAGGTCGAACTGGACACCACTGTAAACGAAAAAGTGAAAAGTCGCCATAAAGCTGCGGCGAAATCTGTGAATCACGAGTGCGCGCACATTTACAAGCAGAAAGGGACACGAGTTACAATAACAGACACAAATATTGTGGACTGTGGTACTGGTAAGGCTAAAGTTACAGGCATTTAACGCACTGCGGATGTGCAAGCAAACATTACAGACATGATGCTCCATTTTTTAAGTGTAAAATCGCCAATTAGTTCGAAAAACGTTTGCAGTCGATCGAGACAAAAACATTTTCGTAGAACCGCTGTTTCAAACAGCACAGAAGAAATTCCAAAAAATAAATTTGGTATGCACGAGCATATTAACGATTGATGTGAGGAATGGCCATACCTATGCTACGTGTTTCGTGCTACCGAAAAGACACTGTATAGCAAATGCTATCTGATACCATTGGAAAAATATTAAATATGTAACTGAAACTTGTATTCAAAATTGCAAAACGTAACACGGATTTAAATCAATTGATTTCGCGATTTTTTCTAGTAGTGGTGATTGAAAATTCAAGTGCTAGTGATGTAAGTGAAGAAATTGTGAAGTAGTTGTATTTGAAATTGTAGGTACAGTTTAATTAAAAATTAAGAGAAGTAATTGATTTCATCTCTGGTTGTGTCATTTAGGCATCTAAATGTTGGTATTTGAAAGTTTTAGGTAACCTAGATGGTTGCGTTGTTACGTTGACGTTATGATCATCCTTCAAAAGTTGCCAGTAAATATTCTGAAAGCTTGGAGATTGATGATCGTTGCTCTAGAGCAGCTACATGTCCAACCCACGGCCCACTCGAAGGTTTTGTGCGGCCCAGTTCAGGTGTTCGCTGTAGTAAAAATATCCTACATACTGACAACCTGTCCTTATTTTGATAATCTTAAATTTGACATGTTTGGTGCAGGCGGTCCTCAGTGCCACTTTATCACGTCTGTTACCACTGCAGTTAGGATTCGAATGCTTTCAGTACATAAACATAAGATAAATTAGTTTGCTAAAAACAAAGTAAGCCATTCAGTGTGCGGCCCTCATTAATATGTCATTCAATGCGCGGAACTGGTTAAGACATTGACATAATTTTTGGCTCAGTAAGCCATTTGGGTTGGACATAGCTGCTCTAGAGCCAGTAAACTTTTTCTACTGATCGTTCCTGCCACTCACGTGTTATACCAGTTGGTAGAAAATAAATTAGGCAATCTGATGTATACCTTGAAAGAAAAACGTTCTAGATTGATAGATGTACTGTAATTCCAATGGGCTGCGCAAGTGGCAGTTGTAAAAGCGCGTATCACCTTAAATCAAGGTAGTTGACTTTAATCACCTTAAATCAAGGTAGGTTGACCGGTGAAACTAAAATCTTTAACTGACAACTTATGGTTATACTTGTTAACGTTGTTAAAATTTTTTCAAATTTGAATTGTTAGTTAATTCTTATTGCTCATGGCACACAGAAGCAGTTTCATCAAACACACCACTCGTTGGATCGAAAATTTTGCTAAAATTTAAGTTAACCATGATTCGGTGGCATTTTTTCTCAAAACGTCTTGGTTTAAATGTGAATATCGTCAATGTCTATGTCTATCCAAAACCTACGTTAGTCAGTGTTTGTATTGAAAAACTTTTTATTAAAAAAGCAAAAGGTTTTCATGATTTTTAGCGACAGGGACTACATTGCAGACTCGACCTGTTGTATCAGCATGATTTTAACATAAGCGATGTAACTTGATTTAAGGTCTGTTTCATTTTCACAGGTACTTTGTCGTAATCGCTTGTTTTTGTTTACTCAGATTCCGCAAAGAGTAAAGTGGATAAAGATACAGATAGAGAAACTTCGCTAAAGACTCGCACAAAACAAAAGCCTGCTCGCAAGTCAGGACGCGCTGAAAAGAAAGGAATGAATTTATCGAAAACAAAAATGACTACAAGTGTTACAGACAAAGTTGCGACAAAAAAATCGCCGAAAAAAGATGTGGTCAAAAGCAGTGAAAAGTCAAAAGAAAACAAAGTGAACGTTAGTCACCAAGTGACGGGACATGTTACAGATAGTCGTGAAAAAAAGGACAAAAAATCTTTGAACACGAAGCAAGAAGATCTTCGCACACCTGAAAAGAAATTTTCTGCTGAGTCGGAGCAACAACCCAGTAGCAAGAAAGAACGGTTCATGAAGTATCAGCAATGGCAAAATCGTGCCGGTCCTTCTGCACCAGGTTCTAAAGAGGTGCCGCAGGTAGGATGCAGATTTCATGGTTTCTCGGAGTTGCCAAGGAAGGCCGTCATGGAAGTTTTTTCTCCCAATTAAGCCAGTTGTTTTAACGTCGAAGTCGCGCTGTATGTTTACCGAAGAGTGTTGAAGTGATTGTAAAAAGTATGTATGCAACAACTTTTCACGTCAAATGCAACACACGCTTTCCACCAGAATAGTGATCAAGAATTAGTTAAGTAACGAAAAATTAATTGAGCTTTGAATTCCCTGTTATTATCTGTATTTTCTGTACGACTTACGTACACAATGATGGCAAATCAATTATGCAGTAAAGAGCATAAAATTAATTATTTATGGTCACAACAGAAAACGTGAATTTGGTTTGTTTTCCTTGTTTGGGATCTGCAGCTGATAATATTGGGACGCTGTGGTCGCTCTATAGCAGTGGTTCCCAACCGGGGGTTCTCGGACCCCTGGGGGTCCGAAACACCATTTTCGGGGGTCGGAAATGCGATTTTCGAGGGTGAGAGTTTTTATGGTATTGTTGGATGTACGTTTTTTCAAAATAACCAAGATTTATGAAATTTTGCAAGTGCTGTTACTCAAAAGAACGTTATCCAGCTTAAATTTTCCAGTTAACGTTACTTATTTAACACATTAAATTGGTAAATGCATACATCGCTATTTCTGCTTCACGCTGCGGCAGAGTTGCAAACGGGTTTGATTTTGGAGGCCGAACGCAAAATCACAAGCCCGAGCTCGACATTTA
>JGI24021J15306_10005435_pt1 | contig 15148 bp, 9 predicted proteins | sample Ectturendosymbi1_FD_15306 | JGI IMG/M metagenome (IMG submission 15306)
TTCTTGTTTCTGGTGCAAAAGGCAATTTGTGTTACACGCGTTTACTAAATTTTGAAAGAATTTGGCGATAAAAAACAAACGTTTGACTTACTACCATACTCTTTTCAGGACCGGCTGGATTCTGCTATCTTCACTTTGCGATGATTCAAACTTCCACATATCTGTATTCAAGTAACTAATATCTTCAAAGGATACTGAGTTGACACCATCCACAAAAACGTTTTAATAGGAAATCGACTCCACGTGATGCTATATATCCTCAGTCCTGAAATCTTATTTAAATACTCGTAGAATCAAACGGTGTGGCTAATGCTTCACTGGCAACAAGCCAATTTAATTCTCTTGATCTTGAGAACTGACAAGCTGTCGACGACATTTACGCATGGATGGCCAGAACTTGTCGAGGAAGCCTACGCATGAGTGCCCACAAGCGAAAAACGTTGAACGCACTTAAACAGACGCCTATTTAAGTCGCCGACGTCAGATTTTTTGTTCCACAGCAAAAAGCGTTGCGCAAACTTTGACCTCTTGAAAAGTTTTACGTGCACTTCGAAGTATTTCATTTACTTCACATTTGCATTTACCTCAAACTGCGACGCCCTAAAGACTCACTGTCGAAAGTTTACTTTTAAAAATGGTTGAAACATCTCCAAAACATTTGTAAGGCCTGCAAGTCTTTTTGCTGATTTACGTCGTTGTTTTTGGTGAGCATGTACTGTTTGCGAAAATCCCAGCATTCCAGGAAGTTGGAACACAATGGCCGTGTCTGGACGGCCGCTACCAGCGGCAGGAAACCTAAAGACGATTCCGAAATCAATCGTATCGTTTGCTCACCTCAGAACGTCTATCAAGTGCCAATCGCCTGCGCTCCGCTAACTCTTTACAAAACAGGTGAACCGAGGACAGAACGCACGAAGTTCAAAGCCGGCATTCCTCGAACAAAACGCTGATTACGCCATTCAAGACCCTCAGTGGTGCTGTTGCGATCCGTCAGGAACAGGATACGCGGCAAAACCGGAACGGCGCTGAGGACCGCAAACAGCAACCGAGCCCTGGTAAGTTTGACTGCAGACACCCTCGCCGGAAAAGACCAAAAAAGGGGGTGTTTGTTGCAAATGCTCGCTAGGTCCAGCGCGTAACTGCACGTGCACGTTCCGAGGGCTTCTGAAGGCGCTTGTTGATTTTGTAGAAAATTCTTTCTACCGTGCAGGTTAAGCCGCCGAAATAGGGCTCAGTTTACCATTTCTCAAACGATATCCTCAAAAAATTCAAGTGGGAAGCGAACGTTTTCCAAAAAAAAACATTATTAGCTGAGATTTCTGTTACGTTACGTTTTTACCCTGTTTCTGAAAATTTGCCCTTGTAAGTTAATTTTTGTGTCGATACCCGAATGACAGCAAGAGGTTGATTTTCGCAGCACGAAGAACCCCAACCGGAACAGAGGAAGTTAAAATGCTAGAACACTTCAGTCGTGTTCAGTGGCTGGGATAGTTTGAAGACTGCAGAGAAAGGTACTCAAGAAGAATACCATATCCGATCAAGCGGCAAATCATCCAGAACTATTATGCTTTCAAGCAATAGCAAGGCTCTCATACAGCATTCAACGACCTGAAGCGCACTGCTGTGATATTTATACGCAAATGCCGTTTCTGTTACCAAGAACGGCACAGACTTTTTATTGCACATGTTTTAATATCACGAAAGTTTGCACCAGCATATTTTAGCAAAATTTGGGAATATTCAACCTATGCTGTAAAACGAAATGACGCACGTTTCCGGCATATCAATCATTCTGCGAAACGCAGTGTCTTAGCAAAGCGAAACGTAAACTTTTTAATAAGCAGAACAGTCTGCAAGCCGATAGCGTAATAACATTCCCGCGAAACCGTCTGGCTGCTGTTGGTTTTAACACGGAGCTGTTCCAGAGGGTTCTACGTCAGGAAAAACACTCCCGCTACTTTATATCAGGTATTTACTGTTAAGAAAGACGCTTACCGACGGAAATCAATCGCGAACAAACATCTGCTCTGCACCATTTGAAAATTAATTACCTGTCCGACGACTAACAAGCACTGGCTGATTTGAATTGCGCTGCAGAACAAATATGGAGCAAGACATTAAGCACGTGGCGATGCTGCCGGCCGGCAAGCTCCCTTTGGGAATAGTTGTTTGCAGCAACCAATAAACTCCAGGCTAACGTCGCAATAAGGGTTCTGGTCTGAAAAAAGAACATGTCCAGCGTTCTGCGTCCGAACGTCGCATTCACTGGAAGCGATTGATCAGGTGATATTTGACAAGGTCACGCCGACATTCACCTTTGTATTTGTTCCGCAAAACACGAATCTCGTTTTCCGCTACTCTTCTGGATCGAGTTCGGTTTTCGTTGCTGCTACATTTGCCTACATCTGTGGTTCCCATACTGGGGGTAACATGCGATTCTACGGGGATAACACGGAACCAAAACCACAATGTTTTTTTGTATTATGAGCGATCACTGCAAAATATTGCGGGTAATAAGACATAATTGCTACCTTGACTTGGGTAACGGCTCGAACAAGTTTGGGAACCACTGGCCTACATAAAAATATCGGGGTTTCAACTTTCAAACCGTTGCGTTATCTACTTCGTTTTCGCAATTGGCCCAGCCGGGGTCGAAGAGAAGTGATTGCGTTTTGCACAACCTCAAGAGCCAAGGCCAATCGCTCACCAAAAACCATACGGCCAAGCCAACAAAAAGCCAACTGTCAAGTCGTATAAACCACAACACCACTCGGACGACGACCAGAAGATCAACTGCAGACGCATGGCGGGAGGAATTTTTCACACAGATAAGGGATCTTGTATTTGCCATTTGTTTATTAAAACGCCAGGTCGCGTCATGATTTTATCCACAGCTCCTATTTGTCTGCCTGAATGTCCTAGTCGCTTTTTTTCGGCAAACACGAAATTGGGAAACAAAACTTAGGCCAAAAAACGCGTAAATTCAAGGGCTCGAACAAGGTTTGATACTCTGACATCATTTGATATTTTCTTTGATGGAGCTGTTTTGTTTCTGTTGCAATAGACTAAGCCTTCGAATTTCATAAGCTTCAAAGAGTTGACTTTTATTGCCAAACGTTGTCAATCGGTTTTAAAACATAAAAAAGCATCAATACGTAGCTCGGATAAAATCGGAACACAACCGGAAAACTTTGCGTCAGACCAAAGCCTAGTGAAACATTTAGGAGGCTTTGATTAGACTGGCGTTTATGACGAAAGCATCGCCGGTTTCCGAAAGCTGCCGACATTGAAGCCTTTAATCACAGATTAGCGATTACAACACGACACAATTAAAGTGGAAATTACTGGCGTTTGGCCATGTTTGGTAGAATTTGCACTCAAATAGTTACAGTGTTGGAATTCCTTGTTTTGCCAAACCAGGCATTGTGACCAAAATAATTTCATTTTTTATTCGAACTTTTCTCGTTCCGTCGTTTTAGTTGAAACTAAGTTTGAGCAACTCTTGCTTTTCTTTGTTACATCTGGAAAAAAAGTCAACGATCGCGGTTTCTAGCAGTTTTTCACATTTTGCCCAAAACTACAGAATTGCTAACTTGCGACATCGTTTTTCTTTATTTTTAGCGTATAAGCATGATGCCGAAAGGTTTCGCATTCTACGATAGAGACAGCGCGTATCGGTTATTAAACACACCACGCAAAAGTTGAAATGTGGGACTAAGTTGTCGACATGAATGAAAGTTGAAGGGTTTGTTACAACTGCTAAGTTTGTCAAACGTGGAGTAAGAGTGTAGCTAGCGCAACTTCTTTGCAGGCAATCTTGAGCGATGTGAAAGTTACCATAAACATTCGAAAGCACAAGAGGTGAACAGAAACAAAAGTTTCTTCTCGGATATAAGTGGGATTCGGCCTCGCTTGACAAGCCGTTTCATTCAAGAAGAACTTCTTCAGAAGCGGCTCAAACCAGCTAATCTCTGCAGCGAAAACATTCCAACAATGCGGACGGTTAACGATCGTTGTTTTCAAGTGCGCCCAAGTCCTAATTAGCCCAAGTATGTTCTGGGGAGGGGTTGACCACGTCCCGGAGCGATCGCACCATTCATTACTCTCAGTCTTTATGTTTTTACGGAGCCGAAAACGTGTTGTGAACCTTGTGCAGCAAGCGGCCGTAAACGAATACTGCAACCGACTCATTAAATATTGATGCGCAACGGCGATTTTAAGCGATCGAAGCAAACGCTTCTGCCATGTTTCAGGTGCAACAATATCACGAAACGAGAGACGATTATCTTTTTTGCCTGATGTCGAATATGGTGGTTGAGCTGACCCACCTTCGCCCTGGTTCTGACCCGACGCAACCTCAAGGCTCTCAGGGGAGCCTTGAGCTTCCAAGTTGGGCGCTTTTTCTTAGAGTCAGATCCAAGATTGAAAAACATTGTGGCCTTATTCCTCTTAGATCCCGTCGCATAAAATCAAGGTTAAAGCTTGCGTCTAAGTGAAATTCATCCGCCTCAAACGGACGCTTCAGCACCTGCAGGGACCAGTGTTGGTCCGATTCACAAAAAAATATGCGAAAAATCTTCACCCTATCTATGTACGGTGCAAAACAGAAAAAACATCAAGAAACATAAATCAAATTGACCATGACGCTGATCTTTTCTATGTTAGCAGCGCTGTGACAACAGGAGAGAGAGCTCGGTTTACTGGTCTGGCGATGTGAAGGCGCAACGCTTCGCCAAACCTGCCACGCCCACAACGGCGAAAGTCTGCGTCACAGAAGAGCGATTGCGCGCCAACGTCACAACCTGATCCCCGCCGAAGGTCAAGCGCAAGATCGACTGCGATGACGTTCGGGGCTTTTGTGACCTCGGCCAAGCAATCAGGCCGGGACATCGTTGGCATAACAGACACCATCATAAGCTGTTAATCATGAAAAGTGCCGCAGCTGGTCTCGCGAAGATGCTCGCTTCCCGCCAACCCCTGTCTCCTGCGCCCTGACGAAAAGTTGAGAAGGCCTGTATCGACTGCGTGGCTGCTTGCTTGGAACAGGATCGTCATCTTGTTAAAAATAAAGTTTTCACAAATTTGCGGTCGCAGTCTAGTAACCAAAGTTCCAGTGCTGTAAAACACAGTGGCATATTTTTATTTTTTCAATCTTTTTTTCGATCATATTTCACATTTAGTGCAATCACAGCCAACACAAGCTTCCCAGTTTCGCCATGTCACTACGGGTCGCGCACCTTTTTCAAAAGTGGGGCTCCTTTTACAACTTCGATGTTTCTTTCGGTGGAGCCAAAGCTTCAAACCATACAATACAACCACCAAACGATTCACGAAATACCCGCACGCGCGTGTAATCACAAAACTAAGGTGACAAGACGGTCAAGCAGGTCGAATGAGGTCAAACGAAGCAGACAATACGCGGGACCACGATTTGAACAATACCTTGCCACGCCTCACTGCGTTAAAGTGAGCTTTTCAAGTTTTTGTGCAAAGTAATCGTTCGGCAACCAAGAGCTGCAGCCTAGAGCAGGAATATGGCTCAGCATAGACCAGCGGCAGCCCACTAGGCACGTGCAGCGTTTTGCTGCCCAGCCAACCGTGTCCACTTCATCGCCAAAGCAAACATGCTGCATTTGCCACCGGCATACACGTATATCTTATCGACCGATGACGTGACAATGATTTTATCGCCGCTTAGCCAAGACGGCGCTGCAGCAGAACAACGCTATTGTTCCGTTGTTCGATTTTCGCCCGTATCGCGCTAGGTTTGCTAGAAATCTAACGAGGCGTTGACAGACAGAAGTAAACTGTGATATTGGACAGTTAAGACTTCGAGCTGAACTTGTGCTTGGCTTCTGCGAATACGAGGCCAGGTCTTTCAGCAGCACTTGATCGAATGTCAAGGGTAAGCACAGTGCGTGGAGGAATTCGAATCGACCTTGGTATTTTCTGGGTGTCAACAAAAATCTCAAGGAGAAATCCGGCGTTTTCGGAATGCACTTTCACTAAATAACTTGAAAAACGCTGCGGCGTAACAAATTCGGGGGGAANGAAGAAACACGTTTATTATCCGGGCAATATGGCTCAGCATCAGACTAAACACGAGCGTTTAGCCAAGAACCACGACCGACGAAAACCCACAACATTGCGTCACGCAGTAAGAAAAACTGGCGGCTTCCAAACCTCAAGTAGAACTGATCTGCGCTGAAGCGTAATCATGACATGCGCTCTTTTAAGCGCGTGGTATCAACTTTTAAACAGATACATCAGTGTGAAAATCGCCGTCATCCCAGAGCGCCACAACAAGAACATGAACGGCAACAGCAGTTGTGAGAATTGGCGACGTGCTTTGCGAGGGCAGCGACGCAACGACAGTCGATGGCAGCGATAATTCGCAAGCCACGAGGAATAGTTCATTGTATGAGAAAACAAACCGTTGGTACTTTCACAAAGAAAACTCATCCCAGCTTAGACGGTAATTCTCATGCGCACACTTAACTTCCCGAATGAAGCTGTGTAGTCGTTCCACAACGAGATTCGCATTATCATATTTGTCAAACTGAGCTGTTCGCTTTATCAAGTCGGCCCGGAGAACATTTGGCACAAGCGCGAAAGAGCCTCGGGCGCAAAAACCATTTCCAGCGCCGCAATGAATGAAACTCCACTAAGATACATCATCTACTGGGCGGTAGACGTTGCTGTCATACCCTGTAATTTAATTTACCACGCCTAATCAATTGTCTGCAATTCTCTGATACACGGACAATCAGACGGGGGATGCAAAACTGTATCCTTGTCCAGTATGACACTGGAATATAATCTACGCTTATTTTTGCTGCTATTCTGTTGTGATTTCCCTGCTCCTTTTGCAAGCTTCCGATTCAGGCTGCAAGCTTCTGTTTCGCATTAGGCCATTCGTAGCAGCAGTTCTTGACGGGAATGACAATAACCTGCTCGTGAAAAGTCACAACAGTTGTTGAGTTATTGCTCCTATAAACGTAACAGTTATTGCTCCTACAGAGTCAAAAAGGAAGGCGTTTTTCTCCGAATTGTGCATCAACGGTTGTTAAACAGACACCAAAAATGTCAAACTGCTTTTACTGGATTCTGATTCGGTTTTTTCCAATCTAATTCGATCTCAGCTTTTTTGCATGTCTCATTGCACATTCTCGATGCACGCGATGTTAATTACATGCGTAACGACGATGCACGTTTAAAATTTTATCAGTAGTAAAGATATTAGCAGGATATTGCTTGAGCCATCGCACCACACTCAATTTTTCAATGTCGGTTCATGGGCGTCGGAAGGGGGGTGCAGGGGGATCTTGTCCCCCCTGGATTTTGAAATTTTTACCAAAAAAAGGTTGTTTTCTTTGTTTTGAATGGAAAAAACAAATTAAACAACTTTTGCCCCTCCCTGGAAAAAATTTCAAAAATCCCCTAGTGTCCCCCCCCTGCAAAAATCCTTCCGACGCCCGTGTGTCAGTTCTATAGCCGCACGTGAGAAACGAAGCTGATAACAAGTACCGCAGGAGAAAATTGTTTTGTGAAGTTCAACTACACCAAAAACTGAAAACCGCTAAAACGTAGTTCACCGACTGTGTGGTGTGTTTCGCATACATGCAAGATGGTATATCAGATGCTGCCTGCAGGCACCTACTGACCACAAACTGACTAACTACAAGTTGACAAAACATAATGGACTGAAACTCTGTGTTTCCGATAGTGCCGAATGCAACAATGTCTAACGCACTGGACGATACATGAAAGTNTTGCCGACATGTCAGAAAGCTTTGGAGGCGTTTTTTAGCGCGTAAGTTTACAATCGATGCTCAACGAGATCCANACCTTCCAAACCCAAAATGAAAAAAGAAACGAGCGTGTTGAAAAGCACTTGCATTTGAATATGTTTATTTAGATCGTGCGTGTTCGCATCTACCATGAAACCACAGTACGACTGTCTTGTATTGATTTGGAGCTTTCGTAAAACACCGAACAATTTTTCAAATACTGAAGCCTGCAGCTAACCATATCCTGTGCAGGAGTAGCTTGTAATCTTTGATGCTCAAGTGCAAGTCAAGTGCAGCTTCCTTTGCGGTAAGAGCTATGGCTAAGCATCGAACGAACTCACAGAGCTGTCGATATTCGGAACAACCATCTGCCCTTAGTCTTACAACAACGCGTAAGCAGTTTTGTTGCTCTCGTATATTTGACGTGCTATCGTGTTATTTCGCAAGGTGTTAATGGCGTATTGTTTTGTGATAATGGCGCATTGTTTTATGTTAATTGCGCATTGTGTTTTTTTATTGATCTGTGAGCGGGAACAGCTCCTGGCAAAGACAGCCCGGGCGAAATCCAAGGCAAAGTCGTTAAGACAGTTTTGCAGCAAACCTGTTTGTTCCTATCTATCGCACTGAAAATATCGCCGACCGTCGTTTAAGTTTGCTTCGATTCTTTACCTTCACCATGAACTCCGTTGCGTCACCTTCGACGGCATGTTGCAGAAAGCGCCCTCTAGCGTATTCAACACGTTCGCGAGTCAGTTTGTAAAAGTTGACAACGACATTTTTCACCACAATGTATCCACAGGCCTTTCGTTCGTCGTATTGACGAATGCACGTATTCAAACACGCCCTGCCGGTCAACACAGAAGTGGCAGACGAATGTGCAAGGCCGGCAATCACCAAACAGGACTTCCTATTGCTCTTAAAACGCTTTACAGCCTCGTAAACCGTGGACCTCAAACTAAGGTCCTGTCGACTCCACGAAGCGTTGCGAGTGGCGTCGCAGCGGGGCCGCATTCGTTTCGGTGACTATGCGCGTGACTTACGGGCGTTATGTCGCTGTTTTTCCGCGTCGTTCAAAAAATACGATCGAGCAATTTCAACAAAGGATGTTGGCCAACTATGCAATTTTAACGTTCGTATTTGGGTCCGCTTTCCCTTTTCGCTGAGCGTTTCAGGTGACGACTGTAAGTATGCTGACCTCCTTCAGTAAGACGGACCTTCGCGTGGAGCTTCTCACAAAAAAGCGAAAGAGGGCGAAAGTTGAAACTGAACGTTTCAACGGATGAACTCATGATATGATTTAGGTATTTGGTAACCATGGAAATAGCAAGGAAATTTTTGTAATTTATCGAACAGGTCGTACAACGAGAACTTGATGCGTGCAGCTTAATCCACAATCATGAAACGTTGCAATTTAAATGTTACCATTCACAGGAAATTTAACCAGAGTACTGCTCAATAGTTTTTAACGAGTAGTGATGACGTTGAAATGTTAGTTGAGAAGGGCATGTGGTCGTAAAAAATTTATAGCTCTAGCGTAAAATTTCCTCGCCTGCAATCAAATCCACTGAACGCAAGACCCACAAGGCTTGCGTCGAACAAGGGGCACGCCGGCGAACACACACAAGTTTCAAGTCCTTATACAAGAGCAATAACCTAAAAGGAACAGACAAAAGAAAAGCTTCATGCGATTTCGCAAACACGAACACACCTTCAGGTACTTTCGCCCGTCGTGAATGCAGTGCGCCGAGGTGAGAACGTGCTTGGGCGATATCAGCATTCCTCCGCAGCCGGTGGACAGCTTCACCACAGCCGAAAACGGGAACATTGTGGAGAAGCGCTTCGTGGGCAAGGTGAAGCGCGAATCGTAGCCGAATACGGCGCGCTTATGCCTGCGAGCGGAACGGCGGGCGTCGGCGAGCGGTGCGACGGTATGGTGTTCCTCGGCTGGCCGCAGTACTTCCTCGGGAATTTCCGACACGTTCACCACAGTCTTAATCCTTGTTTCGGACTGCACGTCCAGGGTCTCGAAGCTCATCGACTGCTCGATCTCCAACATTGAAAGCGGCGAGTGGCCTTTGGCCATCTGACATTCCAGGTCGCAGTCAATGTGCAAGGCCTGGCCTACGTGGCCTCCGAATGTCGCCTGGCCTTCGTTGATCTCAGCCACCGGACAAAGGTTCGGCAACTGGGGTTTCTTCCACGACATTTTCTCGATGTCAACGCGGCCTGCGTGCGCAGAAAGAAACGCGCCGAACAGCACAACGACACTCCAAGCCGGAATAAACATGGTTTTCCGGCTTCTTGTCAGTTCCTCAGCAAAATAACTGTATTGGCAACCGACCGATTCGTCACTGTCAAATCCCTACTGGTGAAGCAGCAGAGTTTGCGACTGAAACTTGCCAACAGCCAGGCACGTCAGCCTCACGCTCAACACAGCTTCGAAGAATTCTACTCCTAAGTTCACATCCGTTGCCCAAACGATGCCACACAACTGCGCCGACGGGTTGAGCCGATGCTCAAACAAAACCAGACTAGCTGCAAAAAGAGAAAAAAGCTCGATTAGCCGTCGAGGAGAAAAAAAACGCCCTTGAAGAAGAGCGAGCGTTGGCGGGGCAGCCCAGCACCGAACGCTTCAGTCACGGGCTCTCAGCTTTCGCAGCGGTCGTCGTGTTATGTCGGGTCGAACCGCAGGAATGCGAGCGGCCGGCAATATCATGTACGTCGAGACGACTGCAGATGAAGCACGCCGGTACTCAAACATCCCCCGCTAAGCGCTCGCCGGGTGTTTGCCAGTATAAACCGCTTTGGCCGGCGATCGGGTTTCGCTTATTAGGTTTTGCGTCTGCGAACTCCTGCGTTTTTTTTCAATGACTTTTAGCACTTTGCAAAAAACGACGCCTGTGTTCAGGCGGTGAAAAATGCTTTTCCCGCTGGAAAAACAGAAAATGTTTTCATCACCTTGTCTCAAACTTTTTGAAGGTCACTAAGGTTAAGCTCTAACTTGCGCGCATCTGGCAGGTATGTGTTACAACTCCCCATAGATTTCTTTCAGAGAAAAACACAAAACAATCACAAATGCTAAAGGTGAAAACCAGCTCAACCATGCTTCACAATTCCAGCACACAAACATTTTAGCTTCTATATGCTCAATTTCGCAATCGTCAAACCTTTTTGCTAAGAAGTGCAAATGTTTCAGTTTGATCGATCACAAGCAAACATCCGACAAATGCCAATCGCTTTATGAAATTTCTGCCGTGTCCCCAAAACTTAAAAAGCTTGCAAATGCAGCTGTAACCGTTTCAGGCCATGTTCGTTTCAGTATACGCTTTTCGAAAGGAACTGGAAAGACGTCAGGCGAAGAGCTGCGGAAATGCGCCGTTACGGAAGTCGCTGATCATTGCTGCATGCCACAGGGCATGATCAGCCGGCTCAGATTTGTTACTTACAGGTGGATGCAGACTTGCTTTTCCACACTGTTGCAAAATGTTCGAACAGATGGAAGCCAGAACTTTAAAAGGAAGTTGCTATTCTAAAGCGAACAAAACGACAAAAACGATAAAAATAGAATCAACCAAAAACGGACACAACACTCTTGAGATATTAACCAAGCTTGCAAGACTGAGCAACGGCAAGGATTTCATACTTCACGAAACTTAATAAGACGGGAGCAAATTCCAGTGCAGAACACACAACGCTCGCAATACGAGGAATGGCGCAATCAGTGCGCTATAGACGCATTAGAAGACAATACCTCATTTTTCAATGGCGAAATTAGACACACCGCTGAGCCGCTGACAACAAGGCGTTTATTTTTGCAAGGCCACACAGGATGCCGCTTGTCAAGCAGGCGTGTGGTATTTCGTAGAAGGGAGACAAAAAGTTCAAATCGTGGCGTTGAGGCTTCGGCTTCGTGCAATCTGGAACCTCAAATTTGGCCGGTTGGTAAAAGCTTCATTTTGAAATTTTCTGCGCAGAAGCAAAACGCTGCCTGTACCTGAAAACATCTCGCAGAGAAAAGCGGAGTTTTTTAGTTGCGGCCTCTATTTCACGTCTGAAATGAATTGTTAGCATAAGTTACCGAAAGCGAATGAGCGATTCCTTAAGAATGTGCTTGAGCGGTCCAAACCTGAGACTGGCGCACCGCCTGTCCTATCAAATGAACGATGTTTTCCATCAACGAATTTTACCACCACACGAATGTGACAGTCGAATTGTCACAAACCAAGGAAACCTTTCAATGAAGGTCGCTTAGGCTTTGTTTGAAAATGTGAACTTCGTTTACTTTGTTGTTCAAACGACTGGATTTCATTTTTTCCCAAAGTTTATGAGACATTTGTTCAATTACGCTTTAGTAGTTGACCGCAATGTGGATGGGCAAAGAAAAGTTTTTAACAGGAAGTAGGTATCTGTCTTCCAGATCTTTTGTTTGAATAATTTAGTATTGACGATTTTTGCTGGTTGACTTGTTTTATTTTTGAACCTTTTAGCCTTAACACCAAAAAAGACAGGGTTTTCGGGTGTCGCAAACAGTCAAGAGCGGTCGTTTTGGACGCAGACCCCTGCGACGCTAAATTTTCGATTAAGATATTAAACTGCGCTAGGAATTGTATCACGTTTTTGTAAGACCCCGTAGCGGTAATGAGTACATCTCACTAAAGTGTTTTAAATTACTTGTAATCTTACATATACACAATCAATGTATTGTTTTTTATGTGCAAATACATTTCATTTACTTAAAGTGGATATGCTTGGGATCGTAGCACATGTGACAAATTCAACCGAATCGTCAACTGTGCACTCACCACAAACCATTTTGCTGCACATATGGCAGCATTTTGTACTTTTGTATTCTTTGCACTAAGTGGCCACTTGACGTTTCCGCTTCATAGTTTTCTTTGTGGTTCTATTCGATGCTTGTTCAGATGTAGTTTTCCCAGCTCTTCGTTCCGCGAGACAATCTTGCCTGTGTTCAGTTGCCAGTTTGAAAATTAAAACTCTCCTTGAGATGGTCTCTCCAGCTTTTCTCGTACAGCAAGAACGCACTGATACAAGCTAAATCTAAGACGTTATAAAACATCTTAAAATTAACACAGAAATGTACCCTCTTTTACTTAATACTACCGAACCATTTGATTTGTCACATCTACTGTATGTTTAGCTTATTGCAAAACTCAATCGTTACTGATTTTCGTTTCTCTGACGAATCAACACCAGCAGACAAATAAAGAGAGCTAAAAACACACATTTTTCTTTGGCTTGCATTGATAAATAGTCAGCATGGTTACATCATCTACTTTCAGGAGCACGCTTGAATACCAAGTTGCTTGTGTTGTTTTTGCTGAGGGAGCAAGTTCTCTTCTAGCCTTGTTGACCGTGCCAACTATGGTCGTTTCCGTCTGTCGCAATTGTTTGACCAGGTCGTACGAGGGGGAAAGGCTACCACTTGTATCAGTTTTTCCCTTTCCAAGGAAGGTTTCATAAAATCAATGACAAACAAGTCGGAAAACCTCTGCAAAGGCGCACGTGTCTCATCTTTAGCCGGGTAAGGGATTGCACTCACAAAATGCATTTTGTTTCAAGGTCCAGGGCCAATCAGGACTTGATGCGAAATTTATCCGGTTTGTTGGGCAAATACTGCGTCAATCGTTTGGCGATGAACTTTTGTTGGAAACAGTTACTCGTCTGTTGTGACGTCTGCTACAGGTTTGTGGCAAGATACGCAGTTGCCCACAAACCCACTCCACACATCTGAAACTAAAGCAAACGTGTCAGATATGCAAACGCATTAACCCGGTGTTGCGTATTCAAAGCTGAAAAATCGCAGGAAGCTCATGAAAACAATTTCTAGCCCTAGTCTCTGGAAAAATGACGCTCCCCATTTCGTATTCCAGACACTTGACTAAGGAATATTCTTTCTTAGGTATTTTCCCCGCGCATAAAGCAACCCAATGAAGGCCAAGAGCTCAGTATGAGGCACCCTCCAGTCGTTGTTGCTGTAAACTCTTCGTGCTTCTACATTTGTACAGTTTTGTTAGAGGTACATCCTGTGAATACCAAGAAGTAATTAAAAGGCACATAAAAGTGAATTTGATATTTGTCGACTCCGCCCGCATTGACCCGGTTGTTCTGTGAGGACACTGTGTGCAAATCGTCGGCCTGCGCGTCTACAGAAGTTATAGACACAAATTTAGTTTTGTCCTATGCTGCGTCTTTCCCCTGCTGTTCCATCAGCTGCGTTTGGATTTGAACTGACCGGAAACTGATCGCTGTCAGACGCAACAGGAAGTGCAGCATCGATTGTGCGCAAACAATCTGGAAAGTTTTTCAGCTCATCGTCACCGTTCAATTTCTCTCCCGATGCTGATAGCTCCCAGTCACAGTCTCTGTTCGGTATTCGACGTCACCTTCACTTAAAACGTTTCTCATGAAGAAAATTCAATCTAGTTAATGCTTGCTCTGTAGTGAACCTTCTGATCACTGATCAGACATTATATTTTAAATTGCTGTAGGCTACGTCGCAGTTCCAACAGAATCAAACACAAAGTAATCGATGCACATCATTAAAATTCTGCTTGTTTACCTCAAACCTTTTTCCTGGACTTAGTGCTCTTTTTCTCGTTATTAGTTCCCAGCTGTTGTGCTGTGGTTACCAATTTAGCTTTGGTGACCAGCTTAGCTTTGTGCTGTGCTTGTAACAAAAAGATATGTTTTGCCTCTTCTTGCGTCATGAAGACGCTACGTTAGCCGCCTGTTTCACAGTTGGACATACCAAAGAAGACAAAGCTGCCCACAATTTTCTCAATCAGAAATATTCTGCGGTTTCGCACCTCTCTGCCGTCAGAGAGGGCTCTTTGAGAATGCCTTTTTCATAACGGTCAACATGGCCGCGTTTGGTTGGTCAAGGTAATCCTTCTCCTGAGATTAAGTTGGTGGAGATTTCAACTTGAAAATTTCTGTGCATACTTCGAAACAAAAATTAGGAAATGTCAAGACGTTTTAATGCAATCCAACATGTCTAAGCAAAACATGACACTTTGAAAATGCAAAACGGTGAAAATGATCGCGTCGGCTGTTCTTGGTTACTACTACTTGCACAATTTTAAAAATTAATCCAAATTTGCAAAACCAGGTTACTAACCTGCAAGGTCTAAAGCGGCCATGTCCAACCCGCGGCCCAGTCGAGGGCTTTGTGAGGCCCAGTTTATGTTTGGCTGTCGTAAAAGTATCCCACATACTGAAAACCTGTCCTTGTTTTGCTAATCTTGAATTTGACATATTTAATGCAGGTGTTCCTCAGAACCACTTTATCACGTCTGTTACCATTTCAGTTAGGTTCGCACACTTTCAGTATATTAGTT
>JGI24021J15306_10005437_pt1 | contig 15145 bp, 6 predicted proteins | sample Ectturendosymbi1_FD_15306 | JGI IMG/M metagenome (IMG submission 15306)
CCTTGAAAAAGTATTGAATTTTGCCAAAATGTACATTAGGTATTGAAAAAGTATGGAAATTCTAAATGGAAAAGAAATCTCAAGTATCTGAGCAGAATTTCACTGAAGGCAAAGCACTGCATTATTTAGGCAGTGTTATGCAATGTGCAAAATTGAGTTTCATGATTAAGAATTTAACAAAAAGGGAAGTTATGGTATTGAACTTAAATTTAGTAGTGAAAAGGTATTGAAAAAGTATGGAAAATGATTTTTAAAAATGCATGGGAACCCTGATAGTTATAGTATTTGGTTCCATGCTTGATGCTGCAATATGGAGAGTGTTGTGCATATATTGTGCATCTGAAATTCTGTTTCGACACTTGGATTTACAATATTTAATCTTAGAAATGAATTGTTCGCGAAGATAAATACTTCCAAATACCCAAATCAATTTTGAGCATGCTTTGAAATCTTTGGGAATCTTGTTCTTAGGTGACACTCTTTGTAAAGCTACAGAAGCGTTTTTGATAGAAATTTTGCATTCAGATCCAAGTCATTCTACAATTCAATAAATTCTGTTGCAGTGGTTCTTAACCTTTATCTACCACGCCACCCTTTTAATTGTCCATTGTTTCATGCCCCCCTGACTTTATATACGCTATGAAAGCAAATGTATTTGTTGGTAAATTTATTAATCAAAATATCCATGTTCCAAAGTGTGTAAGGGTTTGTGCCCCCTGGAAATTTATTGATTCTCTCCTCATGCCCTCACAATTAACAACCATTGTTCCATTTGGACGTCTATTGGCATTGATTCAACATCAATCTCAAAGGGCATTGAAAACATTTTTATGCCACTTTCCAAATTGCCAAAATCCTGAAATTGACGATCAAATTCACATTGCAACTTTACAATTTCATTAGCATATTCAACATTAGTATGTCACTTTCACTGTCTCCAAGTGCACTTTGCAAGCACAGGAAAAGGTCAAACACATATTAGCATAACTGCCTTTACCAAAATTTTGACTTCAAACGCTTTGATTTCACTCAAAAGATTGCAAATGAGTTTTTCCTTTCCTTGGCAAGGTTGCAGAGTCAGTAAAATGTTCATCTCCGACTCCTAGCTTCAAAATTTTCCGACACCAACTTTCACACAATGTGAATGAAGTTTGGTTGTCAACAATTTTGTAGCAAATACCAACCAGTGGAAACCGTGGTACACAGCAAGAATTCTCTGTTTGATCAAAAGCTGCAAAAGAAGTTGTTCCATTTTAACAAGCGTGAGTTAGGATTCAGAAGTGAGATGTAATAAATTATTCAATTGGACTTCCGGAGTTGAAGTTGGATGAAAAAATATGATTTTTAGTGTTGTTAAGAATCCGACGCTACCAAAAAGCCCCTGACTACTTGCAACACTGACTCCGCCATCCTGCTTGCAATGATTCATTCAGATAGTTGAATGTTTCTCTTATATCCACCAAGAAAACAAGCTTTATAACCCAGTGAGCATTAGAAGCTCATGCTGTTTTCCTTCAGAATCCATATAAAATGCAATTTTTTGTCTTAAATTCCACACTCACTTCAATGATTTTCTCTTGCTAAGCCAGCAATTTTGTTAAAAGTAGAAGACATCTTTGTAGTTACCACTGATTTCTTCCATGTGCTGGTTACATTATTTTTGTTTTTGGTGTAAATCCATCTTACATTAATTTATTTACTTACATGAAATTTAAAAAATACAAAACAGTTCTAGAAAAGCTTGCTGGCTGGATTGGATTTCTACGTAGGCCGGATCTGGCTCGTGGGCCTAACTTTGGGGACCACTATGCTAGAGAGCTGTTCAAACCCTCAAAAGACTCTTTGAGTCTGCACTAAAATAAAAAAAACGTTTTGGGTTTAGTATTTTTTGGTGGTGCTGTCATAAGTGGAGTTGGTTTAAGCCACTTTGGCCCACTTCATCGAGCACCTCGGCCCAAACTGCTAGATGGAAGTATTATCATGTTTTTATTGGAAACTAGGCTAAAATCTTAGTCTTTTGGGCCTTTGATTGACTTTCCAGGGTTTTGGGTTGAAAAGTTTGCCCAAAAAGTCGCAAATTTGACAAAAAAACTAAAAATTGATTTTTTCATAGTTTATAGGTTATTCTTCTAGGAAACAATGACTCTTATATCCAGTGTGGGTACAATGTCTTTGGTTGCAGTGTCACTCAATGTAACTGCTACTGTTGTATCTAGATACCGATTTATTCAACTGTAAGCTACAGCTTATAAAGTTTTTTTTTCATCACTTTGTGCAGGATACAATCAAGGGCGGCTTACTTTTTTTTCTTTTCCTTATTGCAAGGTCTACATGACGCTCAGTCTTTCCTTGGCTACATTTTGTTGGCCAAATTATTTTTGCATATATATTCTCTTCTCTTTAGCACCACATGCACACTCTGTCGCAAAAGGGAATATTAAAATTGGGTTGTAGTTTGTTGGAATTAACTTTATTTAGAGCTGTCTCAATTTTTATGGCTGTATGTATGACTGAATGGTAATATCGGTGATCTCAGAAGTGGCGCCATGTCAATTCGTTTGTGTGAGATCAGATTTGTGCGCATAGAAGGTGACCCCCTGATTTGATAATTATTTTTTTAGTTTTAAAGTCAGCTTATATGCGAGTATATATGGTAAATACAATTGATGCAAAGTAATATTTTTTTATGAGGTAGATGAAATAGTTGGGTAATACAACTGATGTAAATACAATTGATGCAAAATAATATTTTTTATGAGGTAGATGAACTAGTTGTGGTAACTGTTTATCACAGGCTCACAGCACTTCAAGATTAACCAGAACGTTGGTTTGGGTTTTGGTTTTAGGTGTAGCGTCCAGCTGATGAAACAAGGTTATTTTGTGTAGTTCAGGTTTAATTCAGTGGTTGAAATGATTTCCGCAGATGTAAGTGCAGCTTGTACCAACATGACTTCATATCCATATGTTATTAGTGTCAACAANAATTGCAGTGCTGCTTGGCAAAAAGCTTCATTTAAATAAGTGTTGGATTAATGTTACATGAAGACTTACTGGGTTGAGGTAAAAAATGTTAAAATGTTGGCCAAGTCAACCCTAGAATCAATACACTACGGGCAACAAACTGCAGACAAAAAATGTATCACAACACNCCAGGCAATAAATCACTACACTATGGACCAATGGTTCCCAACCTTTTTTGGTGATGTACCCTTCAGGCAATATTCTGTNTAGCAAGTACCCCTTGACTGTAATCATTAGTATAATAATTAGAAGTGTACCTATACTCATTGTACTTTTATGTTAAAATTGCATTAAGAATGTACTTAATAATCAGTAAAAAAAATTCATTTACCCTTTGCAGCACCCTTTCGTACCTATATTTGAGAAACACTGCTGTAGACAACAAGAGCTAAAGTGTTGGCCGAGTCAATCNTAGAGATCAGTCAATCCTAGAACACACTGTGGGCAACAAACTTGCAATACTTTGCTGGTGCAAATGTCATGTTGTTCAAGGTGGTAACTTCCCAAAATTACAGCCTTCTCTAGGTGTAAGCCTTTTTCTTGCACAAAAAGCAGAAGGCTGTCAGTACTTCTGTTTTTTTATCTTCTTTCTGCAACATACCAGGAATTCTCTGCTTTTTGAGACTCCTTCACATCACATCTGCAAAGTATCTTTGTGATTGTCATTTTATTTAGCTATAATACCTATCAACCAAGATAGCACTGTAAATGGAAATATTTTGTTTTTCAGATAATGAAATATTTTTTAAAGAATTTTAACAGCTAAATTTTTGTGAGTTTTTGAAAAAAGTTTNTTCACTTATTTTTTACAGATGCAGTGGTGTTAGTTCTGAAACGATAAGGTGTGTATTGGTGTGTGCATATGTGCTTATTTTAAGATCATTTATCTGTGAGTTATTACGAAGTAATCAACCTGGCTTCCAAAGCACAAACAGAGTCTTCGTCCTCATCATCCAAAACCTACTTATTGGTTGTTCCAACCGTGGCCCCCTCAAACAGCGAACAAAGCAAAAGACAGGCTGTGGGAAACTTGATATCAGAAAAAAATCGTCAACAGTACTTTCATTTTTTGGAAGAGGATCAGCAGCAAAAAACATTAAAGCGCAAAGTTCCTACTACAGTTAGTCCGTTATCTGCAAGTCAGCGGTTATCTCATTTACCTGCTAGGCAAAAAGAAATTGTCCAGGCAACTCAACGATCTTATACCCAACAAGAAATTTCGGTTCCGCAAAGTAATTCTTCAGCAAATAGCAGTGGATCGTCTTCTTCAGTCTCATCGTTTCAGCATCAAACCACTCCAGTTCTTGGTCCGTCATCACAGTCTGAACCAGAAGCCGAAAGACCCTCTCAATTTGACGCTAATACTGTAAATCAAATTCTTTTGCCAGCTTCTCAAGTGAATAATTCTGAAGAAAAAACATCATCCGTTGTTTCGGCTGTTGATACAAACGTAAGTTTATTGACGTCCGTTATTGAACTCTCATTGCTACTTTCAGGAAGGTTGCATACATTTGGGATACACGTAAATCGAAAATGAAGGGGTAATTCTTTAAATGTGTTATTTTGAAAANTGTGTTTTAATTAAGAGTTTATAATCCGCATCGCAAAACAGACTTTTGTTAATGGTCACGGCAGGATGACCCGAAAGCTATTNCCTTTCGGCAAAAATTAAGAATGCTGNTTAGGACGCAGATCGTTGGTTTTCGGTGAACTAATTGATCCGCATAAAATCACTCTACCACGTAATATGTAAGTGCTGCGGAACGAATCAATCATGTTTTTCAATAAACAATTGGTAATGCCAGCAACATTTTTTGTCGTGAAATATCGCAGTTTGGGTGCACCCCTACACGTCACGATAGGGGCCGATTCAGCTTGGTCTCTTCTCGATTTGTAGAAAATAAAAGGAAAAAGCAGTTAGTTTGTTTTTTATTGGTGTGTGTGGTTTCAAAAATTTCTCCAACGTTGCAACTCGTACACAGATAGAAATGCCCAGTAAATGCATGTGATGCTTTGTAATGGTTGTAAATTTGTATAGAACTTAGTAGATACTTCGCGGAATTTTGTTTTCAGGTAACTTCAATTGAATTGTTTTGATGAGAAATCAAAATCTAAAGAGCTTTTCTTGGAAACTTTATCTTTTTGAAACAACAATTAAAAGCTCTAGGTTTCTGTACTAGTCTTTCGAGGAATCAGCCGACTGGATTCTGCTTCCATCTTTTTGCGATGATCCAAACTTGCACATGTCTGTATTCAAGTAACTTCACTCCACAGGGTGAAACAAGCAAGGAATCTATCGCAAAATTTTAATAGGAAATCGATTTCACGTGACACTACGCACCGTCAGCCCTTACATCTTATTCAAACCAAAAAATTGTGATAGATTTCATGCTTGTTTCACCTGTGGAGTGAAGTTACTTGCATCCTGAAACAAATTTAATCCTAGTTTATCCTTGATTTTTCAAGCGTTTGCGCTATTTCATTGTTTATTTTGATTTAATTGCTTTTTTCAAATATTAGCATTGTGTGCACCCAAGCTGAAGTTTGATTTATTTTTCAGGCACAAGTGAAGGAAGATTTAGCCACCTGGGTGAAACTGGACGGGATGGAATCGGATTTGGTAAAGGATTTTGATGCAAATTTGAGTGGCTTAGGGTTGGAACTTGGGGCTAACGCGTACAACATGAGCGAAGTGCTGAACCTTCCCATGTTCAAGCAAGACTTGATTGGCGGTGCTAACCAAGGATTGCCGCCTTTGCAATATATGCTGTGTGCACCGACATCACCCGCTACCAAAGTGTATGAAGAAACATTAACTTACTTGAATCAGGGACAGTCGTACGAAATCAAATTAAAGAAACTGCGAGATATAGCTGATTTCGGGCCGCTGAATTTAGTCAAAAGTCAATTACGCGTGGTGTTTCACGATCGCAGGCTACAATACACAGAACACCAACAGTTTCTCAGCTGGAAGTTTAACAGGCCTGGGGATCGCTTGCTCAATATTGACGTACCGATGTCCGTCGGGGTTATGCAGCCCAAAGAGCATCCAGACCTATTAAATCTTGTTGAATTTGTTTGGGACGTTGAAAAAGAAGCATCCGTTAGTGTGCAAGTGCACTGCATCAGTACAGAATTTACAGCCAGAAAGCACGGGGGCGAGAAGGGCGTGCCGTTTCGCATACAGATCGACACGTATATGTTTGACGGCAACGAAATGGGTCCCCACATCCATTCTGCAAGTTGCCAGATAAAGGTGTTCAAGCCCAAAGGTGCGGACCGCAAGCAAAAGACAGACAAGGATAAAATGGACCGCCGATCTGCTCAAGAAAAACTCAAGTATCAGCCTTCGTACGATTCCACTTTATTAAGTGAATGTCCGCCCGCTCAACCGCAAAGCGACCAAATTGAGGACCTCACTCAATCTGCTGCCACTCCCACGCAAGCGAGAATCATGGACTCGTCGGCAGAGATGATAGTGAGGTCAGACTATGCTGTTGTTCCACATGGCGCATCTAACAGCGGTAACTTTCCTGAAAGACATTGTAGAAGTCTCGTCAGTTACAATCCGTCGATGGATTCTAGTATTCCTGTANCACCTCCGTGTCCATCTGTCGCTCCTTCTCCGTCAAACTCCCTCCATGAACCGCCCAGTCCTGCGGCGGCAGGAACCTCAGGATCTCTCAAGCCTGAGATTTTGACAGCTTACGCAACAGCAAGTCAAACGAGAGAATGGATGCAGCGGCGACGCTTCTCTAGCTTCGTGAAAACCTTCAGCAATTTTTCCGGAGCCGACCTTTTAACTTTGTCCCGCGACGACATTATACAAATCTGCGGTCATGCCGACGGCATTCGTTTATTTAATGCTCTCCGTGCGAAGCCGGTTCATCCTCGTTTGACTCTGTACTTGACTCCGGCTTCCGGTGGCGGCGATGCCGAGCTCAGCATCTACAAAGCGTACTATCTCGAACAAGCTACGGTCGCGGAACTGGGCAAAGCCACGGGTGCGTGCATTTTCGAGCACCAGGAGGCAGCATCGCGGCCACGCATTTCGCGCATCTTGTATCAGCCTCCTCGCTCTTCGATTCACGTGCTGGTCACTGATGAAGTAGTTTCGGTGATGAAAGATGAATCATCTTTTACTGTTTCGCTCATAAAAAACGAGACTTCTTCTACCTACCAAATCATACTCAACCCCTAACGATTTTTATCAATCATTGTGGTTGATTGTGATGTGGCAACTGATGTCGTAATTGAGTTCATCATGCAAGCATACGTGGTTCAACAGTCAGACCAAAAATGCTGCTTGAATACTGCGAGCTGTTACGTCATTCATTCGCTCTGTTCATGTTTATAAATAGCTTATCGGATTGAAGGGTCACATGAGATGTGTGATTTTGAGGAATGCTCGCCCTTGGCGTTTTTGTCATTTTTTATGCATTGGTTGGAAATTCGAAAAAGCTTCGAGCACCTAAAAACCACATGATTAGAACAGTCAGAATGACCTGGCCATGAATACACCACAAAAAATGGCTTTTCAGTGCTTCTAGAAAACTTGGTTTGTAAAAAAAGCGTGAAAGTCGCGATTGCAAAGCTAATTCATTTGTAGCATCTTGGCTTTTCTCATCCACCTATTTAATAGGTTTTATATGCTCGTTTTTTGTGTTGTCGTCAAGAACGGTTCGCGAAGTGTTTTGGGTTTGTTTTGGCTAAGACTTTGTCTGGATATAAGAAATAATTGTCAACACAAGTGTTGAAATGGCTGAGTATCAACAACAAGACAATACTGAAAAGCATTCCTAAGTATGTGCAGCGGCTTGTGTATGCAGTAAGTGATAAGAACAAAAGCTATCCATTTGCACCCTTTAGGTTGAGTATATAGGTGCTGCTGTGCTATGGGGTAATGGCAAATGTAATCGGCAGACGGGCTTCAATGTTACGAGCAAGGAATAAAATCAAGATTTTTTATTCTTTTATACGTAGGTTTTATCGCTGCTAAGTGTGTGAGCCCTCGAGATAAATAAAATTAAACGAAGCTACTTTGATGTGCTGTAAATGCTCATAACAATGATATAAAAATTTAGGTCGATCACTGCTTTTTCCTTTTTTTTGAACAGCAGTTTTACCCACCGGTGTCATTATTTTTTGGGTCCCCGAGTATCACCAAGATAGTAGTAGCAGTCCTGTAAATCCGGTCTTATCCCCAGTATGGAGGTGGCCAGATTAACCTAATGACTTGCACATAATTTCAGTCCTCTCCATTTTAATCGATTAGCCAGTGATATAACCTATAGTGATCCTGGATGCGTGGCTTACGTTTGTCAAGACCGATTCTGCATTCTACCTTGCTGACCACTGCTGTTTAATCTACGACGTAAAGATATTTACTCAAAAACTATGAAATCGTACAAAGCCCTTTTTTCGAGCTGTTTTGGACGATTGTCAACAGTTAACTAACTCGAAAAGTAAAATTGCTGAATACTGATCGGAGAGGTGAGCCGAACTCTTGAACAGAAACTTCCATCTCATTCCCGCGAAAAATATAAGAAAAATTTAGTCGAATTATTTTGTTGCGGTGCAGCTTGCAAAAAAACACGGTAATCATTCTCCCATTTTGTAATTGGATATATGTTGTTTCGCTGCGAATTTTGTATTTCCGTTAATTGTAATGTTTTCGTTGCACCATTCCAGCCACCTTGTTTTGATATCTGCGTTTTTGGTGAATCATTTAACTGATGCCATTTAAACAACGCTAACGAATCTCTTGAATAGTTGATCCGAATTCACCCATTTCTTGATGAGAAAGCCCCAGAAGCAAATTTTCCAAAGTGTAGATCATTGGCGTAGTCCAATCATTTTGACTTAATTTTCAAGATTATATGAATTAACACCGTGTTGGAACTTGGAAGTACATTTGAAATAAGCCAAAATTTGAGCAGAGTGGGAAATAATCTGGGAATAAATTTTAAAAATTCGCTCTTATAAAACCTTTGCAGTATATTTGTCCAGACGAAAGAGTTTCAATACGTTTGTCCGTGGTCTTTCATAGTGCGAAATTGTTCCTTGCGACCAAAACTCATTTTATTCCGAAGTTTAGCCGCATAATTTACTCCGGTGNTTGTATCAGTGTGTTTGTTTGGGTTTGTGCTCACAACAGCATCTTATTTNTTGTGCGGAACAGCTACCAACAAGATGATCGTTCTGTCCTTCGTCACTATCTCGAGTTTTCCCGCCTAACTAATCCCTCAGCAGTTACCTAGCGAACACGTTCCCCTGCACAAGTTGGAATTCAGTATTGGTTGTAAGGGATCAATGTTCAAACGCGTAGAACAGTTATCACACAGTAGTTGTGTATCTGGTTTACAAGTCAGTCATGTGGAAGAATGAGTTCTACTGCTGATCTTGTGTGCGTGAAAGCTCTGAGACAACTGCCTTTTTTCTTGAAAACCAATACCGTTTAAGAGGTCCGAATCTTCGTCAATATTTCTTGCATCGTATCAAAATTAACTCCGGGTAGGTTAAACATCAGCGCACATTTGGAATTAACACTTTCGAAGAAGTACTTCGGTAGCTAAGAGTTGAGACAGATTTACGGTAAGTCCATTTAAGTGACTCAATAGGCTGCGAATTATCTTTGCACCAGGCGAATCAAACGAGTGCATGCCATACGCGACCTTCAGGAATCGAAAGCAAATTTAGAGGTTGGGATGCAAGCTTTGCAGCATTTTTTTCTGCATATCTTGGTGCTTCTCTCACCTCGGGGTTTGAAAAGCTTATGTATGGTGCATTGCACCCTGGTCTTTTCCTTTTGTTGTGCACAAACCTGTGGGGTTGTGCACAAATTTCGAGAACCTGCTTTATCTGCAATTTTGGAGTACGATCGTGTTTCTCCAACCTTTTGATCTTATGCCGAGTTGGAATCGGAGAATAACGTTGGAAAAACTACTGTATTTTAGAATTAAGTTCGCTGCACAGCGTTTTAAATCGACGTTTTTATGAAGGGCTGCTTTTAGCGTATTTCATTTTGCGTTGCACTCACCAACAATTTTTAGATGATTGATCCAGCTAACCTGGGCACATCGTAAGTAGTTTGCTTCCTTTTTATTTGCCGCAACGCCCTTCCCTGCGTTAGAGCCCAGTGCCACTTCACCATCTCGAGGCCAGGTTGAGATATAATTGAAAAATTGTTTTGCTTAGTGCTCTATTGTATCTTTCAGTGCCCTTTTCGTCTCGTTCTGTTCTTTTTTACCCATTCAATTTGCCATGACTCTTAAGTTCACGCGCGGAAGTGGTTTAAACAACATCCTTGCTTTACTGCCGTGACGAATGATGCTGTCCAATTAAGGCGTTTGGCGTGAATAGCGGCTAAAGTTTTATAATATTCAGTTATTGTAACGACACAAAGGTATCTGCAAAACTTCTCGCTTTGTGTCGGCAAAGGTGGTAAACCGTTACCCGTGTTGAGATAAGTTCTGTGGTTGCTGCACTGCAGAGCCGCTGAAGATAAACATCAGCCATAGGACTTGTTTGCAAGTACCAGTTTCCGTGGAGTGGCCCAAAACATTCTGGTGCTTTGTGAACCGTTATTTGGTAGTAACAGTGATGCGCTCATGTTTTCTTTACTACATAAAAGAAAAACTTGCATGAATCAGTATTTTAGGACTTGCTCCCGTATTCCTCGCAATACCTGGATTGCGATTTTGTTTTTTGATAAAGAAGAACTGGACCAAAGACCTATGCGAACGATTCCATCTCATCTCCAGTGTAAAAAGCCGTTCACCAACGGCCGTACCAAGCGTGCCGTTTGCAAACACCATGGTCTGAAACTTCTCGCTGGGATCGAAACAGCCAGCAATTTTGTTAAATTGACCAGTTTACGCGATCAATGTTGACAAACATTATTTTGACCAACTGTCCCAATCGATTTGCCAAAAGAATGCGATGTTATTTCGATTTGCATACTATGAAAGTTCAGTGGCCAATTTTTGAATAAAAGTATTTCGCAATACTTTCGCACGCTTCTAAAACTCTTAATAGAAACTTTATATGTTTCATTTCACAATGAAAACTTGGCCGTAAGGAAAGGTATTATTTTTGGCTTCATGAAAGGTCCTCCTTTTGCGAGTGTTTTTTTATGGGTGGTGTGGTGAAATTAAACCAAAGCACTGCTTCAAATTCTTGCTGTATTTATACCCCCAACAGCTGTGGTAAAGCACCAGTTGTTAATCTAAACCAGTGGTTTTCAACCTTTATACAGCGATTCATTATAGCAACCTGCTATAACCCAACGACCCCCCATCTGAGACTCGAATAAGGCAAACGTAATACAGCTGTGTACATAAAATATCTACTCGCGACCCACAGGTTGAAAAACACTGATCTAAATGATTATCTCCACTGTGCGCAACAAATACCAAATCATTCCTGTACCTGTGACAACCGCTCGTACGAAATCTCAATGGACAGGTTTGGACCATTACAAATTCGTTTGTTACACTGTCTAGTAGTAATGTAGTAGGTCATTCCTGCTGCATCTGAATACAACAACCACCGATGACCAGAGCATAGGAAAGGTACTTTACGTCTAGCCTTTGTAAACAATGTATTTCATGTTACGTCGGATTTACTGGTCGCAACGCAAGTTTTCATGAGACTGAGACATTAAGTGTTGCCAGATGAATTAAATGTTCGTACACTGAAAGTATTTCGTCGGCAATGTGTCACAAACTTGTCTTTACATATTCTGATAAAATGTGTCTTTTTGAGACATAGTCTCAATCAACAGACTAACAAGTACTTGCTGTACTCAAACAGCTTGCCCTATAGCTTTTCGCTTAACTTTTGAAAACGCAGTAACGAAGGACATGCATCTAAGGCTACATACTGTACCAATGCACTCACCAGTTTTTTCTCATGACCCACTGTAGGCAACCTCTACCAGTATGAGGCAATAACCTTATAGACCAGGGTGGTCCAACTACTTTTGAACTACGGGCCATTTTACAAAAACGTGACAACTCGCGGGAAACATTCAACTAAATAATGCATGGAACAACAGATTCACAACATTTAAAACTAATAGAGGGAAAAATATGTGTTATTGAAATTATTACACAATAGAAAATAGCAACTTATTACAATCTCTATCAGTAGGATAGTCGAGGCTTCTCTGACACCATCATTCCTTCATCAATACCAGTGTTACTGGTGCAAGTCGGAGACGACGGTCCAGCGTTTCGTCTCCCATTCCATTTCTGTTTTTAGATTTGACTTGCTTCATCGTAGAAAATGTACTCTCACAAAGGCATGTTTCCAAACATCGAATGCATTTTTAGCGCGAAATATTTTAATTTGGCAGATCTATCTTTGCTGACTGATTTACAGAAGCTATCTGCAGTCTCTAACACCGTTAGTATTGCACATTTTAGAAGATGTTATGCTTTATTGTTCTGATTAAAATTACCTATCGCACGGATGGGCAATTAATTTAGCTCGAGAGCCACTTTGAGAAGGCCCCATTTAGAGGATAGATAGACAGATTTTTGTTATTTAATGGTATTGAGTTCATTGCACCAGGTGTACTCTTCAAGACAACGAACGCCAGGGCACCGAAAAAACAGAGGTTATCCAAATAGATGCCCCAGTAGAGGGCCGTACCCTCTGATTTGATCGTAAAATAAATAAATGTAACAAAATGGTACACATAAAAGGCATTGTTCTTGTGCAAATGCACTTTATCCAGCGCAAGTAGTTCAGTGAGACTTTAAACACGCGCTGAATGCTTCAGACACGGGCTGTGACGCGCTGAATGCTTCAGAAAACTATACGTTTTTAGCTGTTTTGTACTTTCACCAAATAGTTTATACTACCTCCGGTTACAAACCACAAGTATATCTGAAAATCCAGCTTCAGTAATTTGATCAGTGATACGGGAGCGGGAGTTGACGACAAATTAACATCAGATTTCAACATCAGCAGTGCTTTGTAGCTAACTTACACAAGCAACTTTGCCATACATCATCTTGCGTAACTAAAGTTTGAAAGAAACAAATTTTAGAATGCAACTGCTCACAAATTTTATTGCTTGCTGCAGAAAATTACGTTTTATAGCGTTGAAAACGGTTGCTATTCTTTCACAGAAATAAGTTGAGTGAAGCCTAAATTTCGACTTCACTGTACGCTGTCAACCAATAGCCACACAAAAAAAACTTACACTACGCCAGAGCAACAACAAACTCGCATGTATCCAAGAGGTTCGAATCAAATAACTTACGTTGCATAATCTTACAGCACATATATGGAGAGAGAAAATAAGTTAAGTTTGATTGTTCAGGAAATCTATCTTTTTCCACGTGAAATACACAGATTATAGCGAAGCGTTTCGTCACATGGTTACAATGCAAATCACGGTTGTACAGTAATGTAGATATGCGGATTGAGCGCTTGATGGCTTTGAGAAAACAAAAGAATGCTTGTGCTTTCACAATATGGACAAATAAAAGAACATTTCCGTGGACTGTGTGTTCCGTTAAATCAGGAAGATGTGACAGTCAACACTTTGTTTTTGCTTTCGGCGACGGACATTCACCGACCATAGCTTCACATTAAAGCTTGAAAACTGTCGGNTGTTGTGGTGGAATAAAGCAACTAGCCTAAATCTCTACGTTCTACTGCAATTTTCAAAATACGAAAGTTAGCGTTTATCATTTGCATTAAGCAGATTTCTAATTTCTACCTATTCTACAAGCAAGCACTACTGCCAAGGAACATGAGCAATGACTTCCACGAAGTGTTTTGCAATCTGTGGTTCTATGACGTATAAATGCAAAGAGGACAATTTTCTACACTACTTCGTTGAAGCAGTTTCACAGTCACACAAAAACATGCTTGAAAAACACAATGTTATGTATTTGTTACGAACTGACAGAACGTTTCTTTTCAGGAAGAGGTTAGAAGAACATAAGCTGCCTGCACTCAAGCACCCACGTCCATGTGTACACTTTGATATTCTAAGTGCGGCTCAGTGGGCTAGTAACCATTCATTAATCGCAATGCAGCTAATCAGTCCATGTTGGGCTACACGCAGGGCCGGATTAAATGAGCGCGTGGCCCGGGCAAAGTCGTGACTGCGAGGCCCCTTAAACGCTTAGCGCAACTGAGTAGGTTTCACATACCCTCGTCTCAACTTTGCAAAAACACCGGTCAAAAACGTCAAAACTGATACGATTTGGCAACCTACACTTCAGAGACAATTGGGGTGATCATATGCGGCGGTTCGTGTGTGGGTAATTCATTTAATTTGTTCAAACGTGCAATGTTGAGATAGCAGTTCGCTCTTGTCCGCTCCTTTGACTGCAGAGGAAGGTCGCGAAACTAGCTAGCGGATTGTTCTACTGTGGGTCTCTGTTGCGTAACAATAGCACGGCATTAAATCCTCAAATGTTCACTTCAAGTTGCGGTAGCGGGCGTTTTTCCGCATGTGACCACGCAAGGTTCCCACTGCGGGTTTTTTCCACCCAGATCTGCTTATTTTACGCGACCTGGGTGTCTAGCTTTAATTATGAAAAATCGCGTTAAATCTGTCTTTTTTAAGTGATAAATTCATCAGTAACTTGAATGTGTTCAGTAATGTAAAGATAACAAGTATTTGCAATTGCATGCGCATTTCAGGTGAGAAAGAACGCATGTCGAATGAAGCAGAACGTGTTCAGTTGGTTTCATTATATAGTAATCACTGTTTTCATATCCTCATATAAGATCATTGTCGTCATTATATTATATATATAATTTTATTGTCTGTAATGCCATGAAGAAACTAATGAAAGAAGTGTTAGGATTCATTGTTTAAATTTCGATGTTTCCCCATGCATTCAAATTAAAAATCAAATTTCAATTAGAGGAAGAAGGCATTGGGAATATATTTTGTGGGATTTTTGTTTCCGTTCAAGATTGCACAAAATTTGCTAGTTTAATAACAAATGTACTCCTACAATTAGTGAAAGATTTCATCAACGGAGTATGTTACTAGCGTTGTGAAAAACATCTTGAGCAACAAAAAAGGTCTTCCAGATGTTTAATGTTTGCGTTGCAGAAGAAAATTTGGAAGAGGAACTATAGTTAATCA
>JGI24021J15306_10005438_pt1 | contig 15142 bp, 4 predicted proteins | sample Ectturendosymbi1_FD_15306 | JGI IMG/M metagenome (IMG submission 15306)
ATCCTGTTTTCAAAGTCCATCTTTTATTTAGTCATATTTGGGGAAAGAGGTGGCTGAAACATGACCGCAATAGTTATGCTTTTACTTCTGTAGAATGAAAAGTGCATATGCACTTGCAGTTTGGAGCTTGTAGTATTATGGTGGTGTGTGCAATTATGTGTGCAGGGCTGCAGGCCAATTGTAATAATAATTAAAGATTGTCCCATGGGCCAAGAATAATTCATTCATGGGCCTGATTTGGCCTGCACACTTTGTGTTTGACAACACATACACTTTATGGAATGCAAAGCCACTTTTGTGACTCCGACTTTGTCTAGTCATAACTTGCCCACTGATAGAGATAACTGATAGAGATAGATAACAAAACAAATAATCAAACCCTCTAAAGTCTCCTAGCTTTGATTTTTAATTTTCTGAACAGTTTTGGGTTTGAACTTTTTGTGGGTAAGTGTGGTGCCATGGGGTGATCCCCATGACGTCATCAGGACCTGAGAAAAACTTTTAAGTGGCAATTTACTTGTTTTTTCTTTTGAATAAAACTAGGTGAAAATCTGTGTCTTTAGAGCCCTTGATTGGCCATGTAGCATTAGTGGCCAAAAACGATTATTAATTAATACCCTGGAATATCCCTCAGGGATTAATTATTGTTTTTGGCCATAATTTGCCAACCACTAATGCTAGATGGCAACAACACTGCATGAGATATCAGAATGGTATACCAGTAAGAAAGGTTTGAAACTACGACTATTTCCACAAACTATTGAGCACCAAGCAAACCTACAAATTTTGCATTCCATTGATTATTATAAGCACACGTATATTTGTCAAAAACAACACTGGAGTTTTATGATGCATCTTGGTTAAAACAATCACCAATCTGCAAAATTAAAAAATAACTCCCAAAGCTTTAACAATAACACACATTTTCACAAGTTTGATGAACTCTTCTTAATTTAAGCTTTTTCATAATGTTCGCAACCATAGAACAACCAACCTAGTGGCATTTATATACTACCATAGCTTAACAGTTAACACCAAACTTTTATTGTTTTTCAAAATAACTGTTTTACCTGGACAAAGCTTGTATCAAAAAACAATTACTACACATTGCCTAACAAATAAAGCCTATGAGTAGCACATGCCTTAAGCCAATGCAAAACAATCTTAAATTAATGTACAACAATGTCACACTTCAAACTCTTGCTTTTATGCAGGTCACAGAAAATCATTATCATTCACAACAACAGAACAAACTGCAGCAAAATTTTGTTTGGATATTGCTGGCAGTAACACAAAATTAATCGCTGCACCAGGATATGCATGCATCACTGAACTTAACATGCAACATGGCACAAAATACCAAGCATGCAGCAAAGTAATGAATGACAGATGCACTCATATTTACCAGCACAAGAAATCCATAGTCTGTCTTCAGTGGTTATGCACATGAACAATCCAGGTATAAAGCCATTTAAAAAAGATCACCTATACAAACATCCCAAACTTCGGCAACAGCCTAAAAATTTTTGCAGGTCTTCACAAGTGAATACAAAGCAGTCACATACAAGGCAGGAAAGTTACAGATATTCACCACACACAAGTTTTCAATGGTCTATTCAGAAATCAAAACAGTATTGCACAAGACGTACACCTGCAAAAAGTTCAACACTGAAAAATTGACAGCAAAAAAAGGTATATTTCATTGACTGGTGTGTCTGAAATATTGCTGGATAAACTACAAACTTGTGACAGCTGGTGGCTAGCCAAGTTGAAACTGATTAAAATATTGAAATTGATGTGTAATCATACATTTATTCAGCTAGTCAAAATAGGTTCAGTAATCCACTATTTCACTTTCAACAAATAATAGTAATTTCACGTGCACAAGCTTTTTTAGATCTTGATGAACAGCTTTTTATGCGTTTACCAGAAAAATCTTACCAATAAAAGCTACTCAGAATCAAAATTTGGCAGGTAGAAATAAAAAAAAACAGATGTCAGATTGCAAAAGATATACATGAGAAACAGGTTAACATGAACAGAAAAAAATCATGTTTTGGCTATATACGCCATATTATCAGAACAAAACTGGCTTAATTGAAAACATTTCAACTTGAATGAGAGTAATTACACTTATCATTCAAGCAACCACAAATCTGTTACAACTCCAACATTTACTTAATTATTTACTTTGCTAGCATGTAAACAAGCAATCCACAAATCCCATTGTAAACAAACCATTTGATTTTAAAGAATATGAAGTATTACTTTCAAAACAAAACTTTTTCAATAGTTGGGTTTGTATCACCATGCAAAATGGCTTATAGCATAATTCATGCGTAAATGAATATCAATGGAAAAAAGGCTACCCTTCCAAATGAATGGTGGCAAAGAGCATATTATTCATTACCTTGTCTATCCTTACATGCCAAAATTTGAAAATTTTATAGCATAAAAATTAATTTAAAGCTTTCACAACAGCCATATGAAAACATGACATTTCCATCAATAATAATGATTCACGAACAAACTACGCACAGAGTGTAACATTTGCAACAAGCTGAGTTCAACCAAACACTTTAAACATAAATGAAATTAGTAACATCATTTCAAAAATGTTTACCTATGCTAATAAATTATGATTTGAATAGTAACCATTAACGCCTCAGCTGCCAGGCGATTTCAGCCAATATCAGGAATAAATCAAGCATAACCCAAGTGTCTTAGCAATAGCATAACTCCTCAGCAGATTGCACTAGAGAGCTGTTCAAGCCCTCAAAAGACTCGGCAAGTCTGTGACAAAAAAACATTTTTTTTTTGGTTTTGGGTTTTGGAATTTTTAGAGCGATGTCATAAGTGAGTAGCTTTAGGCTTTTTTGGCCTACTTCATCTGACCCTAGACCCAAACCACTAGATGGTATTTCGCTCAAGTTTTTATTGGAAACTAGTCTAAAATCTGAGTCTGTTGATATTTTGGATGATTTGCTAGGGTTTTGGGTTCGAAAGTACCAAACACAACAAAATAATTAATCAATCCAAAAATTAGATAATTACTTAGTTTGTTTATTTTAGATCATAACTTTTGAACCAGAAATGCCAGAAAGTTGATCAAGGGTTTAAAAGACTCAGATTCTAGCCTAGTCTCCAATGTAAACTTCGCGAAATACTTCCATCTAATGGAGTGGTTCTCAACCTGGGGTTTGCAAATCCCCAGAAATATACGGGAAGATTTCCAGGGGTACTTGGATGGCAGTGAGTTTTCATGAATTGCTGTTTTTAATATCTTATACTAAAGGAAAATGCGTGCCCATTGAAAACACCGCATAGATTTTGCCTGATGTTGCGTTGTGATGCAACAATGTGAAATCCACAGCTTTGCCAGTTAACCTTGGGGTTCAGTTTGATTGTTTCATGACTCAGGGTTACTTAACACTTAGGCATCCGGCCACTTTTAGGAATTCTTGCCCCAAAACAACCGGATCGCACATGGGTTTGCACGTGCATAACCTGAGCACCGAAAGTGGGAGAGAGCTGTTCAAAGGCTCAAAAGACGCAGCAAGTCTTCTAGTCTGCATATGAAAAAAAGTTTTTGGTTGGGGGAGCTGATTTTTTGTGAGTGACGTCATAAGTGGAGGACTTTCACGCCACCTTGGCCCACTTCACCTGGCCCTGAGCGAAAACCGTTAGATGGTAGTATTTCACTGAAGTTTTTATTAGAAACTAGGCTACAATCTGAGTCTTTTGATATTTTGGATGACTTGGTGGGGTTTTGGGTTCGAAAGTTATGATCTAAAGTAAACAAAATATTTGATTAATTAGATAATTAATTAATTTGTTTATTTTAGATCATAACTTTTGAACCAGAAACACTAGAAAGTCGATCAAAGGCTCAAAAGACTTAGACTCGAGCCTAGTTTCCAATGTAAACTTCAGCAAAATACTTTGGCCTAGCGGTTGGGCCCTAGACCAAGCATCATGAGCCAAAATGACCCCAGAACTACTTTAGTTATGATGTAACTCACAAAAAATCCACAAACCCCAACCAAAAATTTTTTTCTCGAGTGCAGACTAGAAGACTGGCCGATCTGTTTGAGCCCTTGAACAGCTCTCTAGCGCAATTGGTGGAGGAGCTATGGTGTTGGTAAGGCAACTGCTGGTTTTAGGCCAAAATCCAAGTACGAAATATTTGTAGACCGGCTCTTGAACCGGCTAGAGAACCCCTCATCTAGCGGTTGGGCCNTAGGCCAAGTGACAAGAGCCAAAATTGCCAAAAACCTACCTCACTTACGATGTCACTCACAAAAAAAACAAAACCCAAAAACAAAAAAATTTTTTAATTGCCGACTCGAAGACTTGCTGAGTCTTTTGAGGGCTTGAACAGCTCTAGCACAATCAGCTGAGGAGTTATGCTGTTGCTAAGACACATGATTTATGCCTGATTTCCAAGTACGATATATTCGTACGCCGGCAGTGAAGGTGTTAAACAAGGATGTTTGCAAACACAACAAGCTCNAATATTATTTCCCACTGGGTTAAGTGCTGATACTCAGGTTATAAACACTGTATTGCAATGTGCCTAATATCTTTATTTTCAGTCTTGTTATTGNGATTAAAACAAATNACATTGATTATGATTCATGCAAACATAAGAGTTTATATAATTTGGTTTTAGTGCCATTCTGATTTCAACGCATTTGTTAATACTGTAAAAAAGTAGGACTTTAAAATAAACAATAAACATCCAGTTTGGATATCGGCATTGCTTGATAGAGAGGTGTTTTTGCACATACACAATGAANCAAACAAGNCCCAACTGGAAATATGTTTTGCACTGTGAATCTATCCAATATAACATGTACCTACCTGAGANAAGCTATTCTACTTTCCACAAGATTGTTATGCTAAGCATGTTAGNTGGTACAGTTAACAAGCATGTTAGGTGGTACAGTTGGTTGAGCACATACTAGGATTATATGAAAGACTTGAAAAGTTAGTTGTAGCCTGTCCAGCCTTTTGTTCAACATTTATAAGTGGCTTCAAAGAAAAGGTTCACATGTGGTGCTGCTATTGACTTGCCACCAATGTAGCATTCACTAGAACAACATGGCCCCAGCATTACCAAGCAGCTGTGGGCACTGCAGACGCTTGTTGTGCTCCAAAAAGAGACAAAAAGCAAGGAGAATGAAATTGAACATGAATATTCATTCTATTTTATGCTTTTACTGACATTGTGCTTCAAACAAGACTAGTTTCTCTTATTTTTATTTTTAGAGTAGATAGACTCAGATGAGCATTGCTTTTAAACTCTATGAATCCACCTTGATAGACCACATTACACCCGCGATTGAGAATACTAGCGAAGTTAAAATGCATGAATAAATTTAATATAATAAGCGAGATTCAGCAAATATATTTTGGAAAAAACAAAAATGCTTCTGAAATTTATTAATGATTGAATTGGCACTTGAAAAATGGGAGGGTTTCTTAGCATATCCATTCCACTCAACATGCACCCAGTAAAGGTCAATAAAAATGTATATAAGCTAGTTATTAGGTCAAAACTGTATTTCAATACATTTCACCACAAGTTTGAAACCACAGCAAATTAGCTTCAACTTGTACCACCTTAGTGTTCTGCATCCAGGGCTGCAGAGCCAGAGTCCAAAGCACCGGAGCTGTACATTTTGCCCGGAGCTCAGATTAAAAATCAAGAGCTGGAGCTCAGTTTCAAATTTAGGACCAGAGCTAGTGCTATGGCCATTTGACAGGTAGCTCCAGCTCTGGGTCCCATCCTAGATACAAACGGTTTTGCCAAATTGACTGTCTTTACCTAAAACAGTGCTCTTGACAGAATACTAAATATGATTTTTACATGTTGTGACACAGGACTGCAACAATGGATCTGCGAGACTTTGGTGTTTCCTTTGTTTAATCATTGCTAAGACTGTGGCTTCGTAGTTGGACAGGTGTGTCATTACTTGTAAAAGTAAGAAAAAGACTACCACAGCGTCTTACTTTCCAGTCAGAATGATCACACCAGGTATGTAATAGTGTAGCGATCTAAAATGAACTAGACTATAATGATTAGGTATGTACAGTAATATCCATACCTGTTGTAGTTGTACAATCATGTTGTTAGCAGGAAGTACAGTATGGTTCAGATATGATAACATTGCAGACTTAAAGCATGAAATGCATAGCATGCTCCATTGTAAAGTAGAAATTTTTATTAGAAACAATTAGGCTTACTAACAACGTCTACTTGATTACTGGCAAAGTTGACGGTTACTAGCAGCAGCATAACATGAAAGCGATAACTAATTGGTAGTGAACTAATATGGCAGTACATTTTCAGGAGGGCATAAGAATGCAACGTGAGCAAATGTGAACTTTTCTTGATATATTCATTTTTGGAAAACTTTTTTTTTCAGCACAGTAACCAGTCTTAATTTCTCCTAAGCTTTGCAGGTTAAACTCTGCTTTAGTTTTTACAGGTTTTGCATATTAAGCATGGAATGGGACAGTTCGGTGACGCTGTTTTGGCAGTAAATCAGTTAATAAGGCATGACACTTTTAATGGGAACACATTTATATACTTTTTTAAAAAGTTTTGGGTCTAGCTTTGGGGTTTGGATTTAGGGTAAGCAAACATCGTTTGTAGTCTAACCTTTCAAGTATTGCAAAAACATACTTTTTTTCCTACAAAACGCTTGTGACCACCATTGCCAAAATGGTGTCGTCGAACTGTCCTAGATTGTATTAAGCATTGTGTTTTGAGAATGAATGCCAGCACAAAATGCATCCATCTGCAGATTCAAATAAATTTACATCTATTTGACTGGAACCCATAAAAATTACAGACAGGACCAGGTTTTTCAGCTGAAATTAACTTTGACAAACATATATATTACAATAAAAATGATCATAGCAAGGTTAACTACACACTTCCAAATTTGGCAGCTTATTACAAAGCTTTGAAAACACAGTTAGTAAGCTATAAAAATGATTTTTGCTGCTATAGGATCACAACACAATTGAAAGCTCCAAGCTTACTGTAAGCTTTTGAGGTATCAGCTGACTAGGCTCTGCTTTCACCTTTTGCGATGATTCAAACTTGCACATATCTGTATTCAAGTAAGTGCTCTCCACATGTGTAATAACCAGATAGATTCCTTGCTTATCTCACATGTGGAGAGTAGTTACTTGCTATAAGATCAACTATGATTTACAAATGTTATGCCACCCAATACCTTTGGCACTTAAACCCTTGCAGGTCAGAATTTTTGCACATTTTTATAGTTCAAGCTATGGTTGATACAAATAAGACAACTAATATAAGGGAACCCTTAGTAATGTAATAAAAGGTGCAATTAGAAAAATCTGTATGTATGTAAATTTATGTTTAGCAATGTAACACTTGTAATAAGGCTGGGATTAGGTTTTCTTGTGGAGAACTATTACACATATAACCTCATAAATTTCACCACATGGTCAAATGTCCTAAACTAATCTTTGTTTATGTCGTCTTAAACAACTTGTTATGTACTTTCATATATGTTAATGCCAGATGGTGAATGAAAGCATAATCATACAATGGGGTCTTCACCACACTTTATCAAAAATTATGTTACCCTATATTATAAGCGCAGCTATCTCACAAACACTGCACCTACTAGAATCAAAGCTTTCTTTTATTTCCTGTAAAACCTATCATGAAAATGTGATGCAGTAACAAAAATGTCCATATATCTTTTCAATATACCCAACTAACAGGAAGCCATTGATGCTGTGAGTTCACAATTTCCAAATGGTCATACAAAGCATGACAAGTCTCTCTAACAGAAGTATAAGAAATGACAGAATTCACCATGAAGGAGTATTTTGAGATTTCAAAGTCATGGCTGTCACAACCAGTTGGTTTCTCTGCTACATCTACTAAAACCACATATGGCATAAACTCAGAATTCATTAAAAACTTCAGCCTTTTCGCTGCCATACTTTTTATGCACACTTTTGTAGACTTCATAACATTTCGAATAGAATCATATTTCGTTCCAAAAATTTCTTCATTTTGTTTGTCATAATCCAAATATAGATTTTCCTTTATGTCAGATTCTACTTCATTTCTTGATTCACAACAGTATAGTTTATTGTGTTGCATTTTCTGATCTGTGGTATGGATCAGGGCAGCTTTGTATTGATCCTCAAACAAAATACTCATCTGAAGCATTATCTCAAATGCAAGTGTCTGGTCTCTGCAAAGCAATACCACAACTTTTCTGACAAAAGCTGGCATCAGTGCTACTTCCTCATATGCATGGTAGTCAGAGTCCAGTTTTGCACAATCAACAATATTATACATCATACGAAGTGATTTGAGTTGTTGGCATAATAACTTACTTTTCCAAACAGAGCGACATTCTTGTAACTGCAAGCTGGGAATAAGACCAGCACAATCAAGTGATTCTCCCTTTTCGTTTACATGCCTTGCTTGCCACCACAGTAAATCCATGCAATCCACTACCTGCAGTATGTCTCCTTCTTTGAAAGATAAGCCAGCATCCAAACTAGGAATCAAAGGATCATTCAGAGCATTGTAACTGCAGTTACATTTGACAAACATTACATGTACTGCTGAGGGTGGTTTGTAGCTGGGAACAACCTTGAGCACATAAGCCCCATCTTTACGCATATGCTTTTTTAGAAGTTCAGGTTGCCCTCTCACATCCTGTCCATTCACCTCTTTAATTATGTCTCCAACAGAGAGTAGACCTTGTTTGTGTATCAAGCCACCATGGAAAATTCTGGTCACAACTACATCTTCATTTTTAGTAGCTACAGACAGGCCNAGATTTTCTCCACAGCGCTTGGTAAGACCAACCATTCGAATAGCACTTTTCCAATTGACAGGTTGCTGCAGTTCTGGTTTNTATGGAGTGTAACTGTCCCGTTCCACATATTGCATGGNAATAACATCATGAGCATGNAACAATGATGTCATGTAAGGACTTCTTAAAATATTTGATAATTCCTTCACTGTACTATCCTTCATTTCATGAACATCATGAAAAATATGGTTAACAATGTCACTTACATCTTTTCTCTCAGGAAGAACAGCTTTCTTCTCTAAAGTTTCATGAGCTTTGACCAATGATTTTAGAATAGGGTATTCTTCCACGCATTTTGAGAATGTCACATCATTAGACTCAGATTCTGGAAGCTTTATGAACGTATCCAAAATTGAGTGCATAGATTTGATTGGTTTGTCTTGTGGCATTTGAACTTTGCCAATACATGTCAAACATACATACCTAATAGTAATACTACGCTAAAAATTTTTACACAAATGTGAACTTATGTCATGAATGTCATACACATTGTCAATGTTTTAATAAAGTTAAAATACATTGCAGTGATAACGTTTTAAGAAAACAATGCATAAACATAGCTAGGGATGCATATAATGGAAAATCAAATCCTATGGATTTGAATCCAAAAATGAGTTTTTTTCAATATTTAAATTCAAAATGAAGTTGGATAAATGTGAAAAAATGCAACATTGGCAAAACAAATGGTTTCAAAAAGTTTCGCAGTTGCAATAAATTTTGCAGTGGCACTTTTTGTGCTCTTGAGTAAGAGAAAGAAACACTCAACAAGCTCACTGGCACTGCGTAGTGACGCAGTGAGCTAATTGACAGGTTGTGTAATCTTTGATTAGCGTTCTAAACCTCTGCGCGATCAGCTTTTTTTGCTCCTGTTTTTTCCAATTTATCAGATTTCATTTACTGGTGTCATTCATTTTTGAACAAAGTATTCAAAAACCAAACAGTCGATGATATGCTAGTATTGATAAGTAACAAGTTATTCCGGAATAGGATTCACTATTGTGGATTTGTAATAAAGATTCCAGAACTTTTTTTTCAGTTATTTTCTAGTCACAGACTGAAATTTTTTGAAATAATGAGAAAAAATAAGTATATCAGCCATAACATCTGAAAATATAGGTTAATGACCAATGTTATGATGAGTTTTAATACAACTGTGAGCAAATGACGAAATGTCTCAGCAAAAAATTGACCAAAATGCCTTGGCGAAAAAAAACAGTTCCGCAATATTCCGGAACCTGTAAATGTTCCGTAATGCACATCCTTAAACATACCCATACACTATTGGTTGGTCACATAGATAATGCACATCCTTAAACATACCCATACACTATTGGACTAACCAAACCTTCTTTGTCTACATCTTTTTACCACTACTATGCATACAATGAAGGTAGTGGCTACAGATCTGCTTGGAATAACATGGTTCAAATAGAAGGCTGAGTTTGTCACTCAAGCAGCAGCAACATCATAGCATAACAGATACATTTAAGGTCTGCTGTGCCAATGGCTTTCGGTTCGACTCCCACCTTAATGACATTTGTCTTGGTATTAGTATTACTTTAGCTTTACCGTTTAGATTTGGACTTTAGGTTTAGGGGTGAGGTTTAGAATTTAGGTCTAGGGTTTAGGTTTAAGGTTTCAAAGTAAAAGTTCAGGTTTAAGGGTTATGTTAAAGAGGATAGGGTTTTGGTCTTATGTTTAGTACGTTTCTACGAAGCCCACTGCACTCTCAGCATCACCGTTACTGTCACGTTACAAGTGGCGGATGAGTAAGATTTCAAATATGAAGGTCCACAGAGGGATCTGTAGCCACTGCCTATAATGAAATATCGAATCCTATGGATTCAATCCTTCAGTATTCAAGCAAAAAATCAAAGAGTTTTTCGAATATTTAGATTCGAAATACATTTGGATTAAATATTAAATAAACATGAAAAATTTTGAAGCTGGCAACACAAATGGTTTCAATTCTACAGTCACAACCAACAAATTTTGCAGTGGTACTCTTTGCACTCCTGAGTAAAAGGAAGAAACATTCTCAACAAGTTCACAGCACTACATAGTGACATAATGAGTTAATTAACAAGTCATGTGGTCACTGATCGGCGTTTCAAAGTACTACATGATTGCAGTTTTTTATCAAGCGTTCTCTGCTAAGTCTAGGCTACAACATTTTTTTCAGATGAATTAGGTCAATGGCATAGCCTAGGGGTCAGCAACGTATGGCAGACGTGCCACACTTAGCACGTCAAGCATTTTCCAATGGCATCCAAAAGCTCAGAGTTACCACCAGGCCTCCCACTGCTGGGTTTTTCCACCCAGATCTGGGTTTTTTCGAGACCATCTGGGTGTCTAGGTTTAATTTGAAAAGTCTTATCAAATCTAGATTTTTTTTAAGATAAAAATTTGGCAACAAGCTGTAGTAAACATAATAGTAAAATAAACATATCTTCTGATAATTACAGTGTTCACGTGTGATCATCAGGTGAAAAAAGTATTTAAATTGGTGAAACAAAACATTTTCAGTCGATTTTGCACCCGTATCAATATCATTATCAAATACTGTAGGTTGCTTGTCATCCAGTACTGCCATTCAGTTGCACATACAGCAGAAGTAGCATCAACGAATAACAAATGGTGGTATAAACAAGTGAAAGATTTGCATTTGGGTGAATTGTTATTATCCCAGACGCTAGCTGAAGAATTTGATGAAACAAAGTTTACAACAGAATCATGTTCAAATTCTTCGGTTGCCCTATTCATGCAAATTAAAAACCAATTTGCTCTGGAGTAAGGATTTGAAGCTTAGGAATTTTAGATTCCTTTGCAGCACAAGATCTCACAAAAGATCCAAGTTCGATGGCAAATGTGGCGCTACATTTGCCCATTTTTTGCCTGAAGATCAATTGGAAACTAGGTTATTTTCGGTCATTTTTCTGTCGTAAACCAAACTGTTTTTAATTGGCAAAAAAAATTAAGTCAATTCGATCATAATGTTTGAAAATATATAAACTACTTAACTAGTGAGTGCTGTTGTAGCTAATTTTAAAACTAATGAGACAAATGACAAAAACGTCTCAGCAAAAATACAGACTGGAGGCTATATCAATAGTTTAAACATGTGTTCTTGTCACATTAACTACGCTTTTGGTTTTCGATTCAAATCTCACCTTGCCCACTTTGGTTTTCTTTTTTTCTTTTGACTTTCCTTTAGGGTTAGCTTAGCTCAGCTTAGGGTTAGGTTAGCTTACCTCAGGGTTAGTGTTAGGTTAGGATTAGGTTAGCTTAGGTTAGGGTTAGGCTAGCGTTAGGTTAGCATTTGGTTCGGATTAGGGTTAGGTAACCTAACCTAACAACAGGTTAGGGCTACAGTTAGGTTTAAGATTAGGGTTAGGTTTAGGGTTTATGATTTACAGTTACTTCGTTTCTACCAAGCCTACTGCACTCTCGTCACGCGTTAGTGTCATGTTACAGAAGGTGGTCGAATAAGGCTTCAAATTTTAATTTAAAGATCAGCTGGCGGTTCTATAGCCACTGCAGTGCCTAATTTTAACACTGCAGACACAATTTAAAAAAGGAACTTTAAGTAAATCAGTATTTTAATCACCGTTTTACCTCATGTACTTACATTCATGCGTCTTTTTGCATTTCTGTTTTTTTTCGTAGATAAATGTTTTTTTTTCATGAACAATCTGGGTTTATTGGAAATTACAGAATGGGAGCCCTGGTTACCACAGTTCGTCAGCGAAGACCACGGACCTGAGCGAAACGCAAAATAAACGCCAAAATGAGCAAGGTAGCGTACACAAACAACAGCAAGACCGACTGACATACAGTACAAATAACTTTTACACAACATTCTGAGCAAAAATTTAAACAAAAACAAAATATTTCAATAGTGCATAAAATTCTCTTTCACATGCTTCAAAAATTGGAACAAGACTTTCACCAATTGTCCAGCAGACCACTTTCAACTTGGCACTTCGATCGAAAAATCTTTTCGCTCAGATTTATGCCAAAAAAGAAAGTGACGCACCGGTAGTTTTCAACAATATTCCGGGACAGATATTTTCATAAAAAGAGCATATTTCAATAGTGCATGAAATTCTTTTTCACATGCTTCAAAAAAATAGAACAAGACTTTTTACCAATATGCTAGTTGGCAACACTGCTGGCATAGTCGATTTAAGAGATGAACAGAAGAGGTGTGCATGGATTGGATTCTGGACTTTATGGACCCGGACTTCGGCTGCTTCCAACTGGATCAGGAGTGAGGTTTTCTTTCCTGTAGGCGGATCCGGTTTGGATTGGATTTTTGCTGAAAAAATGTTACTGGTTGTTTGCTTGACTTATATTTACCCGGACTCAAACAAGAGTCGGATTGCTTGGATTTAGATGGTGCCGGATCCGTATTGGATTTTGATTCAAAATTTAAAAAAAAGACTTTGATCCGGATTCAAAAACATCAGAGTCCGAACCCCTCTAATGAACAGGCATATCGAACTCACCCCATTATGGTCCGTGGATAAATTTCTATTTCTTCACGATTTATATGTGCAAACAGTGATATGTTTCCAATTGCATTGCACTTTGCCTCAAGACCCTTATTGCTGTTCGCTTCTTTCACCTATGTGCTTGCTTCAGCTGTCCATCAGAGATGATCGGACAGTGGAGTTTCACTATCCGATCCTATCCTGTTTTTGAAAAATGATATCCGTATCCGATCCGAATCCTGTTTTGGTTGAAATCATGCTATCCGTATCCGAAAACTATTCAAAAGTGTATTGTGATGCACAACATACATTTTTCTGCTGTGTCTATTTTGCCTCCTGANGCAAAATAACTGCTGGAGCTATTTTGCNTTTAGCTAAACACGATTGGTTGAAGTAGTCACAGGACAAGTTTGGAACGCATNTCCTGCTTAGTTGACCATGACATCTGTAAAAGCTCAGTCCCATGCATGGATGATGGTTGTCATGGTTTCAGGGATGGCAAGCAATTGGCAGTTTCTTGTTTGCATTAAGTGAACTGTGGGCTAAACCCTAACACTAAACATTGAACCCCTAAACCTAAAACTTGTCCATAGACCCTGATCCTAAATGCTAACCATAAACTCCTAAATCCCAACCAATTGTCTCTACGTATCTTGCTTGTCATATGACTACTTCAACCAATTGTGTTCAAATGAAGGCGAAATAGTCCCAGCACAGATTTTACCTCGAAGCAGAACAGACACTTCATTGCGTTGTATCACTTTGGTCACTGTCATGCTTGTAAACAGAGAGTTTGACATATCTTCTCTTCCAAGCCTGACATATTGCATAACCTAAGTACTTTTCCGAGTCAATTGCATTAAAAAGCAAGCTGAGGTTTTGCTACACAGTCCAGTCACCACGGAGGGCCTTTGGTGGGCTTAGCCCCTCCAAAACAAAGCTACAATCCATCCTCCTAAATTGAAATATGAAGCATTATAAAACAGTGATGTTTGTTCAAATTTCAGAATGTCAAGCCCCACTGCACAAATGTACTGCAAAGCTCCCCTTCAGAAGACTTTCCGGTGACGGTTATGTTGCCACACCAAGTTTTTCATTGGTCATTTTTTTGGCAACAATGGTTAGATTTTAACACCATCCATGAGTTCACATTCAAGTTTTATTTATTATTCTACCCATTGTTGCACTTTAACCAAACCTAACTACATAGCAATGCTATTCTACAAACCAAAACAGCATTCAAAACAATACACTGGCTTAATATTTGTCATTTATATCGAAATGACTGATTAAAAATTCAGTCTAACAAGTCAATGTCACAAATCAACAATCTTGCATATCATTTTCAAAAAAGCTATCTGGCCTGATAGGCTATCACCCAACAACCAGTCAATGCAGGATCACGTAGAATTGGCGTGAAGACTGCAAGACCTGGTTTAGACTTCAGAACACATTAAAACAAAGAGCTCTAGCTAGTCTAAGTCTAGACTACAGTTCACGGTAGGTCTACACTAGCTAGCCTTAGTCCAGGTACGCAGCAAACAACGTCCTTTTAATAGACACTGAAAGAGAGCCTTATCTTGCCACACCAGGAACAGATTCATGCAGACAAACTTGGCATAACTCTACGGTTCAGAGATTACACCATAGACAGACTCGGAGTCATGGCGCAGAAGGCTGAAAAGATCCTTCTGAAGATAATAAATGAATGATTGTGCAATGTGCAACTTTTTCCAAAAGTCTGAATCCTCGAAATATTGA
>JGI24021J15306_10005440_pt1 | contig 15140 bp, 9 predicted proteins | sample Ectturendosymbi1_FD_15306 | JGI IMG/M metagenome (IMG submission 15306)
CTGATGTGGTTGCTGCTGAGGGGGTAACATGGAATGACCCATCCGAGCCATTCTGGAAAGCAGCTCGTGCTTTCCGTCTTGACTTGAAAGCTGCATAAAATATATTTTTTAAAACGACGCAAGGAAATATGCACACGCTGGCAAACTTTAATCAGACATATATGGCAGTCTTAAGAAATCCCTGCACGCTGAAGGCAAGTGAAGATAAGTTCGGATTCGCAAGCAACAAGACAAACCTGTGAAAACTGTTCGTTGAGAGATGCAGTCCGTCCTCTGACGCTTTCATCCCTGCCGTGTGAGGAAAAATGGTTAGATTGATATAAAATTTGTTCGACAGTGAGCCACAACGTGCCGTGAACGAAGATTAAAACAGGCGATGCGCTGGTTTTGTCGCACAAACTTGAAATACTCACACTTGACTGTGGTCGTTTGCAGATCCGTTGAAGTCATCGTTTGTAACGTTGGGCAGATCTTGAAGGTTTGGCACTGAAATCGCAACAAACGTTTCTGAGCAACATGCCAAGCGGGAAATTTCAAGCAATGCATTTCCAAGACATTAGATGACTTTAAGGCAAAACAAGCAGAAACCGAAGGATACCTGTGTTCGCCACAGGCTGTTGAGACGCTTGGGTTTGGTCGGCAGCGCCACTTTGCGGCAACGACTCCATCGACTCAGAGCTTTTGACGGAAGATGTGTCTCTGGCATGTTTGACCTGAATATCAAAATAAAAACACTGTCGAAGAACTTCATCGGAGCCGCCTGAGACGCACGAAGTTTCCGTCTGGCACATAAGCCACGTTCGTGTGTTGATTCTTTTGCGAAGTTCAAACCAATCACTGGCGAACTAGCTCGGCTTTTCCGAATAGTTTCATTGATGCATAATGCTTTCACTGTTCCGGTCCAGTTCAATTAACCAATTTCTTCTTCACTTTGTTGAAGGATGGAACAATAAAAATGCAGACCTTAACAAAACTTTCACTAGAGAGAGGGAAAAGGCACGCTTATCATGTGTTGTAATGCCAACGGCACGACCGATCATGTCTTTTCGGTATCAATACCGATATTTCAAGTTGTTCACAGTCGATATCTATCTGTTTAACTTTTTCTTTCGGTGAAACCTAATCTTTTCCTGCTGCAACATTTCGTCGACTTTTCACATTGGGCCATTAAATCAACATCCTTTTCCAATCGCAGTTTTTCACGCACCGCACTCAGCACCAGGTAACGTCGCATGAGTTAAAGCCCCGCTTCCCGGCAACGCGAAGGTAAAATAACGTGCTTTCGTCCGCTTATCTCCTTAACCGCATGCGACTCAACACAGGAACATCAAACCGTTAACACAAAATAACCAAAAAATATAAAAACCATCCGCTTTTCTGCGCAAAGAAGTGGAACAGCACAGGGCAAGTGTCATATAGTTTAAATCTAGCGGTGCATCGAGGCGTGTTGATTCAGATCTCAGCCTTTTTCGCTGGAAACATGCGCTCGGCTCACCCTCAACAGATCGACTTCGAAGGCCAACGTCGAGTTGGCAGGAATTTTCGATCCCACTTGCTTCTGGCCGTATGCGAGCGCAGGGGGAATGACCAGAAATCGTTTCGAACCTTCCTGCATTCCCATCATACCGCTTTCCCAGCCCTGTTCAAGAAACGTGCGGGGTAATGTTATTTTAACTTTCAGCAGTCATAAAACAGGCGAGACGAGTGGATGCACGTTGAGAGCACAACTCTAAAGTTACGTACAAAAATCAGCAGGTTACGAAGGTAAAAAGAACTGTTCGGACACATATCGGAAGTTCGCCTTGACGAAAACAGGTGTATTTTTCGAAATTCGGTGTTTTTACTGTGGTGCTCTGCAGCACAACAGAAGTCCATGTTCGAAATGAACTGAAGCGCCAATATACCTTGATCACTTTGTTCTTTCCCGACTTAAAGCGAAACGTCTTGTCTGTTCCGTGGTTGCTGTCAAACGTCGCGCCGATCGTACCGTCGCCGTTGACCAACCAACCCGTGTATTTCACCTCAAGCGAGTCGCCGCTTTTAACAGTCAGCGAGTCGCTCTTCGCGCTCAAATCTTGCGCAACAGCGCAATCCGGTGTGGAAGGATGCGAGAAGTACTTGGCAATGGTCACCTGCACGATACGTGGATGAATACGGAGCTCGAGAGGCGTATTACTAAATGCCAATCTCAATAACCGGTGAAAGCACGTCAAGGGAGCATGATGATTGACTCAGAGTTAGACTTAAGCACATTTACTTGAAAAGCAATAAATCACTTATGGTATGAAATGGCAAAGTGAGCCAGCCCTGCATGTGTAAGACTGCCGGGTCCCTGACTGTAGTAAAGTCTGAATAAACCATTGTTGTCGATGCACAGTGAGCATGTACACATTTTTCTACGCTGCTGGTTCTGAGAAGTTACAAAAGCTAAGGACAAGTACAAACTGGTTGAAGTAACTTTGAACCATGCTTATCTGATTGTTTTTATACAAGCCTTAAATACATGTTTTTCTGAGTTCTTCCTCCATACACGCCCTTGTGTTAAGCGCTGACCGGATACATCTATATTGGACCCTGTCGTTATTTGCAGCTCGGCGAACTCCCCCGACCAAAAACGACAGTACGTTTTACAAGTTCGCAATCTTGCTTTTTCTTGTGATTCCTACCTATTTTATTTAAAAAATGCTATCTTTGTATCAAACAAAATAATTTTAGCTCACAATCTACGTATGTTTTGTTTAAGTGCTCCACTGTGGAGACGGTGCCATTCGCATCGCTCAACACAAACTCGTAACCACACAACGTGGAATTGACTAGGATTTTTTCACGCTTTTCTACTAAGCGTTCAACCAGCCATTAACAGAATCAGTAACCTTAAGTAGTACGTAACGTGGGTTTCCGCGTTCAGGTTCGTACTTTGCAAAAACACACGGAACTTTGATATGAGGTCAATGAAAACTTGGCGTTCGCAATGATTTTAATTGCCAAACGAATTTGTTAAAACCTTGCTTGAAATATTTTTAATAAACATCGGGCGGCGCAAATAGCTACGTTACAACTTCACGTCACATTTTCCAAACATTCCTACGATAATCGCCCCTACACAGAATTGCTTCGCGTTTCCCAATATAGCGTGGCTTGTTTAAGAACGGTCGTAGCTGCTGTTGTCATGCTCTAAAAGTCTTTTTGTTACACTTCACTCATACGAGCCTTGACAAGGTTTACCAGCATGCAAAATTTGTCGCATTGCACCATTGATGCTAGATATTTTGCAGGATTACGATTTGCTCTGTTTCGCATTAACCGCCCGAGACATTACAGAAGCTGAACCTGTTTTGCGAAGTTTTTGAGTTTTTCTGCGTTTTCGAACAGAACGCTCCACGCCTGCTTCTGATCATCACGAAAGCTTGCATAGTTGTTCGCTTGCACCTGGGCAAAGGCAAAACAATAGCATTAATTTCGACCTAGCAGTTAATATTCATTCAGTCGTTACAGCAAGTAATAATTTCGATCAGACTTGACTGTTTTTCTAGTTTGCAGTGCAACAGCATAAATGTTTTTTGTTTTGTAATCAAGAGACTGACAAAGAGGAAGAACTCCTTAAAAAATTTATTTTCAAAACCTTGCGAAAACTACGAGTTTTGGCAAAACATTTTCATTACTCCGGGTTTTGTTGGTTTCTTCTCGGTTTCACCCCTGCGTTTATTTTTATTTTCATCATAGTTTTGGCCGATGCAAGGCAGCGTATTATTTATTATTACAGAGCGACCCAAAGCTGTAATAGCGTTGGAGTTACACAAGCGAGGCTGTCATGGCTAAGAAAACGTTGACAAACCCGAAGCAAAAATCAACTTAGTTGAGTTTCACAGTTCTGCCTTCGTAAACCATCATTCTATTACTCGTGTTCCAGCATCGTTCAACGCAAAATATCGAGCCTGGTTCACATACACCATGCGAGATATCGTGAAAAGCACTAACAAGCTCGCGTGCGTTGCAAGAAGTCCGCAATGCAGTGTGCACCTCTCAGATAATAGTCCATTTCACCAAAATAGCGGCAAGCAACAACTTTTAGTTTTAATGCAACAACAAAACAACTTACAGCAAATGTGAAATTGCCGTTTAACTGACAAGTTGCAACGGGCTTCTGCTTTGTGACGTACATCAGTATCTTGAACTGAAACACACGAAAATGTAACAAACACGGACGATCGGAAAAATATTTCACAGAGCAATCTGGATGGGATTTTGCCATACCTCAAGAATCACAGTAAAACCACTGGGTGAACCAAGATAGCCTGAGCATCACTCACTCAGCAATCAACTGCATAGCCTCACAATAATTCTAATGAACTGGAAACCTTTCAAGTTAGGTTTTAACCATGACATATCGAAATTTTTAAATCGGGCAGAAAAAGAGTTGAAGGCGTTTATGGCAAAAAAGTTGGTCGTCCGCTCAACTGCTCCATGGTGAAAAAATTCTACGTATTAAAAACCAAACAAAAAAGACATGGATAACTCGTTAAAGATTTTCTGCACAGTTCGAAAAACTGAAAGAAAGCTTTTTCACGCCAGACCCCAGGCTAAATTTGAGGCAACCGCAACCAGTCATTAACACAGCTTTTGGCCATTTACAATTTACTTGACTATCATTCTTCATTAGTTAGTCGCAGGTAACTAACCAGAAGCGTTTACAAAGCAACAACAGATCAATGCTCCTTGTCCAAGCTTCCCACAAAATTTTCCTTCATAAAAAGACGGAAAAACTCGAAAACCCGACAGCATTTACTGGACTATCAAGATGTATTTCCCAGCACAACATGGTACAAAGACCGATAAAGTTTTAACAGAAGAATAACAACCGTAATGTAATACTTACATCTTTTGCATCAGCATTGCGAAGCAAGGCAGCGCCCAATTTTCCCTTGTTGACGTATTGGTTGTTTTCTCTGTAATAGTGTATAACTATGTATCTTATACGTTAAAGTACAGCACTACTGGTTATCAAAAACCTTGTTTTAAACAAATACGTTTTTTTTCACTAGGGCACGTGCGTTTCCGTATTTCACTGACCACAACCAACGCTTTAACCCAAAATTGCACAACATTTTTGGCATGTCATAACGGAAGTCAGTTTGTCAGTTTCAGGTTTGATCGTGTGTCTCAGTGACTCCCGGTTTTATTGTTCTTGTTCAGCCAAGCTTTTAAATATAGGCTTCGTATTAACTTGGCGGCGAAAGGTTATTAACGCGCAGTGCTTCCGAGTTTGTTCAAATTGTTTCATGAGCATTCGCAGCTTTGCACCAAAAATAGGAATTGTTCTGTTTGACAGTCCATTCTCATTTCATTTCCATTCGCAAAATGCTTTGAAGTGAAATGCTTGTGAAGACTGCCCACACGAACAGGAGACTTATAGAAAGAAAAGCCAGTTTTTGAAACAGTTGTTTCACGTTTAACACTTAATTAACGTTTGAAGCTAACACAAGAATAAGAGCTCGCCGTGACAACAATCGGTCGCCATGGTGATTTAAAAGCACTGCTGAGAGTGAAAGATTTTGAAAGTACTGTATTTTGGCTGGGTAGTGTTTTTTGTTAATGTTTTGAGGGACCGAAACGATCTCTCGGAATACAGTAGAACCTCACTGCATAACCACCGCCAAAATACACTAAAACCTCGCTTTATGACTATCTCTGTGTCAGTGTTCTGTCTAAAAAAATTTACCCTGAGCAAATGTTTGTTTTAGTGAGCATGAATATTTTAAGGCTGAGTTAGGAGAGTTTTAAATGAATTACAAACTTTGTGAATTATTAGAGTAAGCAGGGATTTTTAAGGTGTTTTAAGGACCCGATTCGGCTCCCTAGAATCAGCGAAAATTGTCATCGGGTCTCTAGAATCAGAGAAAATCGGGTCCCTACAGGTCCATACTGAGTACCTAATATTTTCCTTAAAAAAACCTGAGTATAAAATCTTGTCGAAATACACACAAGCTCCACATTTGATTCAACTAGCTTCTTGTTCTCGTGCTTTTCCAATGTTTTGGAATTGCAAGAGCGAGAATGAGATTTCACTAGCAAATGGTCTGCTGGTAATGCGCACCTTAAGAGGGAATTTGCTCAGTATTCAGATGAAATAGCTGCAGTCTCTCAAAATCTTTTACGGTCTTAACGGTCACCAAAGCCAAATCCTAAAAAACCCAAATTTTGGGTGCAAAGACTAATAATAAAAGGTGGTATTTAAACTTACTAATAAGCATGCAAGCCCTTCAGATTCTGCTGAAAAAACACAGTGAATAATATGCATCGAAAAGAAACGCCAACAGTAGCAAATGATGGGATCAATGCACTTTGAAACTGCATTTAACAAACTGTGACTGAGTTTGATTTGCAAATACGTTGTGACAAACGTCTGCTTTGACAGTCAGCTTAAAGTAAGCATTTGTTGCGACTTTCTTTCACCTCCCTAACCCCCGACTTGTCCCTCTCCTGCCTCAGCGGGCGTAACTTCTACCAGCTGAGAACATGTGGCCATTGCCATTGACAAATAACAAAGCTTAATGATTCAGACAAAAACAAAGTTATTAAATGTAAAAAAAATATATCAAAATTTCTCATTGCTTTAAAGTGCAGCGTCCTTGCTTCCAACACACTTGGTATATCACAATGCATATTTTGATCCTTGAAAAACTCATTTAATAACTGAATGGTCCTACTTACAGACGAAAAGCAGTTACAGCAACTGCGATGGCAACTCCAGAAGCAGGAGGCTGTTGATTCCCTTCACAGAACAAAAAGCCAAATTTAATAAAATTCTGATCACAGTGCACAGCAAGCAAGTTGGTCAATTCACACCAGGTAGTAGTGATGTACTTATAACTCAGCACAATTGTGCTTTGGAGCTCGATCCTCGGATAGTCACTACCACAGGTGCGCCAGGTTTATTCTGCAGAGAGCAGCTTCAGATCTGCTGCATTTCCAGAACAGGTCAGGAAATATCTAGAAGTGTAATAGGGGGCTAGCACCAGCTTTATGCATCCAATCCATACTGAAAGACCTCTACTTGCATATATGAATTGGCAAGATAATTTCAATCAAATTCAAGGCAACATCCATCAAAAAATTGATACTGCTTGCTGTTTTTCCAATAGAGGTGGCCTCTGGTCATGGATCTGGAGGGCAGGGCCAGAGTCAACTCCGAGAGGATTCTGCTTTTTTTCGGACGCAGGTCCCAAGTCAAAAATTTGTGGAAAACCATACTCAGAGTGACATTTTATTTTTGTCAGTAGCAGGAGCCTGCCTGGTCTTTATAAATGTCACTGCATAAGCACAAACACTGTGGATTTTCAATTGCATCAATTGCATCAGTCGTTACTGGAGTTTGACCTGGAGTCGGATTCTCAAATCAGAAAAAATTTCAGACCTGGATCCAGATGCAAAAATTTTGGAACAGGAGCGGTGTCTGAAAACGTGAGGCAAACCACTTCTGATTTCCAAGTATCGAGCAAGTTTAAGAGCAACTGAACCATAATAATGTACATGGGCATGCTTAGTAGCAGGAAAATTTAATAGTTTGCAAATAAAATCATTCAATTTCACTCACCTGAAGCTTTTCCAGGGGGTTTTGGGGCTTTGTATGTAAGTGACTGATTAGCATCTGGCGTTTGCATCATTTGCTCACTGAGATTGAACAAAGAGTTTAGGTTTGAACGAGGTGCACTTGCAGGTCTACAAAGTACGGAGAGGCATCGTTAAACCGCTACAAAACAGCAGGGGTTTGCAATGTGGGCTGTACTACAAGGGGGCATTTCGATTTTTAGAGGGGAAATTGAAGCCGACTGATGAAGTCTGAGTCCAAAGCTTGTTTATGCCAAGGTACTGGTGTTTTAAGCGTCTTAGCTAAAACAGAGTTCAATTTTAAAATGACAAGATTTATATAGAACCATATAATAAATACTACGGCCAAAGCAAACGATACAACTGACATCTTGCAAACGTTTCGATAACAACTGTTGTCATCTTCAGTGCATAGCAATAGAACTGCAGTGATCTTGCTGCAGGTTCTTATTGGTTAATCAGGAAAAAAGCGCTGTAAAAAAGGAAAAAACACAAAAGGCTGTTTCGGTAGTGACGTAACGTTTGCTTTGGCCGTAGTATTTATTATAAGGCTATTTAGCACTTCCTAGCAGTTATTCCCTGCTGCAAGCATGGACTCTTTTGCAGCAAATTTTAGTCGTAGTTCTTCCACTACATTAATAATAATTTTTTCAAAAACGAAGGTTTCTTAAAATTTGTTAATTTTTTTCTTTGGAATGTGATGGCCTACTGTATTGTATATATGTGTAATTGTGCGCTAATGCCAGATTTGAATGAATGCAAGCGAATCTTGAATTAGCAAAAACAAAAGAATAAAAATTTTCAAAGGTTCTCTACACACTTCCTTGCCAAAACTTATAACTGATTTTAGTTTTTGATAAAACAGGCTTATTAATCCATGATTAAACAAATTTGCAAGTCATGTGTTCCAGAAGGTGTAGTTTGGACATTTCTGGCCTCAGAGGCTAAATGTAAAAAAACTGTGCCTCCAAAGCACACCAACGCTTAAAGTTATCATTCAGGATTGTCATTTTTTATTTTTCTGTGATTGCAACATACTATTTCTGTGCAAACTGGGCAGTTTGAAATGTTATGCCTAGTATTATTTGTTCTTTGCTTGTACAAATGCTAACTTTGAATGTTTGGCTTTGCTGACACTGCCTTGGCTGGTCTTTTTTGGTGTGAACAGTGAACGCCATACTGCTTTATTTTCATTGTTTCAGTTGATTGCTCAAATAAACAAACTGAACAAAACTTACTGCTTAACACCTTTGGTGCTGGTGTATGATATAATTTGAGCCACTTTTCGTGCATCACTTTGCACCACCATAAATCGCCAGCCAATTGAGAAACCCTCCATGAAGATGTGAAGTCTTTTATTTTAGATTTTTTTAAAATTGGAAAGTTTTAGATTTTTCTTTTTTGTGGGTGATGTCGTAACTGGGGTTGGTTAGGCCTTTTTGGCCAAGGTCATCAGGCCCTGGGTGCCAATGCCAAGAATCAATTCTTGACTTATGTTTTTACTAATAAACTAGGCTAAAATACGAGTCTTTAGAAGCCTTTGATTGGCCATCTAGCATTTCTGGTTCAGAAGCTATGGCTAAAAAAAAACAAAATTTGATTGACAAGTTTTCTCTTTTATCCTTCTACATTTTGTATATCCTTTACGATTAGTGCTGGTATGAAATGAAAGAATGCTTACCCTTTTCTTTTCTCATTTTTCCCACTTACAGTTTCAATACTGACAGTACAAATACTTTTTAGTGTTGACATTAAAATTAGGAAAATTCACATGCTGATATGATTTCAAATGTTTTCAGGTTTTTGGCTGTGAGTAAAAGATATGGTGTTTAATAAGTCAAGTAATAGGCATCTTAGCTTTTTTTAAGCAGGCTAGCTCAGTAAAAATTTATATTTTCTTTGTAGCAAATACTTTTCATTTCCCTAATTTCTTTTTTCCTGACAATGTGTTGTTCCTCATGCTATAAATTAAGTGGTCACATATGATACTTCACAACATCAGCTTACCCGCTAGGCATAAAATCACCAGAGTCCTCATTACCTCCACCAAGAGAAAAATAGCTCATGTTTAAATTTTGACTTCGTACTGTATAACAATTTATTGAAAGTTTCACAACCTGAGTATTGCCAATACTCTACTGCACTTACACAAAAAACATGTTATTATAATTGAAAAACCTAGGCTTATGTATCTGAAAAACACATGCACAAGTATTTACATTTATGAAAACAAAATGGTATTGTCTAAACCATAGGTTCTCAAAGTGCTCCGTATGGAGCCCCAGGGCTCCGTGAGCTATTCGTTTACTTATTAAAATATTAAAAGAAATTTATTGTGGGGCTCCATAAATTATGGTCAATCTCTTCATGGGCTCCATAACACCAAAAGTTTGAGTAACCCTGGTCTAAATGACCATATCTGTTTTTTGCTTTCAAAGGATTACAAAAATGTATCTGGCTTTGTGCCACATATAACACTGAGTTTGTGGCATCAGCAACACAATGATCCTGGTTGAGTGGGAAAGAAGCCTCCATTCTTGCTGCTTGATGGGTCGGTTTGTCTCTCATCATTGTTGCTTTAGCTTTGCTAATAGATATGCCACTTTTTTCATGTTATAAGTAAACATCTGTTTATCTGTTTTCCTGATCTTTTTTTGGAAGTGCTTTTGTTGTACTTCGTTAAAAATCTTTGAAAATCAGACACTGGGTTAGATTTAGGATTAGGTTTTCGATTAGGGCTTTGGATAAAGGTTTAGGGCTTAGGGTTACAAAAAAAATTAATTGCCAAAATGAATTGTCAGTTCTTTATTTATTCTGAGAAGGAATTGACATATTGGTCAAATATTTCGCAAAGGTTAGCAATTTCACTTGATATGTTTTTTAGCCTTTCCTAAGTGAAAACTAGATACTGTCATTTAGATACTGCCAAAAAAAATAAGTAGCCAAGCAAAGAGCGTCAGTCTCATCCAGGTATTTTATTGTAAATGGTAGAATTCAACTGGGTTATATAATATGTAAATCCAAACCATGAACACAAAAATACCATCCAACTGGCTGCTCATAGCATTTCACCAGGAATAAAGCTTGTTGATTCTATGCAGACACAAAAGATTTTAGAACGTGACAATTTTACAATGACATTTTATTTTATGGTTTTGCCACAGGCTTGTGGTCTATATCACAAATGCAATCGAATAACACAAGACCACAAAAATGGTTAGTTACAGGTTATTTATCAAATGAATACCCAGACTTTAGTGAGAAACATCTCTATTTCCCTGAACACTATAAAAATCTAACAGATTGTTTGTTCAGCCTTTAACATGTTCTCAACAACGTTAATAGTATTACATAAAATTAGGCATTCTGACAACAAAGCCTCAAGACTTGGTTTTAGTCCCAAAAATATCTTTCAAATACATATCTTTTCGTGATTCTTGCTCAACCAGTTTGGAGATCATGGCAGGGTTGTCAGATGCTTGACAAAGAATAAGGCAAGTGTTTTTCCAGCTTATAGCAATTTTTTGGCAAAAAATTTTTGACAATGTGAATGTTATTAGGAAAATTGATTTTTCAATACTTTTTTTCACAATTCCTATATTTTCCATACTTTTAAATTTTTAACAATTGAAGTTCCACTGTAAAGCACAGTACCTGTTAATATTTGTATGCTTCACAGAAACTTAGGTAAGGGTTGAGATTGATAATTTAGAATGAATAATGTTGAGCTGGATTTTCTATCTTAATTTTGGGTATTCCATTGATAAATAATCCAAAATGGATTGTTTTGTTAATACTAACAAGCGGTATTTCAAAAAATGGCAAATTTTTGGCATAAAACTATTGCCAAAAACTTGGCATATTTTTTGGAAAACAATGGTTTTTGGCAATATTTCACAAATTTTGGCAACAGCCGGCAACTTTGGACCATAATAATCACGACAGATCAGGGGTGTACAACCTTTTGCTATTGCTGGCCGCATTACTTTTATTTATATAAAGTATAGCCGCCAATGAGTTCAAGTTATATTTATGAGATACGCTTAATTAATGAATAAGTTTTATCTGGTATATATCAGTTACTTGTGCCTAAAAGTATGATATAATGTCAAACATTTCCAGATTGTTACGCATCGTGTCGACTGATTTTCTTGCGTTGCATTTGTTTTGCTTCAATATACGCCAGCACAGCTGCCAAATCTTGTATTTTAAATTACATGTGGACTGTCACAAATTTTATTATTGAAGACCGTATGCGACCGGGCTGCAGGTTGTGCACCGTTGTGATAGATTATTGTAGTTGCTGAAAGACACAGACATTGTGCAGTCTGTTGCAAAGATGAGCAGCTTGTGATAGTTTGATAGTTTATGATCCATATCCAGTCGTGAATTTTTGAAACTTAATCTAAGTACTGCAAATACAAACCATAAAATCCAGGTCTAAACCAAGTTCAAAAAGTTAACAAAACACAGCTTATCAACAAAAATTGCTGCAATTCTTTTCCATCAATTTAAATCAGTCCAAATGCAGTCCTGATCCTAAAGATCTTAAAGGATTTACAATCTGGATCCAATCCAACTCCAAAAAAATTTGTTATAGTCCAGATGCAGTCCAACCCAAGTCTAGTCCAATGCTTATTTCTGGTCTGTTGTACATCTGAGATAAGCATAGTCACATTTTTTAGACTCTGACTCAACTTCCATTCTTGTTTCAAGACTCTTGCTCTGACTCTAAAATTTTTGAAAACATCAACTCGACTCCTGTTAACACTCTGAAACCTTCCAAGTAATACATATCAAAAGGTAGTGTCTATGAGTATGACGTACCGGAGTGGAAATACTTCGTTTCATAATAAAGAAAGATAAAAATACAATAGAAAAATATTTTTTCATTTCAATTCAATATGACCTTCCCCTAAACACATAATGGCAAAAAGTTGTAATGTTTCGATTTTTTGTATTTTCACAACAGTTCAAACTTAAATTTGGGCCCCATTGGAGCATGTTATCAAGAATCGAAGGTCAATTTTTAGCTGAGCATCACAACGGAAAGTATCGTCAAAAAAACAACTAATCCCAACCCTAAACCCAAACCTTGACTTCTAGTAACGAGTAGCCTAGTTGTTATTTCAACAATGTTTTCCGTTGTGGTGCTCAGCTAAAAATCCTCTGAATCAAAAAATCATGGTGTGAGAGCAATGGTAGCCGAAATTAAGTTAAGGCTAGCAGTAGAGTAGGCATGGCAACAAATACTGTGTTAGGGTCTCGTCTAGTGTAAGTCTGAACATTCCTACTAATCACTAGACGAGACCCTGTATTATTTTTACTAACGTTGTGGTGTCATTGCTCACATGAAAATATCGTCATATTAAGTCATTTTATATCCGCCTAATTCCTAGGCCCACAGTCACATAAAGCTGAATGACGGTGTCAATGAAATGACACCAGTTACATTTGTGAGATAAATGGGTAGTCTACATAGATAAGCTATGACTTTTTGTGAAACTATACCTTAGAACTAAATAATTCTCTAACATACTAAACCCCTTCTTTTGTTGTTTGGTTTTGTTTTTCATGTACCTAATACTTATTGAAATCAATAATGATTATATACTGCTAATAATACTGTAACCTGCTCACATCCTTTCCTTTTCAACTTCATTCAGTGACACCATGCATCTGGTTGGGAACAACTCATCCATGCAACCCACCCAATTATTATTATGGTCTGTGGGTAAATCTACTTTTCTTCATGATGTGTATTTATAAACATTGTTTTCCGCCCATGCTACTTGTTTTTGCTATAAAATGTTGTACCAAAATGCCTTGCCCTCTGCCTCATAGCCATTATTGCTGCTTACTTTCTTCACCTGTGTGCTTGCCTCACCTGCTCATCTGCACATGCCTCATCTCTTCACCCATTGTTTGCCCACCATCATCTGTGTTATGTTGATGTCTATTGCGTTTTTTTTATATTTTTGATATATGCTGCACTTCTTTGTGATTCCATTTTGGATTGTTTGTGTGCATATTTTTGTTTTTACATCCGCCACCAAGTCCGCTACTGATGGATATCTGTTTTTTACCAGGCACCTATTTCGGTACCAACCAAAAACCATGCATGGGTTCCAAAAATGTAGTTACCAAATGTTAACTGTTGAAACACGTCTACTTTGAACTTCAACCATTAATCAGATATCTGACAATTATCGTACAGTAATTGATTATTAATTTTCAATTTTTGCAATAGTCTGACTTGAAATCTCCACTAGCAGCTGTTTTATAATAAATAATTGCACTGAATCAGTGTTGCCACTCTGTTATGAAGAAAAAAAACAGAATTTACCTTGAAAAAAAACAGAAAATAATAAAAAAACCCAGACATAAAAAATGTTTAAAAAAGTCAAAACCAAACTTGAAAAGAACACCACCAGTACTTGCACATAAAAATTAAGGTAATATAATATGCATTATTTGCATATTTTTAACAAGCTCAAGTCTATTGACATCACAATTTACAAGCAGGCTAGCAGCAAATCAAAATGTATGAAGTAACATAAAAAAGCTAGTTAAATCTTTTCTAAAACACATTTACTGTTTTCTATTCTTTTACTTTCACCAAACTGCACAAATTGAAACAAGTACATGGATGAAACATTCAAGATCTTACAGTTTTCTTTTCACTCTAACCATTACATTCATTACAATATTTGACTACTAATTTAGCATTCAAAATTTTACATTCATAACACAATCAGTGCGCCCGTAAAACAATGAAGAGATTCTCAACCACAGCATAGATATTCAAAACCAAAAAGCATTCCCAATTCATGCACAAGACAAGCAGCCCTTGACACATCAGTGATAGATCAGAGTGCTGACCTATGCCTAGTTAGTGTTTAATCTGTGAACCATTATATTTCAAACTATGTGGTTAAGCATAGCCCTAACTAACTACTACTACTACTACTAGGTAGTACTCACATCTGCACTGGCTACTGTCGTACTGACTCTGCACGATTACGCCTGTGAAACTACTGTATTCTTGAATGGAAAATACAGTAATACGACATACATTTACACAAATTTGACCTGAGTCAAAAAAAACAGATTTTCAATAAAAACCCCAGAACCCCAGATATAACAGAAAAACCCCAAATCCAGTGAAAAAAACCCTAGCAGTAGCAACAAAGCACTGAATCCTGCTTCAACCAAGACTGCAAACCGTGGCAGTTGTCCATGATATATCGTGCGTGACAAAAGTGGGTGATTTTGAGAGTAACACGCGTGAGAATACTTTGGCACGTGAGTTTCATGCGTGAGTGCTTTCCACTAAAGCAAATGGTGCGTGAATGTCTTTTCCGAAAAGCTCTTATGACTAAAGCCGGGGATCTTTGTGCAGCTCCAGTATTACGTGTATTCAGTGGCGTAACTAGCAGTGGCGATTCTAAGGGGTGCCTGGGTGGGCCATGGTCCCTCAGATTTTTGCTTGGCCCCCCGTTTGACCACCCCCATTTTTTTCTTAATTTCCC
>JGI24021J15306_10005441_pt1 | contig 15138 bp, 3 predicted proteins | sample Ectturendosymbi1_FD_15306 | JGI IMG/M metagenome (IMG submission 15306)
GCACATCCCGTTCGTGGTGAATCACACAATCAACGCAACACCACCGGAGAGGTTGCAACACAACCAATCACTTACTGGTAGAGATGGCGGAGCGGAGCTCCGGCATCACTACATCAGTGAATGAGAACAACACCTTTTCTACGTTTGCTAGTTGGAACGACTATTGCTGCAGGGGCGATCGCCCCCCTAAAACCTACGAAAGTAACTTCATTCAGTATGATTTTGTACAATTGCAAAAAAATCATTCATGATATAAGGCCATTTTACCGTCCATTGTTTTGCCAGAGCAGTGTTGTGAAGTATACTTTAGTTCTCTTACAGTAGTAAACCCGCGAATGAGACTTGATTACCAAATATCGTTGAACTCGCCCCCCAAACATACTGGCTGGATCTGCCCTTGAATTGCTATGATTGCAAATGTAAAGTGTACTGCTGAACAAAGGATTCAAACATTCCGCGAAACCCACATCGTCTATCGAGTGGCACACATTCACTTTTACTTGCAGTTCAAGTCTGCAATCTAAGCTCTAAACTAACTATCCACGCAAACACACCAGCTGCGCTATCTCGCTTCAAGAACGTCATTTTCCGATATCATTACGTCATGCAGAAAAACTTCGGTTCTGTTCAAACTGAGCAACTTTACTTTTGCAGAATCCTTCACTTCACCGAACAAGATTTGACGCTGATAAGCCCACCTAAGGGCTAAGCTAGAGCTTGTGGCACTTGTTTATTGAAAATCTCCCACTGAAAATCAACAGTAGCATGAGACGTGGCAAGATAGTTTTTCGACAATGCCGTGGGTGTCAGGTGATGCAGTGATATTCCATTGGGGCGTTTTATGGATCGAACGATGACTTACCTTGATTTCAAGCAGAGCCTATTTTTTCAACTTTTGAGTAGGGATCATTTTCAGCCTCCTACTTAAGGATCAGTAATGTTTGCTAGCCTGCGGTCTAATGTCATCTCTGTTCTTTGTCCAAGGATCTTTTGACTGGGTTGAGGAAATGGCTTTGGCGGTGTAGGAAGGTGTAGGGACTGGGGTAAATTGGCCACCACGTAAGTATCCTGATTTCAAGACAAACACAAGGGAAGTTTAGCACCCTGGATTTGATATAGGCTTTTGAGTAATCTTTTATCAATCAAGTTGCTCACTCCACAATCATATTCCCAAGATTTTAGATTGGAGATCCTAAGCACAAACACTGAAAAGGGTCGAAACTACTTTAAAAATTAGCTTCAAACAACTTGCCGCCCCCTTGAAGGTTCCACCCGCGGCGCCCACAGACCCCTTTGCTACGCCATTGCTTGATGAACATTTTGAAGAAAATGTTGCAGTCCTGAAAATTCATTATTAAACGGAAACTGCAGCTACTGATTGTAAATCAAAAAACTGTAGGAGGTTATTTGAACATCAAAATCGGCACAAGTGTGTGTATTTTTCAAAGTTATGGGGCAAGAACGAAAGTTTTCATTTTACTCGCTTTGTAGCTTCTTCAGGTTGGCACGTGTAATGGTGCCCGTCACCTCTTTCTCTGCGCCAAGGGACAGTCTGTTCGCTTCGTAGTACTGTAAATGCTGCATGGGTTGTAAATCAATGGCAGCACCAACCTTTCTTGCACGCATCTACTAAGGTCAAGCACGAGAGTGGATAGGCCGCAGTTACCGTTTTTCAAGCTTTTATTGTGACCTGACCGAGAATTTAACCCTGTTTGCCAGCTTTACTAACGCGTGTTCTACCCACAGAACAGTTTCACTAGCGGTCGTTTTGGTGCAACTTTACCATTTAACTGGCATTGCACCACTAAGACCGGTTGTATGTTGTGATGCTGTTAATTCATAAATGTTTCAGTTTCTTGCAGCACTACCGGAAACACGGAGTACAGCATAATGGAAATTGAATGTCCTCCCAACTGCCTGAAGAATTACGTACATGTAGCCGATATCCACAATGGTGTTTACTCTGTTAACTCGTCAGTCTGTGCTGCTGCTTTTCGGGAAAATATAACAGGTACCATTAATATGATATGTGAATTGCTCAGATTCATACAGCACCATAAGCTTTAACGTGCTCAGAGACAGAAATCAGAAAGCGGAGCGGTAGCTAACCACAACATTGTTGGTTGTTGAAACAAATTCAGCTTCAAATATTTTCCCAATACCGTGCACGTTTTGCTTTAAAATTATTGCCCTATGAAGAGGCTGGTGACATAATGAATGCAGATTCATCACGGGCTTCAAGCACTTTTTGTTTCATCAAGGATCATAGATTTCAGGAGGAATGGATTGTTTCATGATGACTCGCTTATCAGACTTTGAAAAACGCTCGTTTGTGATATTACTGAAATTCAACCAATAGAAAATAAGTAGACCTACGATTGATAATCTGGATTGATTTACATTCGTATTTGATGCTTTACTGCCAAAAGTATTTGGTTTCTTGCAGCACTTTACTCCAGAGCAACAATTCCGCATACACGAGGGGAAATCTTATTCAAAAAGAATCTATTTGAATGTTTTAATAGAATCTATTTCAAACAGAAACTATTTGAATGAGATGATAAGACTGACGATACGTAGTGTTACGTGAAATCGATTTCCTATTAAAATTTGCGATTGATCCTTGCTTCTTTCACCTGTGGATTGAAGTTACTTGAATACATAAGATTCTGTTGGTCGCACGTCCCTTTACTCGCAACACTTGAGCAACAGAAGGCAACTTTACCCTTTCCTCTCAAATCTTTCTTGAAATGAATTTCCTTTGCTTCAATAGAATGCCATGGCACGCTTTGCATCCCACATCTCACAAAATGCGCCTCCGAAATTTCTTTTCAAATTATTATACGGAGTCCTCTTTGCACAGACCATTGCTGTCATTTTTCACGAACGACACCTGTACCAGTTCAAATTTTCATTAATGACGAATGCATCATCAGAATGGTGTGAGGCTTAATTTAACAATAATACTAAACCCATTACAGAGGTTCGTCTTTAAGGAGACAAAACTCGACAATTTGCTTTAGCAAAAGCATGTTCAAATTCAGGTTCAAAAATGTTGAGGTGACGTGCAATGGAAATCTAGTCAGAAATTCCTTTAGAAATAAAAGCAAAACATGTCAGACAGTTTTTGCAATGTAATACAAAAATGTGCTACTCGGGTGCGAGAAACGTTACTGGTATTCTTTTTTTGTTGGTGTTCATTAAACAAGCGAATTGATTTAATTATTTAACAATGTTACTTTGAAAATAATTGAATCATGATCGTTGTTATATCTTTTCAGTTTGCTTTTTGTTGCATTCACTACACTTGGCCGCATATAACTCTTGTACAAAGTAGTGAACCGCCTTTTGTCTGCAATCGCATTGCGAATCCGGTGCCTACCAAGCAATATACGAGTTTCCGTTACCATGTATGAATCATCACATCGTCTGAAAATTCATTTCTCAAACACAAGATTGGACGCCTTGTTCTCAGCCTTCTTGAATTTTGTGACGCCATTACAGCGCTTCTCTAGTCCATAGTGACGCATTTCTTCTTTAGCTATCACGAAAGTCTACAGTATATGTGAAGCTGAAAAGCTTTTGTGGCAAAGTTAAACCATTTTTTTTCTGGCAGTTTGGACTTGCCTGCAGCGCATTTTGCTTCGATTTATCCTATAAACCAGAGTAGGCAAACATCTTTTACGGGGTGACACATTGAAAAGTTTATTGCTACACGGGCCGCATAAATTGCTTTCGTTTACTTCAGTTACAATTGACTTTCATAACCTTGTATTGTTTTATTTCACACTGACAGAACAAATTCTCGAAACTTCTAATGTAATCGATAAAATTACTTTAATATAGATTCAAATGTACTATATACGTTTGACTGCTCTGTGTGCTGCATAAAATGCCTCGCGGGCGTCGTTTGATCACCTCTGCTATAAACGCTTTGCGCGTATTAAACCTTACAGAGCAACACAGTTTTACTTACTGCTATAAACTGCTTCCTTAATACTACAAGTAGCTTCCTCCTCGGAAGATCTGCAGCCGAAATGACCCTTATGTGGCCCTTCGCAGCCAAAGCTTCTCGTAATCATTTTATAACATCCACTAATTATTCAGACTGCCGAGTTCCTCAATTAAATACGCTGACAGGAATTAGAAGTTACGTTGTGGGAATTACTGTATAACCTGCAGTCTCTTCCTCGACAGTTTTTTTTTATTTCATCAGTTTTTTTTAAATTTCATTATCAACGCATACCGCCGAACGCATTTGGAGATCGGATTTGTACAAGTTAGCCCATCTCCTTCAGTTGCATATGATGTGAATGATAACAAGATAATCTATTTATCACACATCGCTTTTTTCGCAGCGTTTGTGCCACAGAGCAGAACCTTTTTCTTTTTCAACTCTTCTCTAGAAGTGAATGAGTTACTACGCAACTAGTCAATTTCAATTGGCTGCAAACACATTGCTATTCAACTTAATATCTCCACTTAATTGCCATTCACTCAGAGTGGCATTTCATTAGTTTAACTGAACAAATTGAGTTTCTTGAAGAGGTTCTTTTGATTAGGCTGACATTTATTTCCCACATTAGACGGAATGTGGTAGTGCCGTCAAATACTGACTAGGGCCACCTTTAGTTTTCACACATAATAGATTTAAGAAACTTGTTTTTGTCGGTTACTGGCTTAGAACACAAGATCATTAGCTATTTAACACATAAGAGAAATTTCGACTTTTCTTTCAATGATCTAGCGTTGTTCACAGGCTACGTATATGCAACTTTTTCTATCACAGCAATCTAATTACCTTTTTAACTGAAATCTAATGTAATCCTAGAATACCTAGAATATTAGGACCTATATTAGAACCTAGGTTGACACCTAGAATATTAGAAAATAAACTTACACCAATCTGTGATATTACTTACAAGCAGCACATTCTTTTATAGATGTCGAAGGAGGCATGGCAACAGTTTACAAACTTTCCGACTGCAACACGCCAGCTTCCAGGTACGGCAAACCTGACAAAGCACCAAAGTGCTCTTCCAGAAGATCAAAGTTTTCTTTCAAAAGTAAGTGCGATGATGTAAAAGTACGTTTGCAAATGGATGTGATTTTATGCTGCTTTAATGCACTGTACTTTCAATTGACCATCATGTGACGACTTTTCAGAACCAGATGCATGTGTTCCTAACCCATGTCAAAACGGAGGAACTTGTCAAAGCATTCTAGTCAATGAATACTATTGTGAATGCACTTTTGGTTATTATGGTGAAGACTGCAACATTTGTAAGTATTTAATGTGACAAAAAGATACTATATCAAAGAAATATTTAAAAGCATTGAAAGTTTAGAACTCATAGAAATGCGATCTCATTAGATGTTTATGCCAAACGGAATGTCGTGGTATTTTAGCTGAAATAGATGAAAAATACAAGTGCTTTTCCAAAAATGAAACTATAAATACAAAATAAAAATAAACAGACGTAATTTGTTGTTTCTAATGAAAAAATCCAAGTTTTGGATCAGAGCAGGGGGTAAAAGACGCTTTTACAAGTAGGGTTTTAGGTGATTTAAGTAGGAGGTTCTTTTTATGCGAATCCACACGTCTCTTCAGATAGAAAAGTTTAGTTTCATTGTTTCAAATGCAACATATGAACTATTTTAAAACATAGGTCACTATACTATTTGGACATGGCAATGCAAAAGACTATTGGAAGACCGTAAAATCCAACGAAAGGTAAAATGCTGAAATTTTGTCGAAATCGCTGAAAACATTTGCGCTATGTCAACGAGCATGCAATAGAGCAATAAAAGCATACTTTAGCGACTCTGTGAGCGTAAGGAACAAAAGCTAGAAAAGGCGCAATTTTCACAGTGATACAGGAATACACAGTTGAACTATGAGAGTGACGCACAACCTTTTTGTTATTGCCGGTAGCATCATGTTTATTTTTATGAATTACGGCCGCCAGTCAGTTGAAGATATTTTTAATTTTTGCATTTCTTCAGTTCTGCCTCAACACACTGAGCCTAGCCCACTTCAGCACGTCTGTTTGGCCGTATTTCTGCAAACCACCTTCATACAGCAAAAATAAATTTAATTAATGCACAGCCGAGTTTAATAATACGGCTTGAATTCGTTGAGTTTGGACTAATACGCATAACTTACACTTTGAATTATATGTGATTGGCCGCATAAATGTTTACTGAAGGCTGCGGCCGCAGGTTATGCTTCTAATGAAGGCTGCGGCCGTACGGCCGCAGGTTATGCACCCCTGAACTTTGACCGAGGGGTTCCTGCATTGTTCCAAAAGATCCGATTTATATCTGTATATTGACATATAATGCTTTGTTTAATTCAAAAATTAATTGATATTATTAAAAATGCTAATCACATACAGTCCTTACGAGAACGTGGTTCGGGCATAGGTATACCATAACGTCATCCGGGTCGTACATCATATTTTCGACCCTAATGAAAAAAACGTGAAAAGTTACATAAAACGTAAAAATTTCCTATCGCAACATATCAATGCAACTTTCAACTCGTCAACTGTTCCTGGTTGTTAAAAGCTTTTTCGGTTTTTGAAATGGTCCTTTTACTTTAGATACTTGAGAAGGTTAGATTTGTGAAAATCAGTTCGTTTTTCTGCTTCGGGCAAATTACTCCTTTAGAAAAAAATGTTTGCAACGGAATTTTTCCAGGTCCTGTCAATCATAACTTCCAGCGAAGCATGATGGACGTCATGCGACTGATGCACTTGAGTCAATAAAACTGTCCGAGCATTTGTAAACATTGTAGTCCACTGGTTTGGCTCATTTCTTTACATCGGAGAAATTCGCCACCTTTACCAACTGTTTTTAAGTCCATCCTTGAATATATTTATCCGCATTGCGTTTTTTGACAGAGAAAAACTATCATTTAGAGCAGAACATATCAACCGTGAGCCCGTGAACCCCTAAGGGGTCCGTGTATGTGATTTTAGGAGTTAATAGACTTTGCAGACATTTCAATTACTACCATGATTATTGAAACCTGATTTCGAATATTTATTGCAACGTTTCTTTTTAGGGGATCCATTACTTTTATTAGGATGTAACAGAGGTCCGTGTCTCACAAAAGAAAGCTGATTTAGAGTGACGGCCGACTGTTTCTTTCTGGAACAGGAGTGCGCAAACTACAACCTGCGGTCCGCATACGGCCCGCTGAACAATTATTGCAGCCCTTGTGTGCACAAAGCATATATATCTAATGAAGTATGGTAATATAAAACCAAAAAATCATGTAATAAAATATCATCCGCTTGATAAAATAAAATACGTTTAAATATCAAAACACAAAATAGAAAAAATAGAAAATATTAAACATGTTATTTTTCATACAGTATGATTTGTAGAAGCTGGCCCTTCGCTGGGTGCTGACAAAACAATTCGGCCCTCACTGAAAAAAGTTTACTCAATCTTGGTCTAGGCTAAAGTACAAACTTTCTGTGACGCACAAAACTTTTGAGTCGACTTTAGTACAAAAATCACAGCTACCCTCTGCAGAAACAAATCGCTGTAACTCCGGCGACAACAGCAGCAACACTGATTCACTCAACTCGTGCGTTGAGGTAGGTGCATTTCTCTGACCTCGGAGTCTTACCCCAACCCAAGCAGATCGAGCACATTTTGTAGGATGTGTGCACTGCTAAGTATTGTTGCTGTTTTTGCTCGTTGGGAATCTTGTTTTTGCGCGGAATCTCCTCGAGGTGTTTCTCCAGATTGTTGCTGATTGCTGCAGGGCTCCTATCACTGTTGGTATTACTCTGGCTTTGATGTTCCACATTCTCTATATTTCTAACTTCAAGTCCTGGTACTTTTCTATCTTCGACCTTTCCTTATCTACTATGTGTGTCATTTAGTACTGCTACATCTATATATGAGTCCTTCTTTCGTCTGCTTGTCTAATAATATTAAGTCTGGTCTTCGAGCTTCTATCTGTTTGTCTGTCCTGATCTCGAAGTCCAACTGTACCTTGACCATGTCGTTCTCTGCTACTGCGTTGGGTTTGTGGATCCAGATGTTATCTGTCGTTTTGATATCGTAGTGCTGACATATGCCGTGGTGTATTGCTGCTGTTACGTTGCTGTGTCTTGTTTTGTACAAGTTTCCTGGTATCATGGGGCAGGCATTCGCTATGTGGACAACTGTCTCATCCCTCTCTTTGCACATCCTGCATTTTTGGATCATTTGATAAGTGGAGTACCTTCGCTTTGTGGCACTTGGTGTCTAGTGCTTGATCTTGTGCTGCTGTTATAAGTGCTTCTGTTTCTACCTTGAGTCCTGTGCTTTTTCCCATCCATCTGTAGGCATTCTTTATCGATGTGATCTCAGGTACTTGCCGTTTGTACTGTCCATGTAGCTGATTGCTACTTTTCTAGAACATTTTGTTGTGTTCTCTATTTCGCATACTTCAATTCCTTCCTTTTTATATTTGTATGCTGTGATTTCTTGATGTTTCCAGATTGGATCTATCAGAGGATCATTTTTACTTTGCTTTGCAGACGTACTACCGTAATCCTAGATATTGGAATCTGACTGTTGTTGCAACTTTTCTTAATCCTCTGCCGCGTTCTTTTCTTGGAAGGTACAACCTGTGAGTGTCTGCTCTTGGATGAAGACTTCCATACATGTTCATGGTCTTCATTCTGTGTAGCTCTTGTATCTCTTTCTTGTTCCAGTCTATGATTCCTCCTGTGTAGGAGATTACTGACATTGCGTATGTTTTGTTGGCATGGATTTTGTTTTTGGCATTGAGGCGTTATTTCAGAATCTGCCTTGTAGCCTTCTTCTGTAGGTGGTTTTTATTTTGCTTAGGACCTTTTTCCGTTTGTTCTGCATGTTCAGGTAGTATACTAGGTGATGGTAATCTGTTTCAATGTTGCCATCCTTGATTTTTTCCATATCTCGATTTAATCCGTACGTTGCCTTGATATTTCCATGTTGGATTTTACCTGCATATTTTTCTAGTCCGAACGCCAGGCAGATAGGCCTATCTGTTGTGAAGATTCGAACTGTCCCAACCAGGGATGTCAGAGCTTTTTCGTTCTTTGCGTCCAGTTTCAGATCATCCGTGTAGAGTAGATGGTTTACTTTTTGTGGCATGTTTTTAGTGTGTATCCTTCTTTAGTGTGTCTGAGGATGCAGGTTGGTGGATGTACTGTTACACAGAAGAGCAGTGGTGACAATGCATCTCCTTCGTATATTCCCCGTTTAATCTTGATTTTGGCAAGGTGCTTGCCCCCAGACCGATTTGGCCAACAGTGCAATTTTTCAGTAGCTACAACGAAAAGCGCAAAAAAATTCAATGCCATCGCGCACGGATTGTCTCACGCATCATGACAAACGCGTTAGAGGTTTACGCACAGTGCACGACCCGAAAAATTTACCAACTAAATGACGCTAAAAAAATTAAGCTAAGCTGGAAGATACCTAGGGAGGTTTTCGTCCCAGTCTACTTATTACCAATCAAAATTTTTGGTCTTTTGTTATACGTGATGGAAGGTAGATCAAGGAAATTGATATACGGTTTGGTAAATCAAACACAATGTTAGGTGAAGTTTGTCGTTCCGTATTCACAAAACTGGATTTTTTAACATTGCAAAGCTGTCAGTTTTTATATTGGTCTTTGTTCTGGTTCTCACCTGTGGTCCTGAATATTGGGTAATGACTGAAAGAAGGCATCTCACGTGAAAGCGACAGATATGGAATTTTTATGAAGGCTTCATGTCGTGGAAGACAAGGTTCGCAGCAGAAAAAAAATAGAGAAACCCTAAACATCGCGCCAATTCGTCGGTGCAAAGAGATCACAGCTGCAATGGTTCGTCCACTTGACCATACGTTTCACGGAAGCTTGACAAAGTGAGTACTGGAATCTAAAACCCCATGAAAGAGGCCCAGGAGTCGACGGGCAAGCAGTTGGTATGGTTAGATCTCCCACCAGGTTTGATCCGGTCTTGGTGTGAAGTCAACTGACCTATCAGCGGTTGCGGACAGTAGCGAGGTATTTTAGGAATTTCTAGGGCTGTTGGTCTTCTTACCATCACTAGTGGAAAATCGGATGCGAAAAGTGACTGAGTGAGTGTTAACATATTTTTCAAATCTCCTAGAAACGAAAAAATTGTTTTTGATAAATGCTATGAATGAAAGATCTACTTGTACTCAAGTATTACATTCGAAAAGAGAGTCTACTTTTTGCGGAAATGTTGAAGAAGCTCCAGATGAGAATAGGCCCACATTGAATGTTGTAAAATTATCTTGAACAAAATTTTAGGTTAGCCATTGTTTAGTTCCTTCATTTGCATTTTTTCTTGAGACATTTCGCTTTTGTTTTTTACAATATTTAGTTTATGCTAAATTGATTTTTTTGCAGCTGGTGCACATTGTGTTGATATGTATTTTTCATTTTTTTAACTTACTCTAGAGTACGGGTTCCCAACCTTTCTATAACCATGTACCCTTCAGCATTTTGACAGATAAGCATGTACCCTTAAATTTCTTATCTAATTTCTCCTTCTTATTTAAAAAGGCTGAGCAAAATAACAAAAATGCGCTGAAGTTTTTAATAAGATATAAATAGCATTATAATATTTGAATATAATTTAAATATATTAAAAAAATTAACTATATTTGTATTTAAAGAAAATATATATATTTAAATATATTTTTCCCATCTCGTGCTAACATTAAATGCACCCCATCAGATAGGCAAATGTACCTCAGGTTGGGAACCCTTGCTCTAAAGGGAAGCATCTATGTTGATACGTTTTGTCCTGTGCTATACTATCACAATAACTTGATGAAGTGAAATCACAAGTGGCAGATTAAATAGGTGCAAAGAGAAATTCCCGTTCGCAGTGGAAAACCGACCTTGTTGGAAGGATTGGCTAAAAGAAGCTAAACATTGTAATAATCCATTAAATTATCAATAACAACCACCTTACCAGGACAATCGCGTTTAACAATATTAATCTGAACAAGTTTTTGGAAAACATATAAAAGTTGCCTGAGCAATTACTACCTGTATTGATGGAAATTGTATAAAGACGGAGATAAAAAATTTGGGAAGCCTTGCAAGATTTACGTACAGCAGGAATTAAAACGGTTGGAAAAGCAGTTGCTTCAGAATGTGTAACACCAGTAACTATGTATAATTACCTACATGCTATTTTTGTGTGTAATTGGGTGTGAACTACATGTTTAAAGCCATACGGTTGGGGAAAACCCTTTGTGTCATTTACTCAGCTAGCCTTTTTTGGCATAAATCAATACTAAATGAAGCTTGAAGTGAAGAGCAGAAATGAAGTGACTCAACTTTTTAAATCAAACATAAGTGAGTAACAAAGAGGAACTTCAAAGAAAAACAAAATACAGAGAAAAGCATGCCTATGTCCAGGAAGAGATGTGAAGAAACCCTATATACAAATTTACCAAAAAATGGAACAAGCACGCAACGAGGAATCAAATGGCATATCGGAAAGGGAGCAAGACATATTTGCATTGGTTACGAAATAAAGGAGATGAAAAAGATTTCCAATTTTCAGGAATTTCAAACCTAAGTTTGGGACCGAAATACACTCCTGTTCAGGTAACCTTAAAAACCTGAATGTATAGATACCAATTGGCAAAATGATTCCAAACGTTTAAGAATACAGGCACATTTTATAACAACCCAGTAATTGTTCTCAAGCTCATCTGTTCCAAAAAAATAAACTTGTATTTCGATTTTTTTTTCAGTAACAAACATATTCTTCCACAAAAATGCTGGAGGCCCGAAAGGTGCCTCCCACCAAAATGGCAAAAATCCTTTTACAGGTTAAGTATCAACAACCGAGGTTAAAAATGTAAGCCAGGTGCTTGTCTACTCAGATTGTCGTATTAGCGAATACCCTCATAGGAAGCAATTACGAACCTCGCGCGTCCATGAAAATGCCAGACTTGTTTATGCAAAACTGGCATGAGAGATCTCGCAAGCACGGCTTTTGTTTTTCACATTTTAGGCATGCACCAGCATCGTGGTAGCAACCCCCATCAGTCAAAAATACAAAATTATGCATATTTCGAAAGAAGTGCTCGACAGAATGCTTAGAAAAAATCAGCTACTGAGGGAATCAGGTTAATAAGTGCCTTGTAATTCTTTTTAAAATTTACTGTAGTTGAAAACTGAATTACGCATAACGTCAACAGTCTCTAGTGCGGGAAAGCTGGGCAAGAGAGATTATCATTCTAGAGGATGCTATTTTTGCGAAAAAGCAAGTCTTAATCCATTAGCGTGAATTGATGTAAAGTTTTAAGCAGTCAATAGTTATCAAACGTGCATATGAATATAGGCAAGTGATAATTCAAACAAGTAAAGATATTTTAATATTCGCCACTTAAAATCAGTTTTAGTTTTGTTATGATTAAGCGGTCTTACCGTTTTATTCTGCAGTCTAATCAGAGGAAGTAAAGCGTTTTTACTGTCGCTTCATCAGTTCGTTAATAAACAGTTAGAGAAATGAGAAAGAGCAAAAGAAAGACAATTGTTTACGGAAATGTTGGCGTAGTGTTTTAATTTCAAGAAAATTTTACATGATTTGCAAGTTGATTTACCAAATTTTCTATTTGAGGCTTCTGATTATGTTTATCATCAATTATAATGCCAAAATATTTGATGTGACTTTATTTTGATATTAGTTGATTACGTATAAATTGAAAATATTTTACTGCATAGGTTACTTATGAACATGGAATTGCTTCTGGAATAGTTTGTACACAATTTGTTGGCGTGTAACCATTGGATGTTGATGTCTATCGTCCCGTTAGGAAATAATATGCTGCATTTGCAGATGTTTGAAAAATTTCAAATCCAGGCCAAGGCACAGGTATTTACAAGTGACTGGCCTATCTGGAAAGGCGTACTGCAATGCCTTTACACAACTGCAAACATCGCTTCAAGGATTTGCAAGGCTTGCTGCGAAGTCAGAACCCTTCCGTCTTCAGGATACGCTTTGATCAACGGTTTGATAATTATAATCCCATATTTTTGGCGAGCAACCTCATCTTTTGCCCCCTTGTATAAAAGGCAATGGTAAACCGGTTAATTGGCACAGTCGGTTGGGCACACGCTAATGAATCTGCAATGCCAAGTCCAAATCCCTGCCGAAGACTTGTAAAACTGCACTTGCAGCTTGTCCCTTGTCCAGCCTCTAGCGCGGCGCTGATGGAAGGAGTTTCAACCGCGGTCCCGTCGTTGAGNTATCACGAATGCAGCTGCTTTCATCACGCAAGCAACCGCATGTGCCCCGGAACAAAGCAGGTGGTGATGGGTGTCCAGGATATAGAGACAACTCGTGACGCACCGTAACCCGTAAGGCCAAAATGAGTACAGCGGTAGTGTAATGAAACTTCATATCCAATTGTAGATGCCTTAAAAACAGAAAAATTTTACCGTCAACGCAGCGAGAAGTTCACGATGTTTTTTTCTGTTAAGTTCTCAAAAATTGTAGTATTTATTTTTCCGAAACCTTTTATCTTTTCAGCTCCAAACAAAGGATGCGATCCAGGATGGTTGAAGTTTGGGGGGCATTGCTATTATTTCGAACGTAAAGCCCAATTATCGTGGCATGATGCCGAACGTAAATGCATTGGTGACGGCGGACATCTGGTGAGTTTGCACAACGCAGATGAAAACGAGTTTGTGAAAGGTGAGACACTTTGACTGAGCTTCATATTTAAATCAATGTCTGTTGGTTTTCAAAACTCTTCAGTTTTATAAAAAATTTAGCTCTGACAGTCACACGTTACCTACAAAAATCAATGTTTCACGTAAGGAAAGGCAGATTAGAAAAATGATTGGCACCTCAACCGCATTTAGGACATTATTTGACCACGGAATCCTTAGTTTCCATAGCCTTTGGAGCTCATTTAGGCGTTTCTACGTTTTCGTTTTTATTAGTTAAAGTGCTGAGTATTCAGTAGAAATTTTACCTAACAATTTTTTTGTAAACAGTGACTGGCATATAATGCCAAGTGCTGCTATATTAGTGTTTTCTCTCCAAGTGCTGGTAGCTGTATGTTCTCTTCTGTGATAATGTTCGCCAATCACAGTGATAAAGTGCGGAAAATATCTCTTTTGCAGGTCACTTGACTGGTGAAACTTTTATGGGATTAAACGACGAAGCAGCAAACACCAACTTTGTGTGGTCGGATAACTCTCCAGTGGTAAGTTTGTGAATTCAACCTGCTGTGCCAGCAGTGCAAAATCTGATAACTTTAGGTGCAATCTGGTTTTTCTATTTGGCACTCGTGCAAAATTGTGTAAACTCCGATTATACAAAACAACTGCTGAACTTGTCACTGAAATTTCATTTTATTGATTGACGGAGAAGAAGTACTGATTATGCTGCGTAATTTTTGGCATGCAGTTAATCAGAAGAAATACTAATCTGTATTTAGATGCTATAGGGTCAACGGTCAACGAAAACGCTTGTTTCTTCAAACTGAAAAATCAGCCGTTCTTTTGTTCTTTTTGTGGTAGCGCTATTATAACTTTTTACTGGAACTTGAGTTGATTCTGGTTGGTTGCGCACGGAAAGTCTTATTATTTTTTCATCTAGACATCTTGAGAATAAATAGTGAATAGCGTTCTTCGGTTACAACCGCATATTTTTCTAATAAGCAAAATGTATTTGCTTGTTTTGCACACACCTTCATCCGTAGGCTTGTTACATCAACACTATACAGACCGTTTGATTGAAAAATTTGAAATCATCAGTAAGGCAAATGCGCATGGCGGTCTAAATTTATTTTAATAGTAGACAAACTCTTGAGCTTATACCGGCTTAAAAGTAAGCATGCTAATTTTTAAGATACAAATGTCAATAAAGTTGGGCGATGTTTGACTGTGCAGTGGACATGATGTTCAACCGAGGGCTATGTGCGACAAAAATACCCTGCAGGGGTTCTCTAAGCAAGATTAAGCGCTTTTTATAACAGGAAGTTACTCCAATAATGGAAGTACTTAAGCACTGTCTGTGCACACTGCACCAGTAACAAAAATCAGCACGCATTGATGTTATTTAATGGAAATCGATTTCGCCATACGGCATCTTCAGTCCA
>JGI24021J15306_10005442_pt1 | contig 15137 bp, 11 predicted proteins | sample Ectturendosymbi1_FD_15306 | JGI IMG/M metagenome (IMG submission 15306)
CTCCCATTTCACTTAGCTTATATTTCGGTTTTAGCATTCTTTTGGTTTTCAGTAGGTTGTTGTTTTTCCATGTTTTTCGGATTATTTTCCGGTGATTTTTGGTTTTAGTTTAGCCATCCACATCCGGATTCACCATCATTTCTCAAGTTTTCACTGAGTATTGGCTAGTGGACCTCGTACAGTGGCCAATGGGTCCATTTTATTTAAGTTTGCAACTCTGGCTGAATTCTTTAGTTACGCCACTAATTATAGCTATGTAAAATAAGAAATTTGAAAAGGAGGCTATTTCGACATTTTTGAATGTCCTCGGAGATTATTTCATTTCTCATGAAAAAAGTGGACATGTACTCCAAAGAGGATGCATAGTAGCCCTACCTAGCAATGCTGCTATGCGACCTGTGCAAATCTGAGTAAGGCAGACGCAAAATCTACCAGTAACGAATAGAGACGTAAGCTAATGCATTCTATGTGGCTTGGCCTTGCATGCATTCACTAGATTCAGATACCTGATCGATTTTCAGGAAAACAATAAGTGTAATAGTTTTTTCGTCACAATATCAAATAATATACAAGTGAAATACTGCCGTCTGGACGACCGATAATTTAATAGCGTCTACAAAAAACTTTTCTCGCTCGTAAAAATGACTGAGTGGTACGCACATGTTGTACATATGGCTAAACACATGAACATGGTGGGGGCCCCTTTTTGATGGGAAGACCTGGGCTCGGGCCCATTTGCTCCCCTAAATCCGGCGCTGCTCTCGTGTGTGTGTATTGAACCGAAANTAAACTGGACAAGATAATATTTATTCTTCCTTGAAAAACAACATGGCTTTTTATTTAGGCTAGTTATTTTGGTAGCATCGCAATGATATTAAAATTTTTTTCNATTCAATTAATNAATATATCCCAAATATTATTACGGGGTTGACCAATGAACATACGTCCCAGATTGACTGGAATCATGCAATTTTAGGGTGGAGTCCCGTTTTTATTTTTTTTGCTTGGATGCACCATGTCTTAGGAAACGTTTGTTGTCATCACGTGATAGTACTCTCGCTGAAATTTTTCGTTGCATCACTACTTGATGTGTTTGTCGAGTGAGATTTGCAGCAAAAAATTAGAGCAGCAGTTCGTATGCCACACCGGCCTTATTATAAAATCTATGCTTTCGAAGTAAGCCGATTGTCAAAGAAGAAAAGTTGTCCTAAAACGACCGGTGTACGCTACGTGTTTCACAGCCCTTTCTCAAAATATGACTAGCCTTGTATTCATTGTACTCACACTGGTATTACAACCGTTAACCTACGTCTGTAATCAAAAACAAGTTTTGAAATGCTGTTTGGCTTGATGCACTTACATCAGATACTATGTTATAGACTTTTGCATTATTGTGCAGTGTATACTGTATACGCATTATACCTATACACGCTACATAAATTACCCATGAATCGAACCAAGTGGCTGTTTATTGATTTTTCCGCATAGAGTTGAATATTGCATGCCGAACGTGTTTTTTATTTGAATATTTGGAAGTACATTAAATCGGTAATTAAACTGCTGAGATTAAAAATAATTAATAGATATCCAAGGGCCTTACAGAAAACGGACTTATGATTTCAAATGTGAACAAGAACACCTGGTATGCCGAAACTGCAACCACAGGCTTTAATTTTAGGAATATACGTGACCGAAAAGACAACACAGATAAGAGACCGATCTACCAACAACAGGGAGTGCTCGCCTCCATAAACTCAGACAAACAACAGGCTAACCTTATTTTTGCAAACACTTGTGTGTGGGACTTGGACCACATGGCTATTAATATGACAGGATATCATCAACGAACCAATAACTGTGGGCTAAGTGGATGAACGAAGGTGAGCAAGATTTCACCTCCACTATGAATACGCAAGGTTAGAAATGTATTTGCAAATTCTGGGAAAGTATGCGATCGATCCCTAGTGGAATATTGCAACTTGAAAAAGTTTCCACTTTTCAAATTTGCTTGAACATTTTACTCCAACGATGCTGTTAGACAACTTAAAGCTATCTCCAAGGTTGTAGGAAGACCCGCGTAAACCAGAAGTTTCCTAAATGTGGTGCTGAACCTCCTGGCGGTGTCAGCCCATCTCAAGGGGTTCGTGACCTGTTTGTAGAAGTCAAAACTATAGTATGCTTGTTGTCATAGTTTTTCTGTTCATTAAAATTGGTGAAACACCATCAGACCCGTATGTAGAGGGGCAGAGGAATGGCGAAGCCCCACTTGGAAAATTTTTCGCCCCCTCTGAAAAAATATTTTGGACATAGTTTAAAAAGTTTGAGCCCATCTCAGAAAACTCTTCGACCCCCGTAGTGTCCCAAGCTGGTTACGGGCCTGAACACAATAACAATGGCAGGAAACAAATCAGTGGAAATAGTCGAAGTAGACATTCACATTCAAATTTAAGTTTTTAAAAGCATGACCAGATGTTTGCGAAAAATGTGAAAAGATTACTCGAGTTCCTTGACTATATGTAATGTTATGGTGCTAGCCAGTGACGTATTTACACATAGGCCAAATAGGCCATAGCCTACGGCTCCGCCCAACTCTTTCCTTTGACGACACATTACTAGCTTAAAATTTGCGGAAATACGCACAGGTGTAACTTCACACTTTATTTTAAAACGAGCGAAAATGCAAATGTCAGGACCCTTATCAGTGCAGTAACAACACGATAATATTGTTCGCTACACAATATGAGAATGAATATATTGCTTTTCATCGGAGTTCTGTAGTGTCTGGCGGTCTTGTTTAGAATATGATGTTACGGCCGTACTAAACTGTGAAAAACGTATTGATAACTTCGCTCGCATGAATAGACGAAAAATTAAAAATTTGCTGATCGATTCCTTGCTAACACCCATCGTGGAAAGTACATACTTGAATAGAGCTATGTGCAAGTTTGAATCATCGCAAAAAGACGAAAACAGATGGCAGTCGACTGATTCCTCGAAAGCATACAGAAACATTAATGCTTTTAAGTGAAACTGTAAACTGTTGCATATGTTCGTGGCAATCATTTGATCGCATTTGATGCAGATAATTATACATATGTCCTACTTTTCATGGATAGCCTACAATTGCTTGTGCTTGTTATTAGGGCTACTTGAGGTAGCGGTTTCAAATTTGCTTTACAGAAAGACTTAAACAGTGGTGTAGCCAGACTTTTTGATTGGGGTGATATTAAACACGGATACCTCGCTTTACTCGTGAATTTAAATAAATATTCATGAAGTGACGTCATTTTGCTACAACGACCCAAGTGTACCATTTGGCTACGCTCCTGTCTCACAATATAGCCTACCTTATTGTCATGGCCGTCAGCAGAATTTTTTCCAAGAGGGGACTAAGTCGACATGTTGCTTATCCTTTTCAGGTTGTTGGCGATGCAACGCAAACACACATACACAAAACGCTTCAACCTTTCTACACCACAAAGAAAATGCCCAATGTTACGTCAACAGTTGCATAGATACAGTGTTTTCCCTCTGAGACAATTTTACTCTAAGCTAATGTTTGTTTTAGTGAGCATGGATATTTTAAGACTGGTTAGCAGAGTTCTAAATGAATTACAAACTTTGTGAATTATTGGAATAAGTATAAAATTTTATGAAAATACGAACCAAATGCACATTTAATGCAAATAGCCTAGTTTCCTTTGTTTCGTGTTTTTCCAATGGTTTGGAATATTGCAAGCGTGCGAGATGAGATTTCACTGCGCAAATGGTCTGGTGGTATACGCTACTGCGCAGTCGCGCACTTTGGAGCAGGGGTCTCAAACACGCGGGCCACATGTAGCCCGCGAGGGAGTTTTGTGCGGCCCGCGATGCTTTTTGGAATTTTCAAATAATCAACATTAATTTATGTAGTTTACTTACTGGTGTTGAAAAGTGCTCAGCCAGCGAGTGAACAAGTTCCTTTTAAACGAACGTAGCGACGGCTAGACATGATTTGCCTGTAACTCATCATACCTTTCGCAAGAAATAGGATGTAAACGCTGTTTCTAGTAAGGTTCAAGTAGGCTACCGCCATTGTTGCGTCAGGGTCATAATGCGGCCCTCGGTTTACTTCATAAGTCCTGATTTGGCCCTCGGAGCAATTTGATTTTGAGACCCTGCTTTAGAGGGAGCATTGGTTGCAAAAAATACGCTTTACTGGCAGCAGTGCTTCTTTTTCACTCATGTTTCTTTACACATAGTATTAACCAATGGTGGGCAAGCTTCTTCAATGGAAGAGTCATTTGCAGAAAAGCAAAAACACCAGCAAGCCGCAAAAACACTTTGTAGTGTCCAGACAAATATGGTAAAAAATGAAAGTTTTACACCAAATGATGTATAGCAATCGTCAATATTACGTCTTTGTTTGATTTTCTAGTCCCCGAAAATCTGGACAATACGTTGTTAAAGCTGTGCGAATTAATTCTCCCAAGTGTTCATTTTTAGGGTTGTACGATGATTTGGTTATTAAAATTTCATTACAGAAAAAAAATTCACAGCAATATGTCGCGCTATATACAGAAATGAGTTGTACACCGGTCTTTTAAATTCTGGGTATTTTCTGGAACCTGTCACCAGAAATAACTGTAGAGTAGCATTGAAAGTTTGTGACAAACGGTTGGCCACCTGGACACTGGACCGCCACCACTGACTGCATTAACGATGAATGGATTTACAAGGAATGCAAAGCATGGTTTTAACTCTTGGAATTGGTCAAATCTGGCTTGGAGCTCCTCCAGTAGTCTGACACTCTATTTTTGTATTCTTCCACTTGGTGGTCCTGCAATTGCGTCTTCGCAAAAAGCATTTGTTTTCATTCTGACATATGGAAAATGACAGAATGCTTTTGACAATACTGTATGTGTCTTTGAAAAAAATTAATTTTCTTCTGGGAACTTAGAAGCATAATTGAGCTTTAGGTTAACTACCTTTGTTATCAAATCGCATAGACTCTCTGGTAACTATTAAGAGCTCGCGTAAACACATTGATAAATGAAACAAACGTTAAACATGAGATAACAATCTCTATCAATTTGAGATATTGCTACTTATCCAGAAGAGCCACACAAAATATGTCTGCGAGTCGCAGTTCATTCGCCCACCATCGGTATAAACCTACGTGGCTCGGCGCTATCAGCAGTCGCTGTCTCGCTGCATTACTTGTCGAGATGTCTGCATTCAACAACAGTTACATGCGGTGAAACGGCTACTACCGCAACTTGAAGTGTGCCTTTGAAGATATGTTTCCATGTTATTGTGACACAACAAAGGCTAATAGTAGAACAATTAGCTCCCGAGTTTCGCAACCTGCATTTGTAGCCAACGGAGCGGATTAAGTGAACTGCATTTCATGATTGCATTATACCAGAACAGCGAACTGACTCTTGTGCAGTGTGAGTGTCATCACATCGGCAAACAAACTGCCATTGCAATAATTAACCCAACTAATCGGAAAAAACTGCTTATTTACATTTTCTAGAAATGTTTGTTTCTTAGTCCCAGTCTCCAGGGGGGATAATTCCCGTTTTACCCCCCTGCGGACGCCCATGGTTATTGTTCTGTATAGGGTTTTATAGAAAAGGTAGAGTTTTAAAGTTTTCTAAAATTTGTTATTTAATTTATCAATGGTGGGTTTCAGTTGCCAAAGTTGTAGCAGTAGGCATTTAGCCACTTCTAGAATACTACAGTACAGCCCTAGTCACTGCAGCACAATGCTGGACTCGAGTCACGATTTTTGGTGACTCGGCCGCGACTCGAGTCACCTTGAGAAAAATGTTTACTCGACTCGAGTCACATTTTTCACAAAATGACTCGACTCGAGCCACAGTCAATGACTCGATACTCGAGTCAGAGTCATTTTTACAAAATCTCTGAGCCTCTGATGGATAAACCCAGTTCGTTTGCGCACAAAGAAATGAGAATTTTTCTTCAGTGATGATCAAGAGTTTCACAAATTTTCTGTTTTGACAGTCTGGTCGTGTTATGCACCCTAAGGATCAAGTGTCCCCAATTTGCAAAGAGGTAGACCTGAGATTTGCTTTTCATGGAGTGGTCTGCAGGGCACAATATATTGATACATTATCGTGGTTTAATACAGTATTTGCCTATCGTGATAATGGCAGTTGCCCTTATACTGTTAATTTTGTGTCTTTTCCAGATACCAGTAAAGCGATTAAAGTTTTTCAAATTCAAATCCAATCCATAAATTATATTGCAAAATATTATGCAAATACGAAAACCAAATCTGGTTTAAATCCAAATTCTCGTCACTGTTATTAGCCTAAGCCCATGTGGGTGACATGATTACGACACATGTAACCCCCTGCACCCCCACCTCCTACACCACTGAATAAGTGGATCTAGTCAAGTGGGTAATTTCAATTTGTGACGGCCTGGAGATGGCGCCACATGAAAATAAATGGGCACCGCTAAACGGTGCCCATGAGTACCAAGTCACTGCGATAGTCACCACAAGCGAATTATCGTAATTCTCTTATCCCTATATAATGATAGTGCAACCTAGTAGTAGTAGAGTGAACTCATCGAGGGAGCTCTATTGCTGCTGGTTGCTTTCCTGTTAATGCCCAGATATGCCATCTTTATCTTGTGCTTGCCTCAGTAGTTCAAGGCGATGCAGACAACTGCAACAAATGGCGCCCGATAAGGGACCTGGGAGAAAGGCCATAAGCCCCTCGCAGTGATATCCTCCATTGAAGATCGTCTTGAACCAAAGGGTAAGGGTCGAACTTGTAAATTGAGTATTAAAGTATGGATGATAAAAGTGATAGAACATTCAAGTTAATGGAGAGGGAAGTGATGTGGCGGCCTGGAGATGGCGCCACATGAAAATAAATGGTCACCGCTAGATGGTGCCCATAAGTAACAAGCCACTGTGATAGTCACCACAAGCGAATTATCGTAGTTCTCTTATCCCTATATAATGATAGTTCAACCTGATAGTAGTAGAGTGAACTCGTCGAGGGAGCTCTATTGCTGCTGGTTGCTTTCCTGTTAGTTAATGACCCGAATTGCCATCTTTATCTCTTCTTGCCTCAGTAGTTCAAGGCGATGCAGTAAGCTGCAACAAATTGCTATTATGCTGAGGATCGCCGGTTAGACTGTTTCCTTGGTTGGCTCAGAACGTCGCAGCATTATGGTTGCAAAAAATGATTCCCAACGTTTCGGTTGCTGCAATCCATTGTCAAAGGGCGTCTTTAGCTTGTGAAATGGGAAAGTGGCGACGTAATTACGCCACGTATAAGCCCAATGATGAATCCGTAGCAGCTATGGAAGAGTGAAGTTAGTGAAGGGGTAATCTCTATTGCTGTTATCCCGAGGGTCGTCCGTTCGCCTCTCTCTTTGGTTGGCTCAAGGCGAAGCATATTTGTGACTGCAACACTCATATGTAATCTAAATTAAAGAAAAATAAATAGTTTGGAAAGTAAGTCAAGTTAACTTATGCTCTACAATTGGCTAACAACATCATAACAATTGACACTATAGAGACTTAAAAATATTAACTGTTAACAGCAATGCAATGAGAAGCTCTGTTAAGCTCAGCAGCAGCTTGCGTGTCCAATTCGGGGCAAACTTTTAAAACCCGGGTTTCTGGTAGCTGAGAAAAGAAACCTGGGAAAACTCGTTTTTTCGGGTTTTGAAATTAATGAGATGTTGAGCGATAAAAACTCAATATCATTATGAAATTACTATTGTTGGTCCCTGCGCAAATTAGCGAATTATTAATTAAGTTAAGCACAGTTTTTCAGTGATGTTTTGACGCATGACAATCACAGCGCACTTTCATCATTCAGCCTGTTTCTGAGTTTTGTGACAAACAGTCCGTTGCTGAAAAAGCCCTCTCCGTTTTCACTGATTTGGGCTCGATTGTAATTAAGGCATATAACAGTTTTTCGAGGTTATTTTTGATCTCTTCTTTGTGGCCTCAAAAAGACTCATTTCCTTTATCACAATTTGTGATCGGACCTCTTCCTGTGCCGGAATAGTTTTGTGGTTTTCACCCTCGTGGATTCTGTGCTTTGATTTCAAATAGTTAAATTTTCAGTGCTTGAACCACCTCCTGTTGTATAACGGAGCACAAATTGCACTTTGGTGTTGGTTGAGCCTTGTATAAGAAGTGGCTCTAAGCTTCTGATTCTCTTTGATAACTAACGTCTTTAAACTGAACGTTTATGATTAAAAATCTACTTAAAGCCGCTTCTAAAGGAAAACCAAATATTTTGTAGAAAGTTATTGCAAACTGAAAAGGAACGAATCGATTTTGCAAAGAATCACAGCTTGTATATGAACTAACAGTTAACAGCTTAAAAATGAACTAACTAGTAACTACGGCATACCTTTGAGGAACTACCTCACGTGGCAGTTATTTTTTAATTAGTTTAGCGAAAAGACAAAAGTTCGTGTAGACACCTATTATGTGCAAAATGATGCCACGATCCGTGTAAATAGGTCAATTGAACGAAAATATAAGCGGACCAACAACGAACGTACGATGATCACCGAGAAAAACCCGCACCTCGTGCCTCATGATAATAGTTGAAAGTTCAAACGTGCTAATTTGGCCGTTACACGCGCCAATCTGCATCTTCAGTGTTATCAAAATCACTAATATTTGAATGCAACAGCAATTCCTGGTTTTTTAAAATACCCGGGTTTGGTAGTTGAAAAANAAACGGGTTTCGGGTAGTAGAAAATAGCAAGGAAGACGTGTTTCGGGTTCGAGATAACCCGAGTTGGAAACACTAACAATAGCGTGTAAGATATCAAACCAGAAGACTAACAAGTACGCAACACAAAAGACTCATTAGAACTGAGCTACACATATAAAAAATGATGAACTGTGCTAAATGTTATTAAGTGTACAGACGGTATAACAATGGTGATTCAAGATAAGATAGGATCAGTGAAAGTCCAACCAATTATGTAAGTTTGATCTTCTTTTGAGCTAGTTGTTCAAACCAGTGCTTGGCTCCACTAGATCTCGGGGCAGATGTTGTGTAGCCATTCGTTAGTCTCTTTGTACAGAACCGTCAGGACATACACAGTCCATGCGGAGGTCGATGGAATGGACATTGGAGTCAACATGTTCGACGGTTTGTTCTTCTGCGCCACATTCACAAGCCGCGGAAGAGGGCATACCCCGTTTGTACAGGCAGGAGCAGAAACCTCTGACACCGGTGCGGAGGCAGTTACGCCGGACCCAGTCTCTTCGATGACATGATAATAAATTTGATGACGTGCAAGTTTTGATGACATGATTATGTAAGTTTGATGACATGGTAGTAAATGGAGCAGACTTGTTTTGCTGGTCATAGACAAGGCTCAACATTTCAACACACGCAATGAGCAATGTCAACAGATTTAAGAAACTCTTATCAATACAGTAACCTGCAGTCCCAAAACTGAACCGAAAGTTGCAAAGAAGTTCAAAAGAATATCATCAATTCCAAATCCAAATCTGGTTAAGCAAAAATGATGAAATCCAAAAATCCATCAATATATTGTAAAGTTGCAAGATTTAAATCCAAGTACATGTTCATCTCTGGTCATTTTCATCTTTTGGGCATGCGAAAGACAAGAAAGAATATTCCTGTGTTGCAACCAGATAGCCCGAGTGGCAAGTGCACAACGCTTCACACTGCGGCAGTGTAGGGTCTGGCGTTGTAGGTTATTGTGGAGATCCCTACTACTTGAGGGGCCAACCTAGGTGTTGCAGGAGCACATGTCGGTCACCCAACTAAGCAATCTTTACGTCTTGAAGTTGCCAAGCCACAGCAAGGCAAAATAAACGGCTCGCACCACTTTGTCCGCTAATATCTCTCCAGTAGTACTCTAAGTTGACTGCTTCTTTCGATTATATTCAGATATATAACAAAAACGCCGACACACATGAGCGTGAAGTCAGAAACACATAACGGTTCGATATAGAGTCGGAATTAGAATGATGACGAACAAAAGCGTTGGGAGTTCGAATGCACCACAGGAAACAGCAACCGATTGCGGTTATGTAGGTTTGCAGGCTATCACGTTGACGGTCGGGCTATTCGCAAACAACTACATCGCGTGGAATCACGAATGGAATATTACTGGGAATTACGCAGTAAGAATGCACAAAACATCAAAATACTAATGTATCCACTACAGCAGCAAGCAACAATAGATATCACACGCCATGCTCCCTCTATTTTTGGTATTTTGCACCACATGTGTATGGGTGTTGTTCTTCACACTAATCCCGTTCGTGGTGAATTGCACATTCAATGCAATGCCAACCGAGAGGTTGCAACACTTGCTGCAAGGTTAGAATAGACTTGTGGAATTTAGTGCGAGTGAAAGAGACAACTAAAATACAAACTGCTTTCACAAAAACTGCACATAGCCTAAATAACGTACAATCAAACTTGCCAAAACAACATTGCGCACCATTTTGTAACTTATCGGGTACCCTTGTTTAGTACGTTGGGCGCCAATTCATAGCAAAAAAACTACATAGGAAAAATGTAAAGTTTCATTTGATTCAACATTGACTCACGCTTGCAAACCAATGACTCGACAGTTCTTGTGACTCAATCAAGTCAAAATTTTTAGATGGTTCTTTTTAGATGGTTCTAACTCGAAGGACTTGTGACTCTGACTGGACAAAAATGATTCGGGCACATGACTGCTAAGTAACAATAACAACTATGCTACGAGAAAATAACTTTCAAAAAGTCTTCTTGCTTTGAGAAATTTATCATTTGATGTAAAATGTCCACGCGGCAGAGGGGTAGAGATATGGAAATTTTTCAATCCTAATCCAATCCGTATTTTTTTCAGACAATCCATATCCAATCAATATCCGAAAATTAAAAATTATGGACTCCAATCTCCAATGCAAATCCGAAACAAACTCCCATAGTTGCACATTAGCCAACATATTTGGTAGTATCTATTTTGCCTCATGAGGCAAAATCTGTGGCTATTTTGCCTATAGTTAGAAATGATTGGTTGAAATGGTCTTGTGACGTGAAGCACTATAAGCCAAAGAAAAGGACTAAGGTTTAGGATAAGGATTTAACCTAAAGTTCTACAGTTCACGCAATGCAGACAAGAAGCCACAACGACAGCTTGCCTGCACTGAAACCATAACAACATTCGTCCACTGGACTAAACTGTTACAGATGTCCAGGCCAAGTAAGCAGGTCATGCATTTCGAACTTGTAATATAACCATTTCAACCAACTGGGTTCGGCTAAAGGCAAACTACTTCCAGCAGTGTTTTTTCCTATTGAGGCAAAACAGACACTGCCAACACATTTTTTCTTGAATGCCATGGCTACAAACAACTACCCACCACAATCAATTCATCACAGATCTTGAGAAGAAGTGCACAAATCTTTTTCTAAATGGTAATGGATGCTATCGTTGTACACAATTCTCATATGGCCTAATGGTGATGCTTAATTCCAATATTTAGCCTACGGTTAGCCTGCAAATATGTTTGCCTGCTGGACTCCGTGTTATGCCAACAGCTATTGTACGTTAATTTAATAGTGACAAACGAGCACCATAATTATATGGTTTCTTAAAGGAGTGCAATGAATGTTCACTAAAACATCTTTTTCTTTTAAAGCTCTTTCCAAACTGAACTTCCAGCACTTTTCTAGGCTTAAAATAAGGGCACTTTTTATTAAAGCCAGAAACTCCACAAGTTTTCGCTCCTAGATTAGGTGTATTTGAACCTGCAACAACATGCTGAAGAAACTAATAGGCCTATATTTTCACCATGCTTATTACTATTGCTTAATCTTAAGGCAAGGCCACTTTGAATTAGACTACTTCACTCAGCTCCGTTGTTGAGACAGCAACTGGTGTGCTACTGTAGGTTCAACGCTGAAAAAGACTTTGTGGTAATTAGTAAACAGTACCATCATTTTTGCTATGATCTAATAATGAATATATTTCAAAAATGAAACATGTTTCATCTGAATAACGACGGGCTGCATTATGATAAAACAATAGAATTATGCCCATCTTCACATAGTTCTAAATTACATGTTGCTTGAGATGTCCTCAATCTGAAAGTTAGGATCCTGAACGGCAGAGAACATTGCATTTAATAGAGAGAAATCAAAACAGTCGATTTTTAATGAATATGATTTCGAAATATTGTAATTTTTCTTCTTGAAACCATTATTCCATTTCAATTTTTTGCATGGGCACAGTTTATTCCACATGGATAATCCGGTGTCAAGCGAAATTTCTGACCTCTGCGAAATTTCTGACCTGTTATTGTTGTTCAGTTATTTTGCTTGTCAGAATAGAGAAACAAAGTATGGTAATTAGTTTTTGATGTGTGTTGTGTAAATTAAAACATTTTGGTTAGATTTCAGGTACCCACAACAAGCTATAGCATAGGAATAAGTTTTACCATTGAAAATTTTCGGACTTAGTCCTTGACGTCAATTGATTTTCTTTTTATCACCCTAACCCAAACCCTAACCCGACATACGTACCTAAACACGATTTCCTAAGCCCTAATATTAAGTTTTATCAGCGTGTTTGGTATGTAGAATATTACTCTGTGCATGCGTACATGGTGGGAAGTCACAAATTTCGCAAGTCAGGAATTTCGCTTGACACCGGATCCTGATCCGGTTGAAAGGTAAACTATATCGAATCCAATCCAAATAATTCATAATATCCAGCCGTCTTGCTGTACGCGGCACTGGTGCAGTGTTCAATTTTTTAAAGTCACGTGGCACGGCCAGTTCGTGGTGAAATTTTCCGAAACCGCACCACGTGGCAAAGATGAGCGGACTGTGAAATTTTTCAGCTCTAGTCCAATCCTGATCCACAAAATTTTTGAAAATCGTTAGTCCGATCCAGTCCTAATCCTCCCATGTAAAACCATGTATTTTGTTTTGCCCCATTAGGCAAAATAGACCCAGATTTATGGCATTACCAAAATTTAACAAGGCAATGTTTATTTTGCCATCAGAGGCAAAAGCATTCCAAGAGTTATATTGCCATTAGGTAGACCAGATTATTAGAATTGGTCCAGTGACAAGGATGATACTTTTGCGATCGGAAAGCCCGAGCAGCAAGTGCGTAAAGCTTCACACTGTGGCAGCAAGCAAAAACAGAGATCACCCGGCGAGATCACTCTATTATTGCTTGTTTGCACCACAAATATCTGGGTTTTATTCTTCGCGCACATCCCTTTCATGGTGAAATGCACATTCAATGCAACATTAACCGAGAGGATGCAACAACATCCCCTCCTTTTTACAACAAACCGCACCGATCGCACATTCTTTTTATAAAGGCTGTATGTGGCATGGCATAACTTTCCCTTCCTGGTCATAGCATCATTTTTTTGCGATCAAAAATCCCCAGCCGCAAGTGTGCAAAGCTTCACTCTGTGGCAGCAAGCAACAACGGAGATCACCCGATGAGATCACTCTATTATTGCTTGTTCGTGCCATATATACGAGTGTATGGGTGTTATTCGTTGTGCATATCCCGTTCGTGGTGAATCACACATTCAACACAACGTCAACCAAGAGGTTGCAACAATACACTTGGATTGCAAGTGCTTGTCACATGACCTAACACTAAACTGAAACCCAAAACCTAAACCCAAAACCGAAACCCAAAACCTAAAACCAAAACCTAAATTCAAAACCTAAGTGCAAAACCTAAAGCCAGAAGCTATACTCGAAAACTAAACCCTAAATGTAAACTCTAAACCGAAGCCTACACTCGTAAATGTTAACCCTAAACCTGAAACGTTTGAAAAAGTGCATAAAAAGCACTCCCATCAAAGGTGCAATCTCTACTGGCTAAGTCAAAGCAAATGGTGAGAGCAGAACGACTGAACACTCGCACAGTCAGTGGTGATTCTGGAAATAAAAAAGTGGGGGGCCACTGCAGGGCCAAGGAAAAAGTAGGGAGGGCAACATAAATGACTATCTTGCATGGTGATTTATTATTGGTTTGAAGATTAAGTTGTTATGATTAACCCTACCAAACCCAACATAGGCTTGTGAATATCGTTAAATATGAACTAACGTTATTATTCGCTGGAGACACCTAAACGCCAGTGTAGATGCAATCACACACGTGTACTGCTATGTCGAAAATTCTGTGCTAACCAGTGGTGTAGGAGGCGGGGGGTGCAAACACACCCCTAAAAGTTTTGATTTGTTGAAAATCTGGGCAAAATCCTTGAAAATCTGGGCAAAATAACTGAAAATCCGGGAAAAAATGGCGCCCAACTTTGTTTGATTTCATAAAATGCAGAAAAACACATGAAGACCATTTTTCATCCTGAGGTCATCCCTAAAAAGGGAGGTCATCCCAAAAAAGGTCTTCATGATCTTTGAGGGAAAAAATTTGTAGGCACAGTCGCCCAAAACTTTTCAGGCAAGTTTGGGAAAATTCAGGCAAATATCTTTCGCACCCCCAAAAATTTGCCTGCTCCTACACCTGTGGTGCTAACTATGCAACTTCCACAGCACTCCACATGTAAATCGAAACACCATTTTACATANACAATTGTTCCGGACCCACGTGAACGAAAACAGCTCCACGAAACTGAATATAATTCACTTGGAAGCGAAATGATTCTAACCACAAATTCCAACTTGATACAAAAACATGCGGGCTGTTGATAGCCAACTAGTTTCATCAAAATATTCGTACTACAAAGCACGTAGAAATAAATCATCTTCCAACGGATTGGTGACTACTGACTCATCCATTTTTGTGGTAGCTTGTGGACATTTTGTGATTGTGGTGGAACCATAACAATGTTATGCAACTACTATTACGAGTGTGCAGCATGGATAGGGTGAGGACCATTTAATGCAGTGTGCAGTTAACAGCCGCAAGATTTCGACACCACCTGCACCTAAACAACACAACAGCGCGGCAGATAGGTATGCATCGGCGTTTAGGGCGTGTACCTGATAGCAAGATGTAACAGTAGGCGTAAAACATATTTCGCAGAATATTCCCAACAAAGTCGTTCATTTTATTATTCACACTGAATTTTCCTCTGACTGATCCTCAAAAGCTGACTTTTCAACCCTGCGTTG
>JGI24021J15306_10005446_pt1 | contig 15125 bp, 8 predicted proteins | sample Ectturendosymbi1_FD_15306 | JGI IMG/M metagenome (IMG submission 15306)
TAGTCAGGATGAACACAAAGCAGCTATATCCGTAAGCACAGTAAAACACTCAAACTGACTGAAAAACATGATAAGCACGTTTTACAACTTACGAATATCCTTAATTAATTTTGCTAGTCATTAACTGCTATGTAAATCGTGTCGCAACAGTCATTTTACCCGTATTTTTTCAATAGATGACACATGGTTCCACTTTATTACTAAAGTTGCGATTACGAACCAAAGTTCATAAAACATATGATAACAGACTATGACGTGTTTTGCCTACAAAACAATGTTTTGGCAATGCTCTACCGAAGATTATATGAAATCCTGTCTCAAGGCAGTTTTGCTAATAATAACCCATAAAGTTGGAGTGATTTCTGACAATTCCCCGCAGAAAATATCTAAGCTAAAGTTAATAACACGTTTTGATTAAATTTCTTAATCGCAGTGTGAGTCGATGTGATGATTCGGTGGTAGCAATGTTATGGTTGTTGGACCATTTTTAGTATCTTTAAAGAAACTGACATTTTTCTCTTTGAGAAAATGAGTTCGGCCAGTTAGGTATTTTTTGATAGCTAATATCAGTATTGGTCGCTTTCAACCAATAAAAATATAAAAAACGCACTAATGCATACTACTGTATACGAGAAAGTCCAAAATTCCGCGCGTGTTTATTTGCCTAAAGACTTGCAATGTCAGCTTGATGTCCCTTATTTGACACTGCTCATGCAATGACTGGTCAACAAACTACCAAACTACTTATTGCAACAGTTTCCCCACTGCTTCATCTTGTTTTGAAAATAAGGCTTAACAATATACCTGAAAATTCGTCAGAACAGCAGTGCTTGGCACACAACCAGTAACAGCGTTCGTGGCCTTGGGTACTTAGTGCAGTGAAGCGTTACACAGGACAATGTTACATTGATTGTTACATCACCAGTCCTATATCTCATGATTTATAATTTTTATAACGAACTATGGAGTCAATGTACATCAACTATTTGGTTCCAAAGTGGCAAGTATAATTTTTGTTTTTGGAATCAATTCCGAATTTCAGTACATTCTGACCTGCAGAAATCGTCCCCCTGGAAACTGAAATCGCCGCCCAAATCTGGTAAATCACAAAATCGCCGCCATAACACATAAAATCGCCCTCTGGGGGGCGATGTCGCCCACGCTGAATACCGCTGATTTAAGTGAAAGTAAAAAAAAACATCAAACGTTTTTTTAAAAAGATCTAACTAACTTTTTCTGTTACTGCATGCGCTTGATTTGCTGCTAGCCTACTTGTAAATTGTCAGTATGTTCAAAATAGCATTGAACTTGTTAAAAACTTGATGCAAATAATGCTTTCATTTTTTATGTGCAAGTACCGGTACTAACGTACATTTCAAGTTTGATTTTGACTTTTTTTCAACATTTAGTGTGTCTAGTTTTTTTTCAAGGTCAATTCTGGGGTTTCCTTCATAACAGAGTGGCAACACTGGTCACAATCGGCGAGCAGAAGATCAGCCTGAAGTCAGATTTTTTAAAAATAATTTTTACTGACTCCGACTACTCAAGACCAAACTCCTTTCCGACTTCGACGGCGCAAGCCTGGTAGTGGTAGCAGTGTTTAAGATTAGTTCAAAATATGCTGGAATAACACGCTCACTTGCTACAAGAAGAACACTAGGCTTACCGAAATTGTTGAAGTGTATTAACAAAGCACAGCCGGAGCGGAGCCGGAGCCATGTTATGAAAAAAACACAGCTCCGGTGCCACTTCAAAAAAACACAGCTCCGGTGCCGGAGCCATGCTTACGAAAACAGAGAGCGCCGGAGCCACTTCATTTTTACATGAGCTTCGCAGCCCTGGTCTATAGAGCAACAATTGACAGGTGAAATAAATTTTGACATTGTCATTGAAGAATTTGCCAACAAAAAGGCAAGAAAAGTTACTGCGTAGAAAATCGTAGTTTTCATTTCAGAAATAAAGATGGTCCGAATTTTTTACACTTTTTTACTATTTTTCCCTATGTGTTATTTTTGCTCTTTGTTTAACTGTTGCTTACAGTGTTTGAGTTTTTGGTGTGTATTTCAAGCATGCCATGTCTGAGCAAGTGAGGTTACTGTACTATTATAATGGTGCACAAACCAGTTAATATTACAAAGCTTCAAGAGCCAGTTACTGTGCAGTACGTATTTTTATGGGCTTCGGGGGCGCCAAAGTCAAGGGCCGCCCCGGGCAGCCCGCACTCTAGCTACGCCACTGTTGATAAGTAAACTTTAGAGGTGATTTAAAGCCATAGAAAAGATTTCACTCCACTAAACAGGATTTCTTGGTTTTTCATAGGAGAAAATTGCATGTTTGATGCCACGCAGTGTTCTTTTCCATGCCCATTTGGATATTATGCAAGAGATAGTAAAAGGTTTTGTCCAAGCAAATGTGAGTGTAGCGTAAGAGGACTCTATGCAGGCGACATAATTTTTGAAGAAAGAATGCTTCCTGCTATGTTAAAGGTATGAATCTGAAAGTCATAGATACCTGTGCAAGATAAATAATGTGCAACTGTTTTCCTGGATAAGTGGCACCACGGTAAAGCGTGCGCTGCTCAAGTTCAGCTCGTAAGTTAGGCTTAATTTGCAGAACTGGGTGAAGTCTCGAAAAAGGACACCGACAGATTTTCGGGTGAAGTCTCGAAAAAGGACACCGACAGACTGTGCATCGATTTTTTTTTTCGTAACCTTTCTACGCGCACCGAGATGGCAGTTTACAACACCATCTGCGTCTCAACACTGCTCTATGCCTGTGAGGGATGGACACCGTACTGTCGTCACATCAGATCCCTCGAAGCCTTTCAGTTTTTGTGTCTTCAAACCAGGCCCGTCACCAGCTTGGGACACCAGTGGGAGCGAAGAGTTTACAACAGCTTTGAACTATGTCCAATCCATTTTTACAAGGGTGGCGAATCCCCTCCTGCGCCCCCCCCCCTTAGTTACGGGCCTGCTTCAGTTCTAACACCGGGACATTGTCTACCATGGAAACGCTGGCAGTGCTTGAACAGACTTCAGAAAGTCGTTGTCAGAACGAAATCGAGCTCTTGTAATGGGACTTACTGAAAAGGACTGCCCTGTGCAAGGGTGTCAATGCGCCAGATACAGTTGCCCTCTTGATTTGTATTGATGGTGGTAGCAGCATGAACTATGTTTCGGATCAGGCCTTGGCGGGGACACCATGGGCCTTGGCGGGGACGCAGTCCTAGGCGGGGCCGCAGATCAGGCCTTGGCGGGGACGCAGTGTCGACCAGGCCTGCTTTACCGCTACGTGGATGACTTGCTTTTTTTTTCCTAACCAAGACTCTCCCAACAAGTTTTTAGTTTTTTATTAACATCCGTTCTGTTCACTGTCCACAAAAAGCTGTCTTTCACAAGGAGCTAGAAAACCAATATCTGCCTCCATTTCCTTGATGTTTTAATTGAGAGAACACCAACAGGTTTTATTACTTCTGCATACAGGAAACCCACATGTACAGGTCTCTACTCAAAATGGTCTAGTTTCGTGCTGTTTGGGGAAACGCAACCTTGTCAACTCTTTACCCCGTCGCGCGTATGACATTGCCAGTTCCTACGAACTGGTGCACACGGAATTTATGAATATTAAGCGAATGTTATCTCGCAACGGTTAACCCAACAATTTTTGGAACGTTGCATTCGGCAATTCTTAAACACAAAACATGAAGTCATACGACAACGTGACTCATCGACTGAACCCTCTAGTTCAACAAAATATGCTTCTTTAAATCTATCGTATTTAGGTGCCAAATCTAACAACATTCGGCAGGAACTCAGCAGCTTTATAAGACCCAAAGCCAAAGTAAACGTGAAGCTGCGTTATTTTCAAAATACTCGAAAGCTTCAAAGCTGGTTCTCTGTTAAGGACTGGCAAGCTTTACTCATCTGTTACAACGTTGTTTACAGGCTTACATGCTCATGCGGTGCCTCCTACATCAGGCAAACGCAACGCAGTTTAACAAATCATATAGAGGAGCATTGAACGTCACCAAGCTTGTCAGTTTGAAGAGACTTGCAAGCCAACCCAGATCATCGGGTTGATTTTCACAACCCCGAGGTGACAATTGGCGGCGGCTGCAGATTTCTTGTCTACTCAAGAACAATCCAGAGCTGAATGCAAACATCCCATCGATGCCTCAATGCATTTTCAACCTCTAACACAGCTTCATGCATCCTCCGTGACGCCGCGCGCCATCGCTGTGTCCCGCTGGCATATTTACAAAATGTAACCGTATTCGAAAAACAAGTTGTTTCTACAGTAGCAACTCCCATAAAACGCTCAGTTTGTCAGTCAATCGCCACCGACTTTCTAGCCTAGCGGAATGTTTGAGGTTTGATTTTGCGAAGGTTTTCGGTTCGACTCTCACCTTTGCTACTTTCGTTTTGGAAGTTGTGGTTGCACGTTTCAATTCGTGGGATCACTTTTTTTCTCTAACTTTAGGTTCAGAGGTTAGGTTTAGGAGTTAGCATTAGGTTACGATTAGGGTTAGGTTTTAGGTTTAGCTTTACCTAAAAACTACTTGTTTTTCGAACACGGGTACATTTAGTAAATATGCGTCCCGCTGAGTCACGTGACTACCAGTGCCCTACGCTCTTACGTCCTTTCGCGTTCTTCACTTTATTACAGCGCTTTTCAGTTTTCTCCCGACTGACCATAAGCACTTGCAGCAATATCACTTCATTTCAATTGCTAATGTATTGATGGTTGTAGCAGCAGTTACCGAAACGTCTACGAAAATGTCGTTTGTATCTATTGCTTTGGCCGTTATTTTTATTATTAGGCTCTTCAACACTTCTACTTTCCGTGCACCAAAGTTAATTGTGAAAATATTTGGAAAATATACCACATCTACATTTGCTTAATTACACTCAAAGCGTGTAGGTAAGGGCAATGTCTCAGGCTTAATATATCCCTTGGAAAGTTCAAATATACCACTGGGATACGTTTACCTTACTTGGGAATCCTTGGCCAATGGCATTTAAAATCAGTATCATTTGAAAGAAATCTAATGGCAAGATCTAAACGCCGTCTGAGCTCAACGGGTTCAGGAGCTTGGTTGGGTTCGTGAATGGCTGTTCGAAAAGGTGAGGTGTTGCACACCAAGTCATAAAGACCCACTGTCAAGGTTTGTAAGAAAGATATGCACGCTTCTTTATTTTGCCTTTCAGACTTGGTGCGATTTTTTCAGCCTGAGACGCTCGCGATTTTTCTGTAAATTGTTTTTCTTCGTGTGACAATGACTTTACTTTAGGGCACCATCATCATCGCTGATTTAACCCGCGTCGAAATTCTGGTGGTAACAATAGCGTACGCAGCGTCGCACATCCAACTGTGTTGGTTATTTATTTTGTTTAAATTGCTTGCGTGCGGAATACCGATGGAACTATAATGTTGATCAGGGCTGGCCCTTGCAGGTGCGGGGCCCAATGCAAGACCATGGCGCGGGTCCCCTCTGAGCAGTGGTTTTATGACGTCATCGTGTTCAGTCAACCGTGCTATACGACCATGGTAGAGCGCAGATATACAGCCTTAGCACGAGAATTGAGCACGTTTGCTAACATTCGATAATAGAGGAAATTCATCGCTAGTTCTAACGAGAGCATTGTTTGTTAACAATGAGATTTATAAGCCGTTTCTACTGAATTATCGGGCGCAGGGGGTATCTGGAAATAATGAATAGTCTAAACACCATGGCGCGGGGTCTCAGAGACGCGGGGACCAATGCAGCTGCATCGGCTTGAGGCCGGCTCTGATGTTAATGCAATATAGGTAGCACATTTGCACAACACCATTGGGCCAGCCGCATGAGGTTGCCACAAATTAATTGTGACAGACACTTTTCTGATGAGCTGATTGCGATTTCCTCAAATGACTTCTCGTTGTGGTTCTCTGAAAAACGACAAGTGACGTCGCACAAGATCCATAGCATGCCTTTAAAAAATTGACTGATGTGGCTGATGCATAAAAGATTGAGTGATAGGATTGATGCAAGAGAAAAGCTGGCCGTCTTTGTTGTTAAATGTTGGTGTTAACTACTCGATACAATTCCAGTGATGTTTGTGCAATTAGATTAGTAGGGCGAATTATTGAGACTGCCAGGAACTCATCGGAAAATGTTAACTCTTGTCATCTGTGAACTAACGTTTTGCTCTTTGTTGCCTCGTCTTTATTTCTATATATCTTTGCAGCGATATGGTCTTTTGATTGGTACGGTTGAGAGCATATCTTTGTTCAGTAGCACCACGCGTGAGCAAACCCATAACTGGTGGGACAATGGACCTGTAGAGGGTAAACACCAAATTCCCTACACACTTGAATATGATTTTGGTAAGAAATTATACAATTTTTTTCCTTGCTATCTGACGATGCATTATGCATTGGTGTTTTATATTAAGGGACATTGGATTGCTGCAGTTTTCAACAACGATACTGAAGATACTGAAACTATCTTACAAACGTATGGCATGCGGCTTGGTAAACCTAGAGCCTGTCTTTCACAGTATAGTTACGTAACTTCGTTGTACACTTGACACAGCGCACCGAATCAAATCGTGTGTGACCAATTATAAAACTGTTCTGTTACTTTTGCTCGCCTGGTAATATTGCAACATCCAAAGTTACTACAAATTTTAGAAATACTTCAAGCTTATGTTATGTCCACGACAATTTACAAAACTATTTTCCATCCAAAGAATATTTGCTAGCCCACCGTTGACGCAACTTTGAAGAATTGTGCGTTGCAGCTCACATCTACTGTCAAAGCTTTCACGCTTGTCAAAACGTATACTTCGCGTGGTATATCACCGGCATTTGTTATGCCTGGCTTAAATAGTTGGTTTGCTGTAAGCAGGGATGTAGTGCTAACAAAAAATAGCCGTTTTAAAACAGCTTCAAACTCATTTTAAAGCAAAACATGAAAAAGGTTTAGGAACGCAGTTCCCACGCGTTCCCACCCCACTACACCCCTGGCTGTAAGTCAAAACAGCTTGAGTGGTACGGTGAGTTGAGCATGCGTCTCAAGCTGGTATGTTGGGTTCGATTCCCGGTAGAGTCATCCTGAAGACTTGTAAAACGGTACTTGCGCCCTGTCCAACACTGCGCATGGCGTCGATGGATGTGAGCAAGGGAAAGCTACATGCGTGATGCTACCATTGACTCGTGACTCATGACACAGAGCAAAAGAGATGGTCGCCTGCGGGTAGGTTAGTCGTGACACTCCAAAGGGAGCAAAATGCGAGCGCATTGAAACATCCNTGTATTGCTTGCATCCTTTCGACTCTCACCTTTGCTACTTTCGTTTTGGAAGTTGTGGTTGCACGTTTCAATTCATGGGATCACTTTTTCCTAACTTTAGGTTCAGAGGTTAGGTTTAGGAGTAAGCATTAGGTTACGATTAGGGTTAGGTTTTAGGTTTAGCTTTACCTAAAAACTACTTGTTTTTCGAACACGGTTACATTTAGTAAATATGCGTCCCGCTGAGTCACGTGGCTACCAGTGCCCCACGCTCTTACGTCCTTTCGCGTTCTTCACTTTTTAGCTTGTTGGTGTAATCAAGTTGGCGACGCGTGATTGGAAGAATCACTATTCTGTGTGTTCTTCGCTATCGTTCGCCGCGACTAGTCTTGTAATGCAGATGAAGCAGAGTCTGACAGCAAAGTCAGAAAAACTTGTGTGCTGTGCAACAAGATCAATTTCTGTGAGGTGGCGTCCCTCTTCAATTAGTTGATCAGCTCAGTTCCGCTGCAAGTTCACTGTGATCTATTTTCAGACGAGCAAATGAAGCCGCGTTTGATGCAAGCACTTTCCAAAGTCAGCTCCTTGACTTGCGTTAGCTTCAAGCCTTGGCAAGGTGAAGCGCATCGAGCTGTCTTTACTATGGGAGAAGTGTGTTCGTGAGTAAAGTTGTTTGTTGACAATAAGCGATACCTTCTCCAGAGTAAAACTCTTTTCGGGCACTTGTCTTGTTACATAAATCATCCTCAAAGCTATCCCAGTGTTACTTTTAGTTCAAACGTTTTGTAACTAAGACTTTCGCCTTTGAACAGGGCTAGGTAACGTGTCACACATGTTGTGGGATGTCGCCGGCGGCCGACAAAAATAATTAAGTTTACCTTCATATTTTATCCTTGCTTTCCTTAGGAAAAGGAAGAAAAAACTGAGGAGTGAGAGATGCTTCTCTTGACTTACTGTAAAAGCATCTGCTTATCACGAGGTTTCGTTTTGACCCGATGTTGTGTACTATCGTGGATAAAGACAATTCTGATGTGGACCATATTACATGTTCACGCGGGCTACATCAGGACCGCGGGCCGCAGGTTCCCTATCCTTGGCCTGAGACTAAACACACCGGATTTTTTACTCTGTGCCACATTCAATGATATAGTATGCTCTAGATTAAGAACAGCCAGGCCCGTAACCAGCTTGGGACACCAGGAGGGGCGAAGAGTTTTCTGAGAGGGGCCCAAATTTTTTGAACTGTGTCCAATTGTTTTAAACTACGTCCAACACCTTTTTCCAGGTGGGCGAAAAATTTTCTAGGGGGGCTTCGCCCCTCCTGCGTCACCCCTGGTTACGGGCCTGAGAACAGCCTAGCAGTAACTTTCTTTACGGTCGATTGAATCGCTACTTCAGTAACTTGAGTGACCGAATTTGACACAAAAATTATTGGCGGCGTCACTAACTTCACGCAATGTGTAGAAGACGCAAACATTGCTTAAGTGTTTAAATTTTGCTTCATATTTTAAAAGTTATATTTGCACTTGTTCAAAGTTACGGCATCGTTTTTGTTATGAATTTCTTTTTGCATGACATGCTCAACGTTAGTTGTACCTCCCGTAATTTATAAAAATTTATTTTCGCAATATGTAGTTGAATCTAACGTTGGGCAATGCACTTAAACTTAACTTTGGGTCAAGTGTGGGAAGTTACGTTTGCATGTAAATTCAACTCCGAACAATGTGCATAAAATTTGTTTGCTTAATTTTTAAACGACGTTTAACGTTAAGATTTCAAATTGATTTTGTAAATTTAACGATGCAATTGCAAATGCACTGATGGTGGTAGCAGGAGCTGTCGAAACGTCTGCAACATGACGTTCATATAGTTTTCATTGGCCGTTATTTTCATTAGCGACGCAAGCCTTCTAAGTTAACATTGCATCATGTGTTTCAAGTCAGTTATGAGCTAACTTCACGTAATGGGCCACAAACGCAAACCGCATAGAAGTGTTTAATGCTTGAAACTGAAACAAGTTCAGACTTCAGATCCCACCTCCTCTGCGTGCCCGGAGAGGCACATAAACTTCTTGCAAAACGTCTCGATTAAGATCCCGGCCGTTACTAACCTTGTCCAGCTGCTTGATGTAAGAAAGCTATCAGAAACGGATGTTCGGATGCGCCCGCACAAGGTGAAAGTAACAGGCGGGATTTCAATCAAGAGCTCTGTTCATCTGATCGCAGGAACTGTCGCCCGCTCTATTATTTAATAATGCCTACCCTTCTGAAACAGATACACATAAACGCTTGGGCTTACTGCTCCAGTCCGTCTTGGCATGCTAACTTTGTACACTTGAATCAGAAAGGGATTTCCAAAATTAACCGTCTTCGTTCATTTGTCATTTCCGTGCCTCGTAATACTTTGCTTGTGAATTACAAAACAAACATTTCACCGATTTTTTCGTGTGGGAGCATTACTTTATACAGCTGCTCTGGTGATGTCCAGCGAATGCTAAGTGAAGCACAGCTACTTTCAGCCGCCAAAATAGTATTAGGATGTCTTCAAAACTACATCCTCTAACGATGTGCTAATTGATTTAAACTTCATAAGCTTACATCTACATGAAGACATCCTAATATTATTTTGGGGTGTCTTCATGTAGATCTTTGCTGCGGTTTTTCTTCAAATTAATTTCTGATATGTTACCCTGCCCTTTCCGCCAATTTTTTTTCAGATCGTTCAAAGAATTCGTACCTTATTTTTTTAAAGCCACAACCCAAATGTTCAGATCAGTGTTGTAAACGGGCATCAGTTTGAAACCCGGCCCGAGCTCGACATTTGTCCTTTCCCTGTGCAGACCGCAAAGCCACTTTTGTGGCTCGAACTTTGTCCAATCATAACTTGCCGACCGACAGAGCAAGAAAACTGTTCGAACCCTCTATTATAAAGAAGCAGAAAGTTTCCTAGTTACGATTACAAAATCCGGACACTTTCGGGTTTGAACTTTTTTTGATGTGACGTAACGACTGGGGGGAAGTCAAGGGATTTTTATATGAAGTCATCAGGTCTTGAGAAAAAAATCCAAGGGACAACTTCTCGTTTTTTCTTTCAAAATAACCAAGGTGAAAAACCGCATCTTTAGAGCCCTTGATTGGCCTTCTAGCGTTAGTGGTTGGCAAGTTTTGACCAGAAAACGATGATTAAGTAATCCCCTAGGAAAGTTCTGGTCAAGAACGGAAAAAATCGTTTCTCTGAATATTATAAAAAACATTTCGTATGCAGTCCCGAAATCGGCACGAAACAATTTGACGAACTAAAGTCCGAACCCGACCCGACAAACTCGGCCCCTTGTTTGGTTCAGATGCCACTTCTTAAAAAACCCATGGCCTTAACTTTTTTCCGTAAGGCTTCCAGCTTGTGGAACAATGTCCCAGTCGCAATTAAATCTTTAGCCAGCCACTCCAAATCCTTATTACCACTTATCAGAAAACAAGTACCTATCCCCTGTTGGGAATCAATATTAATCCGACGTCTATACGTTGTATACTTAGCTTCACCCACAGCCATAGGTGGCGGAACCGGGAGGCCGCATGAGCCTAGGCCCCCCACTGTTTTTTTCTGGGGGGCCTGGCCCCCCCACTTTTAAATTTTGAATTTTTCCTAAATAAATTTGAGTAACACAATTAGGATTGGGTCCATTGTTAAAGTAAATCGTATATACTTTAGCAGAATTTGGGAGCATCATTTGTAATACATTATATGTCATTTGGCAGTGAAACTGGCAGGATTCGTAAGTTTTTGGCAGAATGCCATGCATAATCTGATCACCCTTCTCTGGTTTACTTACCGCATTGGTGTTGTCGAATAGTGTTGCCAGCTGGTGTAGTGCTAAACCATTTTTTACAAAGATGGTGTAATTTTACATGCATGTTTGTAGGAAAAATGTCGTGCCACTCCATCGAAAAATTCTTTTAATTTGTTGTAATTTCAAGCGTTTTAACACCATTCTAAATGGTAAAATTTTGCTGAATCTTATGCGCAAACTGAAATATTTGACAGATCAACTTCAGATGGTTTTTGTTTCTGCATTAACAACACCAAATAGCTATATTTTCTTCTTGCATTACAACTTTACAACTTGCTACACGTTCCTATAGCCCGATTCTTCGATACCGATTTATATTGAAGAACGCGAGCTTGCTTGCTTTGTATATCTGTGCCACCACCCACGGTCCCAATTCACTATGTTGTTTACTCGGGCTATTTTCATTCGGCCTTATCACTGTTCATATATTTTCGTTCCGTGTCTGGCCTTTCGCGTTCATGTTGCAGGTGACCTGAATAAAACAATATCGTTCGTAGCAGGCGTTCTCTCGACTTCGTTCGCTCGCGCCTTACTCGGGCTCATCCATTAGAGTTCGAGCTGTCCTATGCAATTAAGTTATTTTCAAAAATAAAATTAATATCAGACTAAATTTTTTTTGAAGCAATAGATATGTATAGAACAATGGTGAGCAAACTGCGGCTGGCGAGCCGCATCAGGTTCACCGACATGTTTTGTGCGGCTCTTCCAGCTGAATAGCAATATCTCAAAATGATAGCGAGTTGTCGTTTAATATTTAAGGTTTGTGTCATTTATCATTGTGTTTACACGAATTCATAAGGTTAGTTGCCAGGGAGTCTACGCGATTTGATGTAGTTTTTCATGTAAAACATTTTCTGTAAAACTTCCATTCTTTACCGAACTTTATATGTATTGGCACCACAAACTGATTTTGCGGCTCGCTGGTGTTTTTGGTTTTCTGCAAAAAACTCTGCCCTTTAACAAGTTTGCCCACTCCTGATATAGAACACTGGATATGAAGTCCAACCCAGTGGACAGCTCCCACTTCGAGAATAATTTCAAACGAATGATAAATTGTCCAGTAACTCGGGCTAATATGAATGAGCGTAGTACGCAGAGGACCAGCTGGCGTTGTCATTGTTTTTTGACGAACGTTACTCAACAGTGGAGAAGTTATCATGAGAACTTCGCATTTACTGTTACGTAACTAACGTCACAGAGCAACAGTAGTGCCAGCCAGAAGGAAAGTAAATGGAAATTTCAGTGAAACAAACCTCGAACGGTTGTAATCAACTAGCATAAATCGCGTGATGAGCCCAAGTGACGCTGCTGATCTGGACTTTGAAGAGGTTCCGCCACCCACGCCCACAGCCCTTTGAATATCACCAAAAACAAGTATAACGTTTGTGTATGCGGCGATATAGAAACCGAACTAAACCCAGTGATGGGATTCGACCTGTGTGCAAGAACATGTTCTTGGAATTATTTTAATCCCGAGAACCGGTTGCTGGCACGGTTTGCTTTTGGAGACTGTGATGATGAGCCAACCTGTTGTTGGTAGTCCTGGAATGAGAGAACCTGTTCTTAAAAAGTTGAATTCCACCACTGAAAACACCTCTTCTTTCACTACAACCTTCATGGCACCGTGCAGAACTTTATAATAACGTTAGTGATATTCTCACCAAATGCGGACTTGCCGAACGCTTTGTGCATTTGGGCCACGTTAACCTGTTGCGTTTTTGTTTATACTTGGTGCACCTGATGTGTCGATTCCCATTTCAACTGCTGTTGTTAGTGCTGTTAATGCCTTTCTGGAATTCTGTAACAGATTCTGACCGCACTCGTTATCTTCTTCCACCCGATTTCTTTATGCTTGCTGTTGATATTTTTGTGGCGTTATTTCTTTGAAATGTCGACGTAACGCGACAAAATTGTCGAAATGTCGACGGAACGCGACAAAATTGCACCAGCCAGGTAGGTATTGAACCAAACTGATGGAGGCACGATATTGAAAAAATATCTAGACTCCAGAACTACGTCACGTGAACCCCAAAACATGTTGACTCTGAACATGTTGCGACAGCTATGAATGTGTGTAATATGGTGGATGAAACCATGTTGTTTTGTTCTTTAGTACTTCTTAGTATATTTGCACAACACACCGTGGTTCGACTGGGCAAGGGGAATTATTTGGTTGTTTTCAGTTTATTTGCTTAGTTTCTTTTGTTATTACATTCTTAATAACTTTAGTCTATTGAATTTTATAACGCAATGGAAATGTTATGTTGCGCGTCGAGCGATATCTGTTTTTTTTTCCGTACAGATCAGCGATAGGAAAATGGCCAGAAGCGCAAAAAGTAACATTGTCACCACGCTGCCAAGACCTTGGCAGTATTTTGCATGAACTGACGCATCTTCTTGGTTTTGAGCACGAACACAATCATCCGAAACGCGATGATTACGTCGATGTTCACGAAAGCAATATCGAAGCAAGTATGCTTTGGAAGCTATTTCCTTCAGAATATTGTCGCTGTACGGATTTGTTTGATTTGACTTCCTGCGGTTTTGCAGAAATTAATTTTCCAACCTTGTAGTTCTTGCAGGACCTGGTTTGCTATTTACGAACGGTCTACACATATCGCGGCAATGTGCAGCCTTGCTTAACATCGTAGCAACCGTGTTGGCGCCATCCATGCGTGTGTTCTGTGCTGATGCCACATGTCTGCGTTTGTGGTTCTTCTAAGTAACAACGTTAGGGTCATCCATTCGTATTCTTTTCTATTTCCGCTGCATATCTGTGTTCGTGTTCTTTCATGTACCTGTATGTTCTTCGTCAGTGGCATGTGTGCTTAAGCCTACTCAGTGGCGGGTGGGTGTTGAGACGTTCTGCAATTTACGGCTGACACGTGAAACGCTGAAGAACAAGAACTTCATATCGCATGAAGTTGTTTTTTTTATCATTCGTTAGTCAGTGACCGAATTTTCTTTGGTTCACTGAAAAAGGTTTAAGTCAATTCGGTAATGTCTTTTTTCAGTCAAAAAAATATCCAAAAACGAAAAAATGACGCTTTCAAGCTATTTCGGACAAATGACCGAAATGTTTCAGCGAAAAAAATCAGGTATGAAGTAAAGGTGAATAACGTTTTTAGAGTTTCAATCGTCAGAAATAGCTATACCCATTATTTTTTTGCGAGAAAAACAATTTAATTTGAAATAGACCGCTTAGTTGAGAAGCAGCACCGTCGGCAAGTGATGTGTGAGATACAGAGAAATGGTTTGCATTTTCTACGGTGGTTGAAATAATCCACAGTAAAGATTAATTGCACGATAGTTTCTTGTCAAAAAATAGATTGTTGTTGATGTTGAAATAACGTTCCAGTTGCCAAAATACCGACCGTATGTAAAAGTGACTCCAAATATCCATCCGCACAAAAAATACGAATCAAGATTTTTTTAAAACGAAAATGTGTAACGAAGCAAGGGGTTAAAAGTTTATTTGTTCTTCGATTAGTATTAACAACATAAGAAGGTCAGCAGTTCACGGCAGTGTGACGTCAATTTAATTCATTTCTCAACTTCTCAAGCACACCTCCGCAATGCTTTTTTGCTCTTTGTCTTGCTGTTCTCTCTTTTGCTCTCTGTCTCGCTTTTATTTCTCTTTGTCTTGCTCTTCTCTGACTTGGCTCTTTTTGGTTTTCAGAAGCGAAACTGAGCTTCATGAAATTAAGCAAAGAAAAAGCGTACGATCTTGGTGCAATTTACGACGTGCAATCTGTCATGCACTTGAGCGGCTATGCTTTTTCGAAAAATGCGTTACTGCCAACAATCACCATCAGAAAGACAGGTTCGGATCAGCAGATCTTTTTTGCATGGGTTGCTTTTTACGAACATGTCGGTTTGTCTTCTGAAATTCGATCACGTGATGCGTTGCGAATTGCAAAAGCCACGACTGCATTCAAATGACAAGCCTGGAAGGCACGGCCGGATCCATGGGGAGGGGGCAAATGTGGTGATCGCCCCCCCCCCC
>JGI24021J15306_10005447_pt1 | contig 15125 bp, 4 predicted proteins | sample Ectturendosymbi1_FD_15306 | JGI IMG/M metagenome (IMG submission 15306)
TACAAGCATTACCAAGGCTATGCACTGAAGTAAAGTCCTGTTTCTATTGAAGAAGACGTTGCGTGTTCAACATTTTACGTGAACCTTGAGCTTTTCTGATGCATATACCATGATCTAAACTTTCAATTCATTTCTTGAAGGCAACGATTAGCAGGTTGTGTTCCACATTTTCAGCTCTATGAAGTAATTCCAGATTTTGCTTACGTACTTGCATTTTACACCAAATGATTGAATGTTTCAACATTTGTGGCAGACAATTTTGGGGTGCTGTTTTACTCAGCATAATTTTTACAAGTGCATTGACAAACGTGGCCAAGGGCACATCCACGTGTCTAACCAATTACCTAGGGGTTGATTTACGCAACAGACTAATTCTGGAGTGGACATTTCCTTGATTCAGTCCCTTAACTCAGTTTATTATAGTTACTGTATATCACGGATTTCTCATCAATTCCAAAGTTTTGATTGTTGATAAGGCACAAAATATAGCTTCAATATCATTAACTGAGAATTCACCAGAGGTTTTAACAAGGTCTTTGACAATAAAGAAATGAGCGATATTCAACAGAGTCACAGAAAATTTGGGTAGCATTTCTGTATGACATTTCAAGTCAAAGGTCAATTTGACAGCAAAACGCTGTTTGGCCGCAAGGAATGACAGGGGTCGTTCAATACGTTCCAAGGGAAACAAATAAGAGAGATTGGTATGAAAGTCAGGGGATGCTGAGGAGACTAAGGCAGCCAGATCTACCGCTTTTTATGGCGTTTAATCTTTGGTTCCACGTCACACAGGTGGCACTATGGTATCCTGTTAGTAGTTGATGAGAAACGGAAAGTTCCTTAGTATTCTTTTGCTATGGCTGTGACTTTGGTAAATCTCTAACGAAAGAACATTACGTGCAGGCCCGTAACCAGCTTAGGACACCAGGGGGGCGAAGAGTGTTCTGAGAGTGGACCAAATTTTTAAAACTTTATGTCCAATACTTTTAAACGATATTCAACATCTTTTTCCAGGAGGGGGGTGCGGAAAATTTTCTAGCAGGGGCTTCGACCAACTGCGCGCCCCCTGGTTACGGGCCTGATTACGTGAAAAAAATACATGATCCGTTCTGCAAGGACTTACTGCTGCAGAATTAACATAAAACACTATGATTACACCAGAAAGTGGAAGCAGTGAGTGTATAATATTAACACAGACATATGGTAATAATTCAAAATGTGAGTGTTCAAATTATATGTCTGCCGAATTTGCTTTGTTTGCAAAAACAACTCTTCTTCCATAATTGGAGAGTCGCCTCCTTCCAATCTGACGCCAATTCACTCAAATTTATCGGTGTTTTATTTTTCAGTGTAGTGTCAGAGATGCTTCTAGTCTAATGCGTTTCCTCGAGGTTGTTTCCTTTAAAGATTAACACCGGAATCTAAAGGTACATGACTTTGGGGTACACATCGAGTGGTAATCTATCGGTCTTAAGGAATTGATGTTGCTGTGTTGTTTTCTACTAATAGCTGTGTCAAACGGGCATCGTCTGCAGGGATGTACTAACACGAATTTTAGCATTTGCAGATCGGGACCGATATCCTCATCCTCGATCAGTTCACGCTTCAGAGAAAGTCACGTGACGAGTGAACGCGTCGTTTGAGCATGGTAGGAGGATATTCGGCAGAATATATAAAAGAGAAGGCGGCGTAGGTGCGCTCACCTCAGTCTCTTGCATTGGTCAGGAAGTTACAGTCGCTCGCGAATTGTTTCCTAGACTAAAGGTTGTTTGCTTCTAAACAGTCGTCTCCGTGTGGAAAGCACTGGCATTCAATCGAGAGTATTCATAGAGACTGTTTCATTGCAGGTAGCATTCGATTTAAGCATTCTATTTTGTTTGCAGCGGGTGCTTCGTTGAGAAACGAAGTTGTTACAGTTCGAGTAACTATAAGGCAGGGGCGCATCCAGCCAGTGAGGTTGGGGAGGGCGATTTCAGTAATATTTGGCAGTCAAGTCTGAAACATTCGCTGCTGTAAGAGGGATAAGTATAATTCACAACACGTCTGTAACAAAGCAATGGACGACAAAATGGCCTTATATCGTGAATGCTGTTTTTCGAATTGTAAAATATCATGGTGAGTAAATTAAGTTATTTTCTTAGGTTTTACGGACGAGATCCCTCCCTGGATCCGCCTCTACTATAAGGCGACTGCAGTTGAATCTATCAGTAAATTAAAAGTTGCTTACTGGCGTTATTGTTACAGTTTGTCAAAGGCCTACTAGTCACTCACACCACACCCCAGGCTGGTGGGTTGTGGTCGTGGATCTTTGCAAAGCCAATTTTAGGAAGCAGTGAAAGTTGGTAGAACGAACAGCGTCAATTGATACCACAGTTTTATTTAAACAGCCACAGGTCAGGTGGCAGTGACAATTTCGGCAAATCAGAGAAATGTCAACCGAGACCACCGTTTCATTAGCGTTTCAGTTTTCTCCCCGTGTTCCGTCACAGTACTGAACGGCAAAGTCTCGCGACAAATGCTGTTAGAGATTTGTGTTATTGGTAAGATCACAGATCGCAACAACTGTGTTTTTGTTAATCCAAAGAGAAACATTTGGCCAGTTGGATTGGTGAAGCTTTGTTAACTAAGCATTACGCCAACGTTGAGGGCTCTTTACAATTTTTTGAAAAGAAATTGCATGAAAGTACATGGCCCTGAATCTTTCTCTGGGGGTAACAGGAATTTTATCCACTAATTTCAGGTTATGTAGCAAGCTTCGGAGATATTTCATAACACGACGTCCATGCGGAATTGCGTTTGCACAATTGCAAATCAATTAACTGGAAATTAAGCCTGAATGAGCAACCAGGTGTCTTAAAAAGAGGCTGTGTATGAGCACAGTGATATGCAGACGTTACTTCATTCAGAATATTTTTTCTATTATCTACTGTTGAGTCCACAATTAAAAGCTCTACGTTTACAAGCTTTGTAGCAACCAACTGACTGGATGCGGCATTCACGACTTTGCGATGATTCAAACTTGCACGTACTTGTTTTTAAGTGACAAATGTAGTCCCATCATTGGTGATGAAGTCGAATCAAAATCTTACAAGATTTCAGGACTGAGGATGTGTACAGGTACTCTTAAAAATACGCAGGCGATTAGAATTCGTCGCCTTTGCGGAGACTAGCTTCTGTTTAATGGATTTTATATGCTGCTCACCACCCGCTTCAAATGTAATTCACATTTGCTGCAATCATACCGACGTCACACACCAGAGTATCCCACTCTTTCTTTGCTTCTCTCGCTCTTGTCTGTTCTCGAATGATGTCAAAGCGTCCACTGTCAGCGACGGAAAACATAGCGTTGCTGAATTGCACATTTCAGTCTTGACCCCAGACCTCGTTCGAAAGCAGCAATGCAGCTTGTATTTCAGTACTGAACTTACGTTCTTTGAAGAGTTACTGTACTAGGAGCACAGAAAAAAGAAATATCAACTTTTGATTGTGAAAAAAAGTATGAAGGCAGGTCCTGCCAATTCGAGTTGCTGTGCATTAGTCTACCACTTGCCTAAAGCATCAAACGTACGACTTACGCTGTAGGAATTCTGATCAATGGAAGACAATGCGGTGCAGCACCGGTAGAGACTGGAGGGCGGTAGTAAGGCTTACGAACAGCATTACCTGTATCTGAAACCTTTAGCTGACTGAAAAGACATATTACAATGTTTGCTGAAGGTTTGCAAAAATATATCTACATACCGGGTTTTGAAACTGGTAAATGACGTCGTAAGTCTTATCTACGACGATTTGGAGTGCAGCAGGTGTTTCTGTCTGTCAGTGAGGTGGTTCATATATTTTATTATGTTCCTATGCAGGTAAGCACGAATTTATTTTAGTTTCATTGTAACAACAGTCTCATATTTTTCCAACTACAACGCATTTTGCAGTTGCCTTCTTTGCGTTTCTAAATAACGGGATCGTAGTTCGTCAAAAGCTTGGTGGCAGAAGTTTTTTAACTTGTCGATACGGCCGTTCTGCAGCTTTCATTACCCACTTCTGTAGTTTTGCAAACATTTCCTCATGACTTATCACAACAACAAGATTATAGCAATGCAACTTAAAACACCAATCGCGATAATTTTCTGCTGATTTGAAAATGGCGATTCACATCTTCGGAATTGTGATCAACTCTTTGGCGTCTTTGCGTTCGACCTGCTCAACCTTCCATGCAGGCAGTGTGCTTGCGAACAGGAAGTTAGTCGCTATCAGGGCTTTCAGTACATAACAACAGGTCACTAGCTCTGCATGTTTCCGAAAACGAAGCTGCGTGTGCTTAGGAAGCGTTGGTATACGTCTGTATCCAACATCAGCATTGTCCAGCAGCCGAAATCCCGCGTCCAACAGGTAAACTTGGCACTTGGCATGATTTAATAGCGTATTTTTTTCTCTAAAGTCTGAATGTACCTGGATGCAGTGTGAAAAGGTGACAGGAACATTCTCGCTTCATACTAATGACTCAGTTTTGATGTTTCCAGCGAACAATGCGAAACAACCCTTGGAAACCTGATGTAAAAACGTCTGCTGTAAACACTCACAATATCTTTCGTCATGAAAGGATACGATGAACGCTTGCAGAGCTATTTGTAAAACGTGGTTAGGCTAAGCTTTCATAACATTTTTAGTTGCCGAACTTGTGTGAAAAAAAACATTCACATGAACTAGATTTGCAGGAGTGTGATGTTTTGAAACTTACTAAATATTTCGATAAATGGTGGTAGGTTTGAAGAAGCATAATGTTCTACCAAAGTGCGTGAAGGACGCCTGCTATGTGCGTTCATCAAATGTTGTTAGGTCAGCTTTTTGGCTGGTAGTACATTATATCTTGTGGTTATGTTTCACAACATGCTACAGCAGCTTATCTTCACAAGCATTCATCGCATCCTTTCTTGAAAACATATGTTGCATGTGTTAACAGCAGAACACGTCGTTATAAAGTTAGTGGTTTGGCATAGTTCGCTGGCTCCTAAAAAACTGAGTCATACGTATGAAAAAGTATAATCCTGTTAACCTTTTCGCTGCAATAATGTCTTCTTTAGACGTTTGTCGCCAAGAATAGACATCGACGCATACTTTAAACGACATTGCTGCAAGGATGAAATCAACAAGTACGATTTAGAACATTTGCAAAAAATTGATGCAAAAGCTTGAAAGTTAGTAAAAACTGAAATGATAAGCATCAAATACAGTACATTCTGAAGAAAATATCCAATCTGTGCATACAATTAATCGTAAAGATCTGATGTCCGATACTCAGTGTTGATCTGTAATCGGGCGATTTTCGCAAAGATATAAATTCGGCTCATAACATTACCCGAACACTCAACAGTTTTGTTTAATCAACAGTGCAATTCTTAACAAGCAAAACAGTCTGTTTTCTAAGTGCGTTTATGGTAAATGATGAAACAAGTATCAAATTTATACTTTGGTCAGTTTTAAAAGCGTTTTCGAAAGTGCATATCGTATAAAACAGCGGTCACCAACCTTTTTGAAACTGCTAGCTACTTCTTGTGTACCGATTAATGCGAAGGGCTACTAGTTTGATACACACTTCTGAAATAAAAATTTTGCTCAGTTTACTTTCAATTAATTTAGTATTGATATTCGTTGATGTCAAGACATTGATCATGTTAATGTTATTTTTAGAAAAGGCCCGCAGGCGAGCTACTTGATCCTTGCGGGCGACCTAGTGCCCGCCGGCGCTACGTTGTTAATCCTGGTATAAAACGATAGAACGGCTTCCTTTGAAAAGACGGCAGTCATGCACTACTGTCTGTCAGAAAAAGGTAAACGAGGGATGTAAGCTAATGACTGATTAAAGCAGGGTCTCCAAACGTCGACCCACGAAGATATTCATTAGGTCGTAAAGGTATTTTGTCAGTAATGACAAAAATACTGTTTTTGCGAAAACCGCGTTAATGTCTTAGTATAGGGGTTCCCAAACTTTCTCTGGCCATGTACCCATCAGCATTTCGATAGATGAGCATGCACCCCCAACATTTTTCATGACAAAAGGGTGAGGAAAATAACAAAGATATGTTTACCTGCAAAGACATAATGATTTTTGAAAATGATATTGGTGTTCAACAGGTGTTCTTTTTGGCCCCCAAAATTATGAACAACCTATTTCATCAAATGGTTTTCTGAAGGGTGTGCGTGTACAATTTTTTGACCAAGTGAAATACCTTGGTGCGTTTCTAAATGCCTCACTGAAGGATGATGATGACATTCAGAGACAAGTGAAATGGCGAAACTGTGCAGCAAGCAAACTCAGAGGCACTTTTGATCAGTGCTCTCCTGCAGCAAAAAAACACTTTATTTCCTACCTATTGCATGCCAATATATGCTTGCCGATTGTGAAGCAAATACACCCAGACTAGTTTGAAGCACTTACGCGCTACATACAATAATACCGACCGAATTATACATTAGATACCAAAAATGTAAGTGTTCGCCCACACCAAGTTAGCCATCGTGTCACGACTTTTGATGCTTATTGAGAAATACTATGTATCGCTTCTTGCAACCTGTGCAACTTCACAGAACCGTCGCCAGAAAATTTTCAATAGGGGGGATTTGCGTTTCTGTGGAGGACTTTGGGTTTATGCAGGGGTGCTTGACATTCTAAAAATGGAAAAAACTCAACTCTATTTATAGTGTTTCATGTTTCAATTTGGGAGGGATCTTCATCTAACTTTTTTATCCGATCCCTTCAAACGTCTGATGCTTTTTACAAATCTTCGTTTTTCCTCAATTATTTAATGCTACTGTATGACAGTGACCAACGGATATAGTTGTCAATGTGTTGTACCATTGTACGCGTCTCATCGCTATTGTTTTTCATAACAACGAAAACTTTCCGTGTACTTCGTGGCGCCCTAGGATTTCTTAATTTACTTGTTCCAATATGCAGACAATGCGTGCAAACCAAGCATACAGAGTAAGACATCCAACTGGTGAAATGTTAATCGCCAAATCCGGCTTTAAAATTCGGGAAATTTAATTGGCTGTCGATCTAACGATATATGCGTAGCAAAGCATTTGAAACCTTGATCGGAACAGTTTGCATGCCTCTGTGCGCTAATGTGCATACTCATCGGACTTATCTTTTACTTTTTTATTGTTATCGGTTAGCTGTTTACATCAAAGTTTTGGTTTTAGAATGCCCTCATTTCTCTCGCACTACTGGATCCATGTATTATGATGGGTGAATGTTGCTACAGTTGGAGCGCTGATGAAGTGTTTTGCTCCTATCGGTGTTGGTCATGTGCGAACACCTATTCTGTAATGCGCTGCTGTATGGCTAAATATTTTTTATGCTCTTGTGTTGTATGATTGCGCCTGTGATATGGACCACAAGTCTGTAATAAATGAATTTATTATTATTATTAATATCTTTGTTTTTCACTCAACTCTTGCGTTGAGGTAGGTGTTTACCTCTGACCTCGGAGTCTTACCCGGACTCTGGGAGATCGAGCACTTTCGTAGGATGTGTGCACTGCCAAGTATTGCTGTCTTTACCAGTTGGGGTATCTTGTTGTTGCCAGGGATCTCCTGGAGATGTTTCTCCAGATTGTTGCTGGTTGCTCCGAGAGCTCCTATTACTATTGGTACTACTCTAGCTTTGATGTTCCACATTTTCTGTATTTCTAACCTCAGGTCCTCATACTTCTATCTTCTCCATTTCCTTCTCTACTGTGTGTGTGTCGTTTGGCATCGCTACATCTATTATGAGTCCTTCTTTCGTCTGCTTGTCTATTACTACTAAGTCTGGTCTACGAGCTTGTATCTGTCTGTCCGTTTTGATCTCGAAGTCCCACAGTACCATGACTTTGTTGTTCTCTGTTACTGCGTTGGGCTTGTGGAGCCAAATGTTATCTGTCGTTTTGATCTCGTAGTGCTGGCATATGCTGTGGTGGATTACTGCTGCTACGTTGTTATGTATTGTCTTGTACAAGCTTCCTGCTATCTTGGAGCACGCACTCACTACGTGGGCTACTGTATTTGGAGATTGAAAACGAAAGAGACATGTGTGGAATACGTGGAGGGGCGATTATGCAACTAGTACTGGTTTGACATCAGCATGTTTTGCCTATTGCATAGACAACATGTAGTGACACGGTTACGCCAAACAATGATTTGAAATGTAAATTTTCTATGGTGCAGCGCAACAACGTATAAGAATTTTTTTCAGAGATTTTATTGTTTAACATTGTTTTGCACACCACGTCCTGTGCAACGCAAGTTTTCTTTAACTGGACGTGACAGTTCTTCTCCGTGGGGTTTGTGATTGCTTTATGAGAGTGTGTACACGAAAGAAATAAATCGCGATCAAAACACCCAACGTTTTCAATTAATGCAATTTTAAAGATTTGTCGTTCATGGTGTTGATGGGCAGTTACATTTTCACCTTAAGGCTGGGAATGCTTGAAAGAAAAACTGTTTAGTTGTCCTTATTTGAGCAAACTTAATAAACCGAAGCAAAATGATAGAAAGATCAGGTTACTTGGACCACGTTAACGAAATGGTTATTTTCTTATGTAATTTCTTTCTTATGTGAAACACACGTGGTGGCAGGGATTTTTAGGGCGTTTTATGGTTTCAAAACGGAACCATAAATTTCTTTTGCGGTTCCATGAAATTGGTGCTTTCACATTAAATCTGGACAACCACGAAAAGTTTAGCTGAATTGAATCGTTACTTCAATTAACGCCCAAAACCGATTCGCCTCACAACAAATACATGCAGTACAGACAATAACCTCCCCTATTCATCACGATCATCTCTGAAATCCCATGCAACGCAACAATTAACAATTTGACAGCTTTCACGAGATAAACCATTACGTTACGCAGTTTTTTTTTAAGGAAAATGTTAGGTACCCAGTATTGACATGTGAAGATCCGATTTCTCTGATTCCAAGGACCCGATTTGTCTGATTCTAGGCACCCGCTGATAATTTTCTCTGATTCTAGGCACCCGCTGATAATTTTCTCTGATTCTAGCGACCCGGTTGTCAATTCTGTGGACTCGAATTGGGTCCCTAAAATACCTTTAAAAAACTGACGTTACGTAATAATTAACGTTTTGAATGTCTCTGAGTCTAACGTTTTCAGCAAGCCAGGTCTTCTTCACGGGGTCAAATGTTTTCAGCAAGCCAAGCCTTTTCCAGATTTTATACATCTACTTTCTTGTGTGGGTATTTTCAGAAGATAATGTGACAGCAAAAACGTGAAGCTAGCCATCCAAGGATAAAACAGCATTTTTATAGTAAGCCTAAACAAAAATTTCTTGCTGTTACCCAGGCAAAAAGTGACCAATATTGGTGCAATGTGCTGTCGATTCCACTTGCCACAACCTGGTCAGAGCAAAGATTTTCAACTCTGTGCAATGGCAAAGCCAAGCAGGCTGCTTGATGTAACTTTGAATGCTCTGAAAAATGTTTCAATGAACGGTCTAGAAAGTCTTCAATAGAAGGGCTTTACGTTTGTGCAGCGGGGCTTGACGTTCTGAAAATTGAAAAAAAACGCCACTTATTTATAGTATTTCGTATTTCAATTTGGGGGCTGGGAGCTTTGTTTGGAGGGCTAACCGCACCAAAGTCCCCCATGGCGACGAGACTGGGTCCAGAGCAGCTCAATGATGAGGTCACACTTGAGATTGCTCATAAGATTTGTGATTGAAATGGATAAAAGTAAATAATAGACGGAGAGTGACAGAGCGAGTACTAAAGACCCTGGAATCTGCAGATGAGGAGTAAGAAACCGATCATTTTACTGATGAACAACAAACTGTTTAATGGAGTTGAAATCGTAAATTTTGTGTTGAAATTTTTGTAAATACAGTAGCACTAATAGTGCACTCCGACTGCCAATACTGTAATAAAAAATACGTTTAGGAATTATTTTGAACATGTTGCTAAAAATAACGGCCTCAAACAATTTCTTGGTGTCCCCTTAAATCAAACCTTAGAAAAACCCTGCGTGGTACCACAACACGGAAATAAATGCAGCGAAGGATGCGATGAAAACAGCGGAAACATGTGATTCCCACAACAAGCACCCAAATTTTTTCTTCCTCTTGTCGCGAAATGAAAACACTTCTATGTAGTTTTTATCCAGTGCGAGATAGCAACATACCAGAAAACTCTTGCAAGTGAAAACACAAACGAGCATTCAACGGAAAATCGAAGCATGATTTGCAAAACATGTTTCACAACTACAACCGAGATGGACTGGACTACGTCTTAACAGACAAGAAATATTACATTTTGCTACACAGTTGCAACTAAAATCTTCAAAGCACTCGATTATTTCGTGTGTTTTGTTATCTCTAACGAGGTGTTTGTTGCAAACGCCTTTGAATAACAGTAAGCTCTGACTTGTAAGCAAAGTGAACAGCCTAAAACAAGATTGCTACCTAGGCAGGAAGATGTTTACTCAATACAGCNAATCCTTGAAAACAGCTTTACGTCTTTTCTAAAGCAGANGATTTACGAATGCAGCAAAAAATACGTTAGTGAACGAGATTATGCGCCAAATACGTGCTGTCAGTTGCTTCATGTTGTCGTTGGGGTTACACAAATGTGAACCTTGTGTTAGCACACGCATGCAGAGCTAGTGCACTGTTGTTTTGTACTGGCAATCCTGGTGTCGCGAGTAATTTCCTGTTTGCAGACACACTGCTTGCACAGAAGTTTGAGCATGCTGAACGCATAGACGCAAGTGAATTGATCATTAATTTGCTCAGGTGAATCGCAATTTCCAAACAAGCGTGGTACATTTTTGTACAACTTCAAATCTTTAAAAAACGATGATACCATATAGCAGGTTTGTTAACGTCTGCGTCGCAATTATCAAATCAACGGCATGCATTAGACTCTAATGTTTCTTTTAAGGAAACATTAAACTTGAATGTTTCTTTTAAGGAGTTCTTTGTGAAACAAAATAATCGGTTTTATGAGCTTGCATAGAAACTGAAGGTAGGTTAATTTGGTAGTTTGGTTGCAGTTGGTACAATAAAAACAATTTAATATATACACCAAATATATCATATTTAATAAAATGATTCATCAATTGTAGAACTAGCCGTCATTCCTTTAAATTAAGGAAAAGAGTTATGGTTGTTTGTTGATACATTTGCTCCAAAACTGGCATGTGATCACAACACAATTCACGGTTATTTTGGTTTAAATTTTTTTTCAATTTTAATTGTAATATCAAAAATCACAGCAGAACTGTTAGCGCTCACAGGACAGCATGATAGAACGTCTTCTATACTTACCGTAATGAAGCATTCTTTTTTTAGATCAAACATAGGTGGTAGTGTGTCATTTCTGTTGGTTAGTCAGAATTTGCTCTATTATAATTAAGATCAAGCTAAGCTTTGCTCCACATGTCCGATGAAATAACTTGGGATGTATGCTGCGTAAACAATAAATAAACGTTTGCAAACTGTTCAACGACCGGAATATTGCTGTGACAAACGCATTTTTCAAAGTGCTTGATACAGCTGGTCATTTCAAAAATTTTTTGCCACGTTAATATTGATTTTGCTGATTAGTTTTGCTTCAACAAATTAATATTTCCTGCAAAACTGAAATGCCCGGTAAGCAAAAATTGTAGAATTGATCTTGGTTGGAATGGCAGATGTTGCAACTCACATAAGGTCGGACAGCGCACTTCAACCAAGAGAACAACCGCCTGATGGTGAAAATAATTCTAAACGTAATGATGCCCCTGACATAGAATCAACGATCAGACAACAAAACGACAGGTTGAATGCAGTTTTTCTCGAGGTAAGAAATCTTGTTCGGTGTGTTATGAACTTTGCAGTAAAAGTGAAAATAATCATTGACTTGGACTGTGAGGTAATTGTATTGCATATACATAGGACAATCCAAACGTGACAGTCATAACCGGAGATGTTCACGAGCACCATCACCAAACGTGTGAGTATGTTTTGCCAAGTGCCAGCCATAGTGTCATTGAATAGCACATCAGAACCAAAGTAATGTTTGAAATGTTCGTTAATGATACGTTCATGTGATTAGTTTAGATGCGAACCAAGTGCACGTTCATTTTGTCAAGTGTCGCTCAGTTCGCAGGCGCACTTCTTGTTCACTGGAGAGAGCAATCCTGCAATGTTCTTGAAGCAATGAAGTTGTTAATACGATTCTTCAGTAATTAGATAAGCTGGTGTGCTTGATAAAATCACCCGATCGCAATTTAATTGTCCTTCGCAACACTTACGAAAATTGTACATATGTTTATGGCAGGTGGACATCTCTCGGTTGTCACTTTTGCAGCTGCACTAATTGCTGCAATAGTTCTAGCATATGTTTTCTCACCATGGCCAGACAGACTTACAGGTAAGTATGTCAATTTACACTTCAAATGTTCACCACGACCACTCGTTTGGAAAACTAAGCAGCTTGATGAAATGGTCCTTTCATGTTGTGAAACATTATGCACAAGAAGACTTTGTTTGATTAACCTAAGCGGGACGTTCATCAATCTTTAACCTGTCGCTGCAGAAAATCCTCTCTCCACTGAAAATATTTGTTCACAGAAGGAAAAATCTACTTACACTCAGGCATATTTCTTAGTAATTTTTTATTGCTATTCTACTAAAAGACCCAAACAACTTTTATAAAGCTTCCATGTCGCTTGTTTTGTTTTTCCAAAACTAAAACCTTATCAAAACGCAGAAAAAAATCTTAGGCGAAGTAACAACTGTAAATGCTACGATAATTTTTATCCCATTACTGGAAATGAGATTTTCGTTAATTTCCGGTTTTCTTTGAAAGAAAGTGCATCGAAAGCAGTTTGCTGCGTAGTCACTTTAAAAAGAGAATGGCAAAGTTGATAAATAATATGCGATTTTCTGTTCGATATTCTGAATAAATCGTGGAGGCTAACCCAAATCTTTTTATGACATACATACCATGAACAATTTGCTATATAGAATCATTACTATTATTTGCAATTGCGGTGAAGATATTTTTGAAACAACTTCGTTTCACGAACAAATCACGGACAACTGCTTCCCGAAACAAATAAAAAAAGTACTTGCTGCTAACGCAGTACTCATCCTTTGAACGTCCTTCGATTAAAACGGGATAAAACACTCAAACAAATAATGATCTCTTGCAAACTCCAAGCCAAATGAACTGAATACATCATCAATTTGGCTAATCTATTGCTCTGATGATGACAAAACCTTTTTGTTTGTTGCAATGTGCTTTGATCACTATGGTTTTTTATTTACCCGTTGAAGCTTTTGCCTTGCACAAACGTTGTTTATTAAAGTGGTTGCGAAAGAATGTACAGTACTAAAATACAATTATTTCTCAACGTAGGAGATTTCAAAAAGTTTCTCATTCAGCGTCATCAAGGCTTAATAAACTACCAAATACTGGATCCTGTCCCAGTTCAAGTTGTACGATACGACGGATCAGAGTTGGAGATATTCGGAAAAAGTGTCTTTGGCAATCGGCCACACGAAGCAAAATCTTTAAAGTTTTACGACTATCGCCAGTTGTTTGAATTAGGTGAGGAAGCTGGAAAGGAGTTTTTGGAAGAAAACTCAAAATATATTAGAATTGATGAGTCATCCATATCCAAGTACAAAAACATTATTGGTGTCGTAGGCGCTGCAGGGATTGGAAAAACGACGCTTGCAAAATCAATGCTCAACTACACTCTTGACTTTATGATTGAAGATCAAGCTTATGTTTTTTACCTTCCCCTGAGATCAATCGACTTCGATAAAAAAATGAGTGTGCTTGAATTTCTTGTAAAATATACATTACCAACATGGGAGCACGATCTGAAAAGCGATAGAAAATTACTTGCGCACATTATGCAAACTCAACGCACGTTCATCATAACAGATGGTTTGGACGAAGTGGATGCTGAACTACTGAAATCAAGAGCACCAGACATATCTTTATACGATTACACGTACCCAGATAAAATATTAAAGAACCTTCTTTCTGGTCATCTTCTACCTAATGCTAAAAAGGTTATATCATCTAGACCAGGAGCTTTTCACCAGCTTCACCCAGTTTACAGACCACATTTTGTGGTGCAAGTTACAGGTTTGAACTATTCATCACAAAATCTCCTCATTGAACAACTCTGTTCAAACAATGCTGATCGAGCTCGCGTCAAAAAGCAACTTGAATCTCAACAAAACATTGCTATGTTTTGTGTTAATCCTATGCATTGTATCATGGTGATAAAACATCTTTTGCACAAACAGCATCAGAAAATTGAAGTCGTTTCATTGTCTCAAGTTTTTGTGTCAACTTTTGTTTCTTGCATTAGATCAGATCATTTTAAAGGAAATTTAGAAAACATTGTACAACTAACCTTGCTTGCTTTTGATGGACTGGAGAAGAACCAATTTGTATTTACTTGGGCTGATCTGCGAGGTGGCAAAAATGTGACGGAGGTGTTTTTAAGACTGGGAGTTATCAGCAAAACACAATTTCACATGAAAATTTTGGATGGCGATAAGCGTTTTTTCTTTGCACATTTACAGTGGCAGGAGTTCTTTGCAGCTTTGCATTTAATGTTTGTTGTTTCTGTGGATGAGTTCTCGGAAGCAGCTTCACATTTCCATCAACCACGCTGGACTATCGTCGTTAAATTTATGTTTGGATTTTTTGCCCCGGGGATTGGGGACATGGCTGCAATTGTTTTTCCCAGTCAACCTAAACACGATTTTGAGCACAAAAAACAAATTCTGGAAAACATCATTCCCACTTCCGTGTCCTTCGGAACACTAAGAAAGCAAACAGATTTCTTTAAAGTTTGTGGCTGGGCATTTGAAGCAAACAGCCATTCCATAACTCAGCGCTTCATTGTGTCGTTGCCACAAAGAATACAACTCACTCATCACTTGGATCCAAGCGATCTTGCATCACTTTGCTATGTGCTTCGTCAGGTGGACAAGCCTTATTCGATTACAGTGGATTATGGTATATTTTTGGGCAACTCGTTGGCACAGCTTGTGAACGCTACCGATAATACTATTCACAAGGTGAGAAATGGTCTCTACTATGAGCTGACAACTTCTGT
>JGI24021J15306_10005448_pt1 | contig 15124 bp, 8 predicted proteins | sample Ectturendosymbi1_FD_15306 | JGI IMG/M metagenome (IMG submission 15306)
TCTCTGAAAAAAGGGGGCCCCGAGACGACAGCCTTGTTCGCCTTCCCTAATATCCACCCCTGCTCTCAACTACATACAAAAGAAAGAACTGGCTTCATTCTGTAATATTATTGAGTTGATGAATGTCCTATGTAACGTCATAAAAATATTTTTCGATCATTCCGTCATGCTACGCATTACATAGTGCGTTGGGCTAACAATGAAACAGCAGCAATTGAGATAATCCCAACCACACATCAAAAGAAATGACAACACATTGTATATCGACTAAAACCACAACTTCACCCAATTAATTTGCACAAGATAGAATGAATAAAGTTCTAACAATAAAAACTTTGTGCATACTTACTCTTTTCCATTTTGAACATTGACGTTAACGGGCCCCCTAGACTCTTGTGGGCTCCGGAGCGGCGCATCGGCTGCACCCCCCCTCTCGTGGGGCCTGAGCAGGAGTGCAACTTCGGGGGGTGTAAATTCCCCAATTGCCCCCCCTGATTGCGCGTCTGCATCCGCGTTCAAGGCCACAAAGAACAAATAGAGGCATTTTGCTTTTTTCTGGTTTATTTGGATTTGTTGATGAAACAATAGAAAAACACCAAAATGACTTCAACACACATGTATCTTTCTTAAGTTGCTGTTCAAAACTGATACTTGTAAATCTGTTGAAAACTATGAGGCACAAGTTGCTGGACATCGAAATGGAGGGAACCATTTCCTAAACATTGTACTAGCCACCTTAAAACCGCCAGGTAAGAGGGCAAAAGCAAATAGGTTCAATGCTGTTTATTGGTCAGCATAAATCATGCAAAAAGAGCAACTTGAAGCAAAAAAGTTCTTGAAGATACAGTATTACAATTTTTCAAACGACAAAAACGCTTGAAATTGTGTGAATTAGCTAAAGTTACAGAACATGACTACATGTTTTAGGGGTATGCTTCTGGTGTTTTGAAGAGGGCTACGGCATTAGGCAACGCAATTATCAACTTTTTTCATAAAAAAGTGTCTGAAAGCTTTGAATACTATCAACGCGGATACGTAATCTGTCTTTGCGTATTATCCATTTTTGCTGAAGAAGTTTGACAGTAAAAAATAAGGATGCAGGACAGTGTTGAGGCTGGGCTTGGAACGTACAGACAAAAGAACACAATTTGATTCCGGTTTTAAAATTCTTGTTTTTAGTAGGTTTATCTACTTTTTTGCCCAGAACGTTCGGAAAATTCAGGTTAGATTGGAAGGCGAAAAAGAATTGGACCACACAATGCAGCATACTTCTAACAAAAATGGTCATACAATAAGCTAACAATTCAAAAAAGTGAGAGTGTTTCCCAATCTTATGAAAACGTTTACATGATACAGATCAAAATTGCAAGAGGATCGCTAGTTATAAATCAATAGAAAAAATATGCACAACAACATGGTACGTGACTTCGCAGAGGCAGAAAAAGCACCTTTTAATGCAGTGTCAAAGCATGGTTTGAACGTTGCGCCATTAGATTCATACTCTGTAACGACAGCATAGATCCAACAGTGCCATAAGATTGTACAACACTTTGAAATTTGCTGTTACAATTAAAACAAGCATGGGGTGAACGTTTCAACACTTTGGTACAAAGATAAAATTACAACAAAACGTGTGACATTAAATTTGCAAGCAATTACGCCTTGTATAAAGTGTTCATCTCCCACACTCCTTTTTCAAGCGAAAATCTCTCGAAAAATAGGGAGTATGAACAACAGATTAATTTCTGAGAACACAATTGATAATGCGTAAGTTAATAACCTAAGAATAAAACCTGGAATTGATCGGACAAGTTTTTAACCTTGTTCTGGATTGATTCACTAAAAAAACATTTATCGTCATACGTAGCTGGATTCAGCTCTGCAAGTTGCATACTAAATGGCATTGGCATGGAGCCATGTGGAAAAACAAATTTTTTTAATCATTTTCAAGTTATTCAAAAACGTCTCTTACGTCAAGCTGGAGTCTTGTCATTGTCAGTTATCATATATTCTTTCCGTTCGGGGTAGTAAACGCCGATCAAGAAATAACTCACACGTGTCTTGCGTAGCAAGATTGCGAAAAAGCGCGGCAGTATTTGGGGTATAACGATGGGGGACAACGGGGGCACAATTCCCCGGGCGCCGAATCACTCCGGGGGGTGCCAAATGACTGCGAGAGGCGCCGAAAAGTCCCAACATTGTCACAAGTACTTTCTTCAGTAAAGTAAATTTGCTTCNNAAAGATCTCAGGTTCGAACATGGGGGCGCCAAACTTGCTTCTTTCCCCGGGAGCCATCTAACCTTGTTACGCCCCTAGGCAGAATTATTAGGGCAATTCTTTACGAAAGTTTTGTTCGTTTTGAATGGCTTTTGAAGTTTTTCTCTCAAAAAGTCTTACATCAAGTTGTGTCTTTTACCGCATCGGCTGCATATCCCGCAGTTTGGTTGATTTAGCGTTATGACTTCCGTTGTCAAGCTGCAGTTGCGACAAGTTCGTTTCTCAAGTTTTGTGACACCTTCAGCCTCCGCTCCGTTGTTCGTGTTGAACATAATGAAGAATTCAACCCGCGTGCGCTTTTCAGAAAACCTTCTTCCGTGCAAGTCATGCCTTATTGGAACGAAAAAAACTAGCACAGAATGATTACGACTTGGATTGGGCACATCGAGTTGTATAAACCCTGTTAAAGGTAAATCTGATTTTTTCACTGTCCCGGTGCAGACCTGGAGCTTTTCAGCGGATTTCTTGTTTGTCCACTGTTTTTCTTCTCTGTCCCATGTTCCGACGCATCTGCTGGGAAGTAATTTACGAATTGTAAACTTCGAGTGGGCTGCCAGCAACTCTCTGCATCGATGACGAATGGAATGCTGGTAGGAAACAGTACGCAACCTTTTGCTTAAATCCAGTGTTTTTTCTAGGAAGGAATGTCTTTCTGGTGATTCTGAAGAACACGCAGCCATGAGGAAGTTTAGTACGTAAAGATAAAAAAGAGCAAACCCAAATTCATTGCGTTGGTGCCATTGTTGCACTAACTCCAGGACTTCTTCCAGTGCGTAGGTATCCGGAGTCAGAGGATGGCGAATTGCGTCTAGCCATTCCAACATGTCACCAGAAATTGTTGCGAGCTTGTACCTTTTTAGAAATACTGCCCGCAAAGTGGATTCAAGAAGACAAACAACCTGATCAATATCATCCTGTTCCTTAATCGCGTCCAAGTATTTAATTTCTTTTTCGTTTTGTTTGTAGTACTTCATTTTGATGGACGCTATCTTGCTTCTTGCCAATGGCATGTTTGGACTAGTTGGAGATGGTTCTGGTATCAACTCTCCAATGCCCTGGAAGTGATAATTGTATGAAGACACGCAATCAAAGTAATGATCAATTTTCATCAAGTCAGTAGAAGTTGTGTATTGTTGACACTCTGCTAGCAATCGGTCGCACTCCGAATGAGATACTCTGACGAATTCACGCAGTTCAACATGTTTGCTCGACTGTTTTTTTGTGCAAAATGCGTCTGGCATATTGAACATTTTGTGATACAACTCCACTATGAGAAGACGTGCCCGGACTTCACCAATGTAGCCATAAGATCGATTTTTCACAGCATATTTCCGGCCTTGAGTAAACTGCTCAACTGCTTTCTTCGCACCGTGGAGAGCATGTGGAAGATTGCGAATTTTGCATTCCTGGGTGACTTTTTGCAAGTATGAAAACCCGAACATGTGGTGGAACCTACCACGGACGTTGTCTGGTTTGTCTGTATCGTGGTCAGAGCGTTCTTTGATACGCAGATCTAATGCCATTTGAAAAGCGTCTTCTGCGTCCTGGAATCGCCCGTACAGACCGTACAGACGCCCTAAGTGAGCTCGAAACTCCGGGTTGTTTGGAAATGTTTCAGTGAATTGCTTAAGGACGTTAATACGGTTTTCTTTTCCACGAATATCATCAAGTAGTCTAGAGTACTTTTTCTTTCTACCGATGTCTGCCATTTCAGTGTCATCATAGTCTCGTTTAATAATCATTTCTTTGAGGGGGCGAGAAATTCTCTCTGGAGAGTCTCCCCCTGTAGCCTCGCCAATGTACTGGACGAAGTTCTCTACAAGACAATGAAGATTTTTTTGAGCTTGTTTAGATAACCTGTTGCCTGCTGCCGAGTCATCTTCAACACCACCTTGCACTGTTAACGCAAATTCCAAAATTTCTTTTGCCACTGCATTATAATTAATCTTCCAATAACCTCGAGCACTGGTGATAAATTGGCGCCCATTGTGCAGAGCTTCAAGAAGTTCAAGTTGCTCTTCACCACTTTTCAGCAGCTTTGCAAAAACAAAGCACGGTATACCACACTGACCATAAAACATCAACAAGGACAAATAGGCAACTGCTTTCTGCCAATTTTGTAGCAAAGCAGTACGAGGTTCCATATAGCCTCGAACATACTTAATGACACCCTTGAACTCATGGTTAAAGGCAGCCAGGCCATATTCAAACACCTGGTGGGCGGTAGACTGTTTCATGTTCGCCACTTCTTTATGCAGCTTAGAGAGTGTTGTCTTGTTTCCTGGAGAAAACTTTGAAAAAAGTTCAGCCAAGCCTTTTGACTCCTTTACAGTGACGTTTCCGGCTAAGTAACAGCAACTTTCAGGTTCATAATAGCTGTTTGCAAGTTCTTTGCTAAACCTTTGAACGTGAATTATTACCGCCCCGTTCGTGTTGGCATGCAGCATTTCTACTTCGTAGTCACTTATGCCATCTATCAGAACTATGACAGGTAGCATTGTGAGGTTATGCAAAAAATCGATTCGCTCAACCAAGCCACTTATAGAAATGCTGTTGGTCGTCGTAGCTACACATGGAGCATCATTCCGTAATTTCCAAAGAATTTGTCTACCAAATGTGGTCCCTCCTCCTCCAGGAGCATGGTATATTCTGATAATTGCAGATTTACACAACTGAATGTAGTGTGACTTGATATGCCGGCAGACGGCTTCTTGGCACGAGCGTTCCACGGCTATCTCATTCATACATGTTTCATCCCAAGCAAGAACTCCACCTTTTACGAACTCTTTCATGACATCTTGCGAATGCAGTGCTGAATGTTCTGAAAAAGTCGCAAGAGCATCTAATGAATCAGTTAACCAAGCATAATTTTGTCTGCTCGTAGAAACTCGTTCAAGAGTGTTGTCGTCGCAATGCTTAGGAAAGCTTGGATGCAACTCGACTGCATTGCTTACAGTTTTGTAGTGAGTAATGAAATTACATACGTTTTCAGTTGAAATTTTAATTTTGGTATTTTCCCACTCGAACCTTTCAGTAATTTGTCGCAAAACGTCGTTGTCTTCCGATGACGATGATGTACAAATGATTACTTTTCCCAGAAATTTGTGTGACTGATCAGGAAACGCTTGGTCAAGTTGAATCATTAGCCATTCCAAACATCTGGTAGCCTCTTTGTCATTGTCATACCATAAAACAAGAACCAGAGCCTGCTTGTAGAACGAGCAAAACTTAGACAAAGCTGTGCAGTGTTGCTGTACGTGGACTTTATTTTCTCTGTACCAATTTAAAGCTTTTCCTTCGAACACTGTCTCGGCTTTTTCATGCAGTCCTTTCATGAACACCCAGTGAGTAGCTTTCTCAGAAATTGCCTTTGGGGCTTCTCCAATTGTTGATAAAGTTAAGTTTCTGCAATCGGAGATAACATTTTCGGTTTTGCTGAGCAGACCGTTCAACCTGCTGTTGCTGTCAAAATCGTAAACTTGCAGCCATGGAACATTGGCTAATGCTTGCAAATCTTCTGATGCCTCTAATTTACTGACTACAAGAAAAAATGCATACTGAGCATCTAAGTCATTCATGTGATACGCAAGGGCACTTTCTTCGGTCTGAACAATGTCAGTTGAAGTTTCGGGGGTCACCAATGACTCATCTCCCGTGCTTTCGACCCATTCGGCTGTTCGCTTTTCAGCTGGAGGATCCAATTGCGTGGTATCAGCCTTATCGCGGATTAAACTTGTGCTTGCTGCTTGTTTAACCCTTTCACCTTCGAACAGAGTTTCTGCGACCGCAGGAAAAGGCGGAGCAAAGCCGTACATCCTGCTCAACCATTTGCAAGCAACACTGATTCCTGCGGGAGTCTGTGAAACTTTAGATACGTATGAAGCATCCCATTCATAATGATCACAGTGAAGCAAAAACTCTGTCAAACGATCAACCTGCAGGCCGCGAAACCCTCCAAATTTCTTTTCTATTTGAGTGGATAGTTGTTCATAAGACAAGTGTCGAACAACTTTGCCACTTTTAGGGACAAAAATGGTGCTTAGCAAAAGTGACGCAAACAGCTCCTTTCTTTGACGTGGATCACAAATGTTTTGGCGATCTGAAAAATATGAAAGGGAGTGTGAAAGTTTTAAAATTATTTGTGGAGTAGGGGTCGTATGATGTAAGCAAGCTAACTATGTTCTTGGTTAGTTCAAGAACGGAAAGGAGGAAAACATGCTACTTGATATACAATTTTCTTTTTGGTTTTTGAAATTCGTTTTCTGGTCTTCGAAGTTTGTTCATTTGACAAAAAGCCATAAAGAATTTTTCTACTTTTAATTAAAATTTTAAAGTTGCATTTTGTCACCGTGTGGCACACACACATTACTGCTGATTAAAGAATGTTTATGACCGAAAAGCTGTGATCAAACGAATTGAAAGAACAAAAGAATCTCATTGTGAAAAATGTTTGTGAAAGTGCTCGCACGCGATTTCAGTACAGAAACTCAATAAATCCACGTTTCCTAAAATTACTTTGGCCAGCGTATTGACCAGAGTGATTTTGACCGATCCAAGCTTGCTGAGAGCTCTTAACCTGATGATGAAATGAAGCCGAAAACGGCCTTATATTTGTCAACAACATCTTGGTAAATCTTTTGTACTTTCTCATTTGTTTCATATTAAACTTTTAAAGCAATACGTTAAGAGTAATAAGACGCTGGTACAAAATGAACAACAGAAAACAACGTTACTTCGATGTGATAGAGAAACGTACATTTTCCTAGTTGTTCAGCCAAAATCAATGCTTACCGAAACACGGTGATTAGATTTTATCACCCCAAAAATTCGAGGAAAACACAGTGTTTCGAGACAACTTAGCTAATCTTTAAAAAATATTTTTTGCATCATCATTTGCCATTTTCCAGAAACTATTTTGTACGAATTCAGTCACTTTTTGGATTTTATGTATTATAGTAGTATCTGGCGTACTACGTGTTCCCAGATCTAGAAAAGTTTGTCAAAATCGACTCTCGCGTTAGTTCACCTTTAAGATGAGATTGAATATCGCGTAAAATTTTTCTGCGAGAAAAGCACTGGCAATGAGATGAGACATGCATATAGATTTGTCCGTATAAGCGATAACGTGTACAAATTTTAGCAATAAGGCACCAGAAAGATGATACAGCCGAATCTAGCAGCAAATTGTTTTGCTAGGAAATCGATTTCCAGTTAGTGACGCATCTCCAATTCAGCATATTGCAAGCAAAAGCTTACATGTGAAATGATGAAGAAGGCTAAAGCAAGATAAGAGAATGTGCGCAGACTACAATAACAAGCACACGCTAGCCCAAGAAGCTGCTATCATCAAATCCAAAAACTAACGAACTCCAATTACTGTACAAAAGGGCTGACAGCGAGCAGCCCGGTGAATGAGTCAAACAACCCCGCAAACATTATAAGGAAATCCTTTCCAACACGCTAAGGGCGGCGTCAATTACCAAAAAACATGTTTACTTAAATACGAGTAAAGTTCGATGCATAAAAGTTATGGTGTCAAAATACTAACAAATGTGGTATGGAATGAATATATACTGTAAATAATTTTCTAATGTTAAGATATAAAAGCGCAGAAGTGTGGAAGAAAATCTTTTGTTTGTAGTACCTGCTTCTATCCCTGCTTCAAGGTAATATGTGATAAAGTGCACTGTATCCTCCACATCTTTTGGCAGTTTTAAGTGAGGAAGCAGTTTTAAATAACGATGTACTTTTTTTTCTAATCCTGCATCAATAAGCAACAAAGTAGTGTCGCTTGTCAGATATTTAGGAATCACCAAGGGTTCGAGTTGGGTTTGAAATTCTTTGTGGCAACTTTTCTTCAAAATAATAATCCTGTATATAAAAAACAAGTAATTACTCAAATGTTTGTTTTCTTTCTTTGAAAAAAATGCAAAAAACATATTATATGCTGATCTTACTTTTACCGCGCAGCTGTGCGGGTAATTCAGAATAGTTCATTGAATCTGTCCGACCTGTTCAGCATGCGCTACCTCAGCACACTGTGTCGAACCAAGTGAAACGTGACTATCCAATCCACTACTTCAAGATAATGCCAACAAACTGTGGAGGGGTGCAGGCAAAATTGAACGCACATGTTTGTTGGTAACGTGTTTAGTGGTACGTGCAACATCTGTTTTTCACCATATGGAATTTATAACTATCCTCCAGGTTCTTTGCAAACTGCACATCTGGTTTCAAACATTTAGTTTCAGACAAAAATATACACCAGTTTTACAAACTTTTTTCGTGCGTGGTTGATCGACGACAAGTCATTAAGAACCTTTCCACGAGAAGCAATCAGAGCTTCCGCAACTGTATACTTTTTCTTCCGAAGTTGATTTTCTATCTTTTGTTTAAAGGACTCGTGATAACAAAGTACAACTACGTCGTAATCACTCATCCCGGAAGAGGAAACAGCGGTACCTTAAAAAAAGCAGAACGTTTAGTTGCGTAGAAATGTTTAAGCACGCTCTGTAATGCGTTTGTAGCCTGTTATACCTCGTGTACTCTGATAACCAACTTTAATCGTTTGAAAATGCCATTTGAATAATCGAATTTACTCATAAACACAAACGACAGGGGATACTTAAGCTCGCTCTTAATCTTAAAGCAGTTTCATAATTTTCTTTGAAAACGTGTAAAATCCTAGTCATTAACATAAAGCAATGCTGAACGTAGTAGTAAAACAGATGTTCATCTACTTAAAAAATATCGAATGTCTGTAGTTGCACATATGTGAATTTTGAAGCTATGCATTGCTTACTTTAAATTTGTGCAACATGGCGACCTTTGAAACATGCGCGTTTATCATTACAAAACCCTGAAAACCAAAATAGCTTAAGCTTAAGGCCACATTGTTTCACTGGGCATAAATATGGACGTTGATTTGCAATAGAGTGTGCAGAAGTTATAGTCTCCGGAAATGTGCTGTAGTCGAATTAATCAGCAAATTGCTTTTGCAGGAAATCGATTTGACGGAACTGTACTCATCCTAATTAATGAAATTTCAAGCAAACAGCTTACGAGTCAAATGCTGAAGAACTAAAGCAAGAGTAAAGAAAGTTCGTATCGCCAGAATAAATGTATGGAAATATATGATGACATTTTTATTTTTACCTTTCTTCCTTTGATATGAATGTAATTAGAAATCCTAGCATATGTACAAAAAATAAATACATAAATGGATAATGCAGAGACCTCACGCTATAGTACTAACGGGAGGTAGATCTCATGCTATAGTGTGGTAGACCTCACGGCTCACGCTGTAGTAGCACCGATCATGCTTTGGATGTTAACTTGGGTATTAACTTTGTTAAGCCAGTTATTTTCGCAGGTTTCCAGAGATTCCCAAGTGGTTTTGCTACAAACCCAACAGTGCAAGAGTCGCAAATAGGTGGTTTGTTTCGAATGCCATGACTCACTACTGTATGTTGTGCCGCCATAATGCAATCTGGTCGTTGTCATCTCTCGTGTCTGGTTTGTTCCAGAACTCTCGGTGCGCTGTCCATCTCGTGGAAAATTTGTGTACCGTTTGGATAACTTCTCATACTGTTGATTGCATATCAAACAAGTCGCCACATAAATACCGTAATTTGCCCATGTCAGGTTTTGTTTCAGCAGGAAAACTTTGTTTCTGGTCTAGATGTGGCAAGTAGTTGAGATCAGGGAGTTGTTGTATTTTCCATGGCAGCCACGCGCACAGTCCTGGCAAAGCCCTGATGAACCTCAGATTTGTTTTCTTTTATTATTTAATGCAATTAGGTGCTTGTTATTGGTTACTTTTTGTCAAATCGTGGTACAGTAGGTTTAGGCAGGCCCGTAACCCAGGGGGTGCAAGGGGGCGAAACCCCCTTCAAACTATTTCGCCTCCCTGGAAAAATGTGTTGGACATAGTTTTAAAAATTTCGGCCCCTCTCAGAAAACTCTTTGCCCACCTGGTGCCCCCAAGCTGGTTACGGGCCCGGGTTTAGGTAATCATTGTCTTCCAATTTAAACGGTTTCGTTTGTTTCATAAAGTTAGCAGGTGGGCAATGACGTAGCCCAAACTTGTGGGTCATCTTTCTTGTCACATTTTGGGGGTAGCAGTCTCAAAGACTAAGTTCTCTTTCCATTTTGATGCCATTGCTAGCATCCCATTTGTCATGTCCAGGGGCAGCAGATCTAGCAAATAAATATATGGGGGGCGATTTCAGTAATATTTGGTAGTGATGTCTCATAACGGCTTCAATGCTGTAAGAGAGATGAGGTATATTTCACAAACACTTCTGTGACAAAACAGTGGACGAATACACGGACGAAAACATAATGTTTTCAGAATTGTGAAAAAATTATGGTGAAAAAAGTTACTTTCGTAGGTTGTAAGGGGGATCGCCCCAATCTCCCTCCATGGATCCGCCCCTGGTCATGTCGAAAGGAAAGCTTGAGCGGATCGCTTTTTCTTTAGGTCAGATTAGGCTGGTGAATCTTCTTTCCTTTGGTTGGTTCGCCTCAATCTTATTGCCTCTCCGAATAAACTTGATATGAATGTCAAACATGATGGTTGTATGATTTACTGTAATCAACTGCCTTCCTTCCTATGTGTGATTACAAAAGCTTCAGCGACAAATCCAAAATCATCGTCAGTAATTATGCAATGATTAACGTCTAGAAATTCTACTCCGCTCGTCTTGTCAGCTGTGCAGGCTTCGCGAAACGTTCGTTCTACACCACTGTTGGAAAATGTCGATGTGAGTTTCTGTCGAATCTACAGATTTGTCTTTTCTGATGCGGTTATCCAAATTCCAAATTATGTCGTCGGTGAACGTTCGGAAAAGTTACGTCCGACTCACTTAGCAAAACAGCAATCGGTTGTAGGATGTAATATCATCATCATCAAAGTCCAATGCTGAGCTCGGCATAAGGGCCAATGTGCAGGCAGTCTCCCAATTTTTCCTATCATAGGGAAGTTGCAAGACAAGTGGAATGTTTAAATTTATCCACTCCTTGAACTGGCCCAAGTAGATGTTTCTTGGACGTTCACGTGCAGGACTTGCTTATTTTTTCTTAGCCACGTAAGAAAGATGTAACAGTGATTATTATCAGGGGCTACAATTCGATTGTTATCGGCATACATTTGGTTGCCAAATTGGGTGAAAACTTTATTTAGGCAAATTTTAGTAAGTTCAACAATGATTTGTTGGCCTTGGCGTTGAAAATGGAATGCTTCTCCAGGGTGCATTTAAGAGCTTTGGTCACATTTGCTCTTCAGAAGCTTGGATAGAGCGCTTTCATTTTTCATGTCGATAGCTACAATGCATAACGAGGGCCAGGGCCGGGCCTAGCAGATGCGGGTACCAACGCAAGACCTAGATGGCGTAATGACGTCATCGTGTCCAGTCAACCGTGCTACGACATTTTTATGAAGATATTTTAATAACACGGCCTATACGAATATTAAAAAAGATGGAAAAGCATGCTGCTGTGTGTGGACATTAGGCAGTGCACCGCTACCACTAAGCCGAAAGTTGCAAAAGAAGCTCTGCAATGAAGATGCGAGTGCAAGTGCAAAGTTACATCAATCAAACCGAACTGACAAACGAATTGAATTTACAATGCAATTACTTCACTCTTGTTGAATGGCACTTTCATTCGAAGAACGACTGACTTGGAGAAAACGGCTAACATGAACTGATCACCATTCTAATTTTGAGAATTGAGCATGTTTGATAACGTTCGATTTAAAGGAAATTCATTGTTCGTTCAAACGAGAGCATTGTTTTCCAGTAAAAATGAGATTTATACGCCGTTTCTACTGAATTCTCGAGCGCAAGGGGTATCTGGCTAAAATGAACAACCTGCCCAAACACCATATAGCGCGGAGCCCGCAGAGGCGCGGGGCCCAATGCAGCTGCATCGGTTGCATTGGCTTAAGGCCGGCCCCGACGAGGGTCTTTACCTTCAGTTGCTGGGGAATAGTCTTTCCAGTTGAGCAGATCTTCAATGTATTGATGGCTATCTCTGCAAGACGTTTGGCCGTTTTTGCAAAAATTTTCGCTGATAGGCTTCAGGATAATTTCGAAAAATGTATTGATGCGTATGGTGCTAATGTTACCAGTAGGTTGCAACAAGCGTCCCAGTATGTCTTTGATGTCAGCTTTTAACAAACTCTTCGGGTTCAACTTGTGTGCTTTGAGCGACAGATAAGCCGGTGTATTGCAGTATCGAAAAAAATTTGTACATTGACCGCTGACCTGGTGGAATGAGCTCCATTTCTTAACTCTTTTATTCATAAAAAGAGTGTGCACAATGTTTCTTACACACTTACTCCTTATTCGCAGAAATGGGTGTGCAGAATGTTTTTTTTGCAGAGAATGCTGAAACTGGATTTATTATTGGCTACAATCTACAGTATTTTTGCAAGCTTGAAAAAAGAGCCTTTTCAAAGTTTGAAAAAAAGCTTCACAAAGCGATACATTGCTTGGTTTATACAAAAAATGTTAAAAATGACAATAACGATCCATCCACACGAACGTTTGAAAAGGATCTAAAAATACTTTTGCATAAGAAAGCAATTGGAATGCATGTGCGCACAACTGCAGCTATGATTAACGTGACTTTCTTTATGTCCTTGCGTTTATGAATGGTGTCAATATATTTTGGTACAAGCCATCTACCAAAATTTGATCACACAGGTCCAATAATTTTCTTTCATTCTGAGCTGAGGTAAACTGCATTTAGTTGTGCGCTAGACGAATCAAACGTTTTGTGAAAGTGGATTGCTTTTATTCATTATCCCATTTCCCTCATAAAATATTTCGTCTGGATTTTTTATTTATGGCTGCTTGTTGGATGCATTAACGTAAATCCTACGACAGAGCATCTCTACGCAGTACCTTAGCCTAGAACGAAGAAATATTGATCATGTATGTAGAGGTGCGGGCAGCTGGTTTGCGATTGTCAAAACATAGTGTGTAACGAATAATGGTACGCAAAAGATACAACATCATACTTACTTGTAGTTGCAGTCTCATCTAGATTTGTTTCACATTCATCCATTTACTTTTGTTTTTGTTAATGACAAAGAAAACCAGATACAACCTTCTGGTAAATCATGAGGTTTGCAATACCATCATCACTACACACATATTTCTTCTGAATAAAGCGGAAAAACCATTATACATTTTGCGCTGTAAAACGACAAAGTTGAGCTACTACATGAATGCAAAAAAACAAGGAATTCGAATTAAACCTGGACTAAGTTTTGCCAAAAAGACCTGTAGATGTTTCTGTTTATGCCAAATTGCCATCAAATTCTATCGACCATTAATTTCGATATTAAATTATTGTTTTCTGTCTGTTTTGATGCACGCCGCCATTTTCCGCAGTTTAATGCTTTCAGAAAACTTGCATGGGTACAGTACCCTCAATACTTTTTGTGCAATGTGTGCTTCATTGGATACTCTCTTCACATTAGCATAGTGGAGTTCAGAGGTAGACAAAAACCGGAGTTGTGGAGTCCGCGGACTCCGCTTATTTATTGCGGAGGCGGAGTCGAAGAACATTTTTGTAGGCAGTGGGGAAGTTTGATCTTTTCTTCATTTTCAGCTAGCCATCGCAGCCGATCCCTAGATGTGTTGTTCGCTGTTGGCTTGCATGTGATTGTTGGTTATTACCAGGATTCTGTCAGGTAGCCTAGCAGGCGACACTCTCCTTGTATTGATGTACTATACAGCAGAGATGATCACTATCTGGTTTGCCGGTTGGATATTCGGCAGGATTGCAAGCTTTCAACCGGATACGGATATCCAAAACTATTTTTACTATTTTTAAGAGAAAACCGGATACGGATATCTGCTCCGAAACACTTTACTCAATTTTTTGAGGATTCAGGCAGTGAAATAATTTTTTGTCACTTTTGACCTCTTGGAGAAAGTTGAACATTGCATAATCATTTATGTATTGTCTTCGGAAGCATCTTTTCAGCTTTCTGTGCAATGCCTCCGAGCATATCCATGCATTTTTAAAGATCACTATTGGATAATGTTCGGATGCGGATAGAATGATTTCAACCAAAACAGGATTCGGATCGGATATCTTTTTTCAAGAACAGGATAAGATCGGAAAGTAAAAAAACACTATTCGATCATCTCTGCTATATAGTGATAAGAACGAAAGGAAGTTCTTGTTGAAAACCATCGATTCAGGCTTAACTTAGAATTGTAGACTTGTCATTTGGCTTGAGCATTGTCGCAGGGTGCATCTTTTGGGTAACAGTACTAAGTTAAAAGTGAAAATGCAAAAACTGCTAGATTATAAGAGGACGTTTTGTAGTGGTGTACGCATGCTAAACCAGGTGGAAAGGTAGGCTATTGTCTTGCAACAGGATAAATAGGAATGATTTAATCTAGTACAAAGCAAGCATACAGGGTGTTTATAATGGTCTACTTCAAGTTGATTGTTTCAAGCAGCCAAAGAATGCGCTTTTAAGAGAAAGATTCTATGCTGGTTGAAAATACATTTAGCAAGGAGGTCTAGCGGCTCAAGCAACATGCATATATGCTACTATAGCGTTTGTCTTATGGCGGAGTCAGACTTGAATCTTTCCATTATTTGCAGAGGAGCAGCGGTGGGGAACAAACCTTTTTTTAGTTGGAGCGGATGCGGAATGAGACTCCTGCAACCTCTGGTGGAATTGCTTTGGACCTGACTATTAACGGAATAGCATATGTGTAGTGGTCACATTCGTGCCACTACATAGAAAATCGACAAAGTCCAAGGGGACAGCACCAGATGAAAGTCCCTGGTGTAAAAAGTCGAAACTCAAAAAAA
>JGI24021J15306_10005449_pt1 | contig 15124 bp, 8 predicted proteins | sample Ectturendosymbi1_FD_15306 | JGI IMG/M metagenome (IMG submission 15306)
CTTGTACAAATGGGGTATGGCCTCCTCTGCGGCCTGTGAGTGTGGCGCAGAACAAACCGTCGACCATGTTGTCCTCCAATGTCCAATCCATCGACCCCCCACGGCCTGACGGTTCTGGACGATGAGACAATCGAATGGCTGCTCAACACCTGCCCCGATATCTGGGCGGGCTAGCAGTGGATAAAGTAAGAACTCGCTCAAACGAAAGAAGTACAGAAAAAAAGCGCTAAACTGGATTACGCCAACAATTACATTTTTGTTTATAAATTTTCAATGCACGATGAATGTAACAGTGGCAGACCCTGCAGGACGCAGTTATACGTCTCCTGCACAGTTTTTTCGCAATGCATACTATAGCTTATATATATGGATCTGTTAGTAAACAAAAACAACTATGAGAGTTTCATTTAATCATGTTTCACATGCAGTCTACATATTTGCTTAAGTTGACAGTTCGTTTGAGACTACTCTACAGTTTGTTTCTGGTTCCCCATTGAACGTTCGCTTAGGCCAGACCCGTAGCCAGGTCTAAAGGTTTGGGGGGCACAAAACATTTTTAGACGGTCAAGACTTCTGTTTTTATTATATATTTTTATTAAAAAATTTTCTTGGCACAACAACATTTGGAGGGGCAGCAACAATTTAGGGGGGTTTGCCCTCGAATGCCCCCGTGGCTACAGGTCTGATTACGATTATCGGGATACCTCGCTAAACCGACATTATTTGACGAAACAAAGTAGTTCGGATAAACGAGGTCTGACTGTAGTTAGTGATTTGTTCGCAGGCATCTTCTGTTTACCGCGCACGTAAAAACCTGTGAGCGAATGTTACGTCATAGAGCGGTTTATGGGGACAATTGCTGAGTGGTATGCATATTGCACACAACTTGATGCACCCAGAGGGCTGCGCATCCTAAGGAAGAGTACAGAGAATTTGCGTTAATTATTCAGAGACGAAGTAGCAACTTGGGTTTCCGAACTTTGGCAAAATTGCAAAGTTCATCGGTCGATTTCTAGTCTTAAGAGAAAATGTAGTTTTATGCTGAAAAGTGATATCATAAGCTACCCTCCCGCGGCAGACCCTGGCGATTATTGCGAAGCTTCACATAAGCAGTCCATATGCAGCAGGGGTCTCGGGCAGGGCGTTTTGTGCTGCCCGCGGTGCTTTTTGGGAATTTTCAAATATTAACATTGGTGTTATTTGCTTTATTCACTGTGTTTAAAGTGCTCTTCTAGCGAAACAACAAGTGCCTTTCAAACGAACGTAGAGACGGCTAGAAATGATTTACCTATAATTTTGATACCTTTCGCAGGAAATAAGAAGTAAAAGCTGTTTCTAGTGAGTTTCATGTACCGCCACTGTTGCGTAAGCGTCATCATCCGGCCCTCGAGTTACTTTATTAGTCCTCGTTTGGCCCTCAGAGCAATTTGAGATTGAGATACGACATTGCTTACGACATTACTTACATATGTTATCTAGAACTCTAACGTAGTTAAGAAAAATTCCTATTAATTAAGGAATGCGCACACAAAACAAATTAAATTGCATTTCCTGCGAGCGTTTACGATTTGCCGGTAAGCTGCTTCCCTATTCCCACGAGCAATGATTCGTGGCGAGAACTTGCAACTTTGCGGCGAAAATTTTCCGCTTCCACCACTTTTGCACTCCTTCAGTTTCACATTTTTGCGTACCAACCTTTTGCGTGCGGCACTGCGGCGATGTAACTGTTTACACGTTTGACGTGAATCGATGCTAATAGGTTGAATCGATCCAAGTTGATCAATGTGAACGCAGTGATAGTTGACTATTGAGTGCAACGTTTGCAAGAAAACAAATTATTTTTGTGATGTCATAAAGGGACTATAGTCTTCAACTTCCGGTCAACGGAAAATCTTGATAAGCTTCCCAGGAAATTGACATTTTTTCAAGCCCTGCTTGTAGGTCTGGAGATGTTTACCTATAGTTGCCATGTCTTTGCTGATGCTGAGCACTCCTTCCAATTCATAATGCTCATGTGGAAGATGATTGCATCAACTCAAAACGCCACAGACAATGCATTGTGGATACAATCACGGATGCAAAACTACAGCTACATCATATCCAACAGCGTAAAAACCTGTTGAAACAAAGCAAAAACTTGGCTATGTTGCTTCCAAGACACCTGAATTAACCAGGTAGTATTCCAGTGAAGTCTGTACCTATAACCTAATAGAAAAATAGGATAATGTTCAAAAACTTGTTCACATTAATCTACTTATCCTTCTCCTTTTTCTTCTTGTAATGACCTCTTTTCTAGGTCAAAAAAGCGTACAAACAAAGACCTCAAAAATGCCCTCTGGTCCACAATACACATACTGCCACTGCACATAATGTCCGTGAGAATACTAGTAACAACGACAACACGACAAATCAGTGTGGGCACACATCACTCTGGGCAAGGTATGCACCCTATATACACACTGCACAGGAATCTAGACGTCCATGAAGTGTGTGAATGGTCATCATTTCCAATGAATAGTTTAGGACAGGGATCCAAAATTTTTGTCCGAGGGTCACATAAGTTATTGCACAACAGTTGGAGGACCTGACATGATTGTTTTGGGATATGTTACATTCTGTCAAATCAATAAAGTTTTCATAAATAATCTTATATCATTACGGACAAAATGGCTTCGCAGGCCGGAGTTAGCCCGTGGGTCGTAATTTCGAGATCCCTTGTTTAGGAGCTGATGGCAGATTTTTCGTGTTTTGCAGTTTCTCAGTACTGCTGAAAACAAGGAAAACTCAGTTTGTACAAAATCGGAATGCTCAATAGGTATTTAGATATTTAAGGAAATATTTCAGAAACTGTATGTAAATACGGAAGAAAGGACTTAATGACCTCACAGCAAGTGTTGAAGACTACAATGACCTTGCATTTGTGTGTTGATACAGATATTGGAGTTCTCCAACAGTATGGCCGGAAACATACTTCTAGTTGGACAATTAGCTGATGGTTTAGCTACACCATTTGTTGGTTATGAATCTGACAAGTCAAGCTTTGTCTGTCGATATGGAAAAAGAAAATCGTGGCATTTAGTTGGTGAGTGTTACAGCACTATAATTAGCTGTAGTTAAAGCTTATTACTGGCTTTAACAATGTCATCACATGGTTGAAATATGCTTTTGCATTGCTGGTGACAAATTAATGGGTTAATGATTGATGTAACCTGACATTTCACACTTCATCCATATGAACTTTTGTTACAAAGACAAATGTAAAAGCTGTTGTGTTTAAACACTTTTAGGGCAAACGTTGTGGGATTGTTAGCGATTGCATCCTGCTGATTTTCCTTATATTTTGTGGTTGTTATGTGCTTTGTGAGTGACTGACAGGTAGGTAGCTCAGTGTAAAGAATGCTGATGTTTGAGGAATGCGGGTATGCAGACCATGTTGGCCATAGTTTGAAAATTCCCTTTGTGATTGAGTTTTGTATCAAAAGACTTGCACAGTGAACAATTATTTCTTGTGGCCATAACGGTAGCTTCAGCAATCTGCAGTTAGGATGACCAAGTTCCTGTTAAGTTGTCACACGAAATCGTGTGCAATCCCTGGCTTGCATTTTCCCGTTACTTGGAGAGTTGTTCTGGTGAAAGCTGCAATTTTTTAACCGTTTTTATTGATGCTGATTTAGGGTTGTGCGTAACATTTTTTATGTGTATGATGTTTTGCCAGGAACACTTTGCGTGGCCCTGTCTTTTCCTTTTCTTTTCATGGATTGCATCGGGTGCACCGAAAGCACACCGGAGTACGCCCAATTTATATATTTTGCTCCATTAGTTGTAATATTCCAGTTTGGTTGGGCTTGTACGCAAGTTAACCATCTCGCTTTGATTCCTGATTTGGCTGATAATGCTGGTGATAAAGTGGCGCTGAATTCAATAAGGTAAGAGCATGCCATGTATTAAATCATTCTGAGTCTGGTTAGGTTAAGTGTTTCTGAGGATGGTCATAGTAAAAAGTGAAGCGGCACAAAATAATTGTTTTACCGTAGGCCAATATGTGTCAAGATTCTGGTGCCTCAAAAGCATTTTCGTCTGTTGTGGTATGTCAGGAGTTCCAGGTTGTCCGTATCCTGACTTGTGACAAGACAGTTCGGCGCTAAGTCGCTAACACTTTATCAAACTGGCTGAGTACAAATTTCTTAAACAAAGAAACAAATATGTTGTGCGGCAAACCGTAGTCATGAAAAGTAAATGTTGTAAATCGTCTCGTTCGTACTGCATGGTGTGATGAGCGATCACAGAAATCAGAAATTGAAAGCAAATGAAGTGAAAAGTTCAATTGAATAATGCTGTCCCGCTAGGACAAGGCTGGTGGCGGAACAGCGTTGGGCGACTATTTCTGCGCACGTGTCACGCCAAGGTCTCCTCAGGAATCTATTCCCAGTACAGGGTTAACTGCTGCCAGGATGTGATCTCGTTCAACAGACAAACGTCTAACAAGCCTCAACATATTTCGCTTCGATTTTATATTGTTGTTAAGAATGAAAAAAGTCTTCATGCTGTTTTCGGGTTGTTGGGAACTAAAGAAATTTGAAACGAGGACTTGGGGTTCCGGATTACATGTATTTATTCGAGAATAATTTTGAAAAAGTAAGCCATTCCGAATCTCCCATCCCTAGCACTGTTTCACTTGACATTTAAATCAAGGGGCGCTGAAATTTGTGTTATGCCTGACCGACTGTTGTACAGCGCTCCGGCAGCTCACGGGCGGCGTCTGTAATGACATGAATTAGCTTTTGCAGTATCGCTTACTTACGTATGGTAGATACCAGGGTTTAGCTGCCTCTATGCAGAAACGACAAACCTAGTTCCGCGTCAGGAGAAGTTTCTCGTGCGTGCATCTGACAAGTGGACGCTAACGTTCGCTGTTGCCGATGTTGCAGAAGAAATACTTTCAAACACGCCTAAGATCTTATCTTTGAGATTTTCTGAAAGCATTGTGACGTATGAAGGTCCGATCTTATATTCGAGGCCAAGGCCTGTCTTACCGACTATGACCACACTTATAAATGCAGTTAAGAGGTCGGGATAGGCGATAGCTCAGTGATAGTGTATCCGTCTCTCAATTGGCAGGTTGGGTGTTCAAGCCACGGCCACAGAGTGAATGGCCGTAGCGCTGCTTGGGCAAGAGCGTTCACCTCAACCGTCCAAATGAAAAGCAAAATTCAGGTTTCGGTCTGCCACCGATTGCCGTCACCACCCAAAATAAAAAAGCCAATTCTTTGACATGCGTCAATGCAGAACCTTCACAGGCTTCACACGCAGCATTGAAAAAGTATTGAATTTGGCCAAAATGCCCATGAAGTATTGAATAAGAACGGAAACGCCAGATTCAGCCATTTTTAATTCAAATTTCGTTCTTTGCTGCTTGTGACGGTTTTGCAAATGCTTTTTGCATTGTGCTCCATGGAATATAATTTTGATACCGGGTATCAGCAACTCAGTCGAGTTATCCGATCTGGTGCAAAACTCTCGAGCAGGCATAACTTTGCCAAAAGTACGCAAGGTCATGATCTGTATAAATTAAGATTGCTGCAAATACCTTAAAATTTCTTTCCAGTTTTCTCCTTTCTTTCCGTACTTGGGTCACGTCACAGCATCAACCGAGCAACTGCGAGGCCCGCAGCAGTTCGATGGCGCTGTTCATTTCTTCGGAAAAGTGAATAATACTTTAGTTCCCAACCACAGGCACGTGGAATCACAAGACATACGGCGTTGTTTGCCCTGCTGTGACGCAATCACTGCGCAGTAACTCAGTTTTGAACTTTTCTGACTGAACGCGTAATACACAGATTTAAGATATCATTAGGATAACGCTATAAGCCACACCACAAGTAAAATGCTGCTGAAAGTTTATCTTCCAAGTCCGAAACACAAGCCGCATATCTCCTGCCAGGAAAAATGCCCTGTTTACTGCTAACGGCAAATAACACCAAGTGTTAAAATGGGTTGCTTTTCAACAAATAACGAAAACCACCATTTTCTCCCAAGCCATCCGAAAATGTTCAGCTAACGGCGCTTGCGATCTGGAAAACTGTTCAAGTTTAGTTTTTGCTGAAACTTGCCTTTGCGCTTATGGTCACGGCTCACTGCGCATGCCGAACGGTCACCCCCACGCTACTTTATCTCACTGCCGTCAAAAAATCTCACTTCATCTTTGCTCAAGCATAGAAATCTTGGCATAAGATGTGTTCAGTCTTCAACCCACTCGCTTCTTCGTTTATTGTATATTGGATTAATTGTAAATTCGTTTTAAACCCCTCCGCGAGTTGTCACAAAAATGTCGTTAATTTTGATAGAGGTAGCTTGTAGCAAAAACCTGTAGCTTGTAGCAAGTGGGCAAAATGTACAGCAGATGAGAAGTTAATGCGTTAAGTGCATTCTTATGTGTCAGTGGAAGGTGATGCACGTTGTGTTGCAGGTACGCTTTCACAGTGGTGAGCAGTATAATGGTGTACAGCATTGCCTGGGCGGTGTTGGATCGTTTCTCGACCCCGTCTGCTGATACAAGCACTCTTTCTCCCAAAGACGCCCCTGCATTCAGGGTAAATTAATAAATTACGGGTCGCGCGTACTTTAGCAAGTACTGATGGTTTTCGTCATTTAAAGGTTTTCACTGCGGATGAAACGTAGTAGAACTTCACTTATTGTACTTATGAAAAGCATTTTCGCCGCTTATCTGCAGTATATGTCCGCTGAGGGTTTATTCTAGGGGAGCAAAATTTTCTGTGAATTTTAGTTGCGCGCAGAAATTTATAGTAGCGCACACATAAGCTTTACCATAATATTGTACTTAATATAATGAACTATGCACTGCTACGCCAATGCAAATCCCTTTCGTGCACTCCAAGATGTTGGTCGCGAGTGCGCGAGCCGCATTTCTGCACCGCTGCTTTGTCTTTGATGTCATAGTATCAGCAAACATCACATATATCTGATTTGTTAGGCAAGTTTGGCGATGGCATTGCTCAAAACTACCGAATAATAAATGCGTTTCTACATCGGACTCATAACAAATTGTTATTTTTGCACCATGTCCTTCGTTGAACGTGGAGACTTTCCTTCTCCAGACACTGGTGTTGGTCGTCGTTGGAGTTGGAGTTCTGTTTTCAGTTGCGTTTCACGTTGGTTTGAAAGAGCGATCATGGAGGAAGACAGCACGCGATCGGGATGACATCAACAACCATCCAGGTGCGCTACTTCGGGCCTATCTTTGCAGGAAGCAGACCTTGACCTACTGCTGGGTCGGTCGAGGTCAGACCAAGGTCATTGGAGTTCAATGCGCATATGACGTAGTGTGTCTGGAAACCAGGCGTTTTGGATCGAGTTGGAAGAGCGTGGCTTCCATTCTGATCTTAAGTCACTCTCACCGTTTATAAATTTCGAAATTTCGAAGCTGCCAAATCAACTTCCTTAACTTAAAGATTTTTGCAAAAGAAAAACTGGCACTTTATAATGGACGAGTTCCATTGCGTGGATTCCTCTGCACGGAAGGACTTCATGTAATAATAGGCAATATTTGATGCATTGCAAATCTCATAAATGTAAATACATTTTTACAATGAGCTTTCAAGCGGCAGATGAGCCTGGATTAGGGCCATAGTCATCTTTGGCTTGGCCAAAGATGGTGCCTGGCTAATGTTATTATTGTCTGCGAGGGCAGTGTGCATAAACATATGTGTAGTGGTTTACTTGAACGGATACTGTCGAACACTGGCGATGCATATAATCGGAATTTTGCTGATATGAAACGTAGGCATCATCGTTATGTATCTGCATGTTGTTATGTCGGTCAAACTCTAACCTTAACTGTCTGTAAAGGCAGAACGTTAATCGAGAGTGGCTGCATTGCATCGGACGTAAGGATTTCTGTATTCCTTAAATAGGGACGTACGAATTGTTGTCTATGATGCAACAGGAACCAGACTTATACTCCTTAAAATTGATATTCTAGATATCCATGCGTGGTAAGCTCGTTGGTAGCTTTGTACTTCAATGACTCGTTTTTACGCGTTCGATTTGCAAGCTTTGTTGGAATACGTTCTGATTTACTTCAAACAGTTGTTTCACAGATATGTTTTATCACAACCTTAAGATTTATCACGTCTTTCTTTAGTTTATCAATAAAGCTGTTTTTTTCCGTTAGAAGACTTCCTTGACCGGCCTGAAGGAACTGACTCTACCGATGCAAATGAAAACACACCGTTGATCGTGAGACGCGAGGAAGGTACTGTTTCCGGGAGATCCCCGCGTTTCACGACAGATCAGTGTTGTTGATAACGTTCGTTACCGTGGCAGCTTTCTTGAATTAATGCAACTCTGTGGCCGGCAAACGATTTAGTGATATTTGTAAACTCACACCAACAAAGAGTTGCCAAACTAATGTGCACCGCTAGAAAAATTTTAAATTAAATGAAATGATTTAGATAGTCATGTTTTCGTTTAATTGTTGTTCAGATATTTCCAATAACTTTCCATCAAATCATCAAAAACACGGTTTTGCTTGCTTGGTTAATAAACTGAAAATCAACTTCGAAGTTTGTCAAGTGCAACAAAACACTCTGGGGCGCCCCCTAATGCACAAACGTGGCAGAAAACTCCATTTCCATTTCTGCAGGTGAAGGCCCCGCCATACATTTATTGAGACCCTGCATTCTGCTGCTCGTTCAAAGCTCCAAACGCTTGTGTTGTCCTCTGTTCATCCATCGTGCCATGGCAACTGATCAGAGCTGCGGAGCACGTCGAAAATACAAACCCTGCGTTTTGACCAATCGCCCACTTTAATTCAGTTTGCCGTCACGGTTGACAAGTTCTTGAATTGAAGCAACCAGCTTCCACAATGATGGTACAAACGAATCAATCAGTAAATTTTTCGAACCAGGTCGATTTCAGGTAACACTACGCATCGTCAGTCCTAGAAACGTATTCATGTAGATCATGGGTTGGGTTTAATGTTGAGACCTGGGTTCCTTCAACGGGACGGAGAGGAGCTGTTAATACATTGAATGCTAAGTGTGAAAAATAAGGCATTAAAGTTTTTCTTTGCATTTTTGAACGTTGTTTTATGAACGGAATGAGTGGAAGGAACTGCTTATTGGAAAAAAGACGCCGATTTTGAAATTTCTACGGCGTGCGAAATCCATGACGTCACAAAATATGACGTCAAAACCTGCTTGAATTGGTAAAATAACATCAGATGAAATATCCCAAAACGTCTCTCGCAGTAATATCAATTTTACAGGCGACTCAGTTATTTGATCATTTATAATTTATTCAAAATTTTAGAACACGTTAACAACAGATTAAACTGGAATCATGAAAAGTTAAAAACACACATTTACCTAAAAGTACAGTATCTAGGCGAACTTCAGCACTATCAATTTGAACATCCATCAGTCTTTCAGCATTAATTTCGTCTGTCACAGCGGAATGATGTTTGATAAACAAGATATCAACCTGCGTTCAGTCATGATCGGAGATATTTTTAATGCGACGAAGTGTTGTAAAGGTACACTCTGCCTCACAGGTAGCAGTACATGGCAATGCGAAATACATGCGAAGTAGACACGTTACACTCGGAAATAAATTAGTTAAGGTTCGGTTTTCCGCAAACATATTCAAATTTGCGCTTGAAGTGGGATTGTTCAAATCAGGGGTCGGGAACCTTTTTGGCCAAGGGAGCCATGAAACCTACATATTTTTTTATTGTATTTCCGTGAGAGCCATATAATATATTTTTCACTTAACGCAGTGTTTTTCAACCTTTTTGCTGCAGCGGAAGCTTCCGTAAATGTTTGCGTTGCTCATGAAACCCTATGCAGTGATCCAAGCTACAACCGCATAGAACTGCACATTTCGTCCCAGGCAATTTCGGTCTGTTTCAGCGGAACCCCCGGCAGCCACTTCCGGAACCCAGAGGTTCCGGGGAACCCCGGTTGAAAAACACTGACTTAATGCAACAACCTTACCAACTAACGTGTGCATTTTTAATCAAAATCAACAATTGTAAACAATGGTAAATGTCTGAATTTTCTATTTAATAACATGCTTCTTACTGTTAATGCGACTTCTAGTGCTGCATGGTGTTGCTGATGGCTTTGTAGTCTGGTAGATGGAAAATTAAGGAAAAAGTTTCATTCGTAACAATCGTGTTAAGAAAATATCAAGCGAGCTAGATGCCGTCATCAAAAGAGCCACACCTGGCTCGCGAGCCATAGGTTCCCGACCCCTGTGTTAAAATCTATGTTTGCCAAAGATTGCCAGGTTTTGCTGCAACTGTTCCTCGTATGCATCGTGTTTGTAAGTCACATACAGCGGAGATGGTGTTTCTCTCTGCAGTGCAACTTAGAACTGAGTCAAACTGCGTTGCGATTTCTAAGTCTTTTAGTCCATATTTATCCGAAAACGTTTCAATAAACTTCGGAGTGATGTCTTCGCATTTGTTAACAAAGAGCTGCCCAATCAAAATATGAAACGTCAGCGGGAGTACCGCACTCTTGCACTCGTCGCTTATGACTTAAAAGCTTGCGTCACAACACATTGAAATCGAATCCGTTCTACGTTTCACGGCGTCAGTTTAGTATTTTCCTTTAAGGCGCCAGCGCCTATTTGTAAATCGGCATCAATCAGTGCTATTTTCACAAAACGTTTGATAAATCGCAAGTGTTTGTTGCGCAGGACGGAGTATCTCAACATGGCGCGACTGGTTCAAGCAACCTGAATTTTACCTGGTAAGGTCAGTGTTAGTTCAACAAGTTGTGGGGATGAGCTCCTATAAGAAGCGATGATTAAGAAATGGACTATACTTGACCGTTGCACGAACATCGTTGTCATGCTGTGATGACACGGAATGTTCAGCTGCAGCGACATGGAAGCAAAGTCCAGCTGCAAACCGCCTGATATTTTGCAGCACCCACACACACATACCCGTATGCCACAGGTCATGGCTTGAATCGGAACTCACCGCTCATTGCTTCAAGTTCAAACTCATATTAGACAATACTTCGCTCCTGTGACTCATTCATTGTTACGTAACTATTCGCCACAGAACAACGCTAGTGTCAGCCAGAATAAGAGCAAATGGAAATTTCGGTGACGTAAGCATGGAATGGTTGCATTCAGTGTCAGTCAGAATAAATCACGTGATGAGCCAGGATTTAAGGTTTTGGGGCAAGACTTTTGTTCTTATTTCATGTTCAAAACATTGTTTGGGCACAAGAAATTTTAGGGGTCACTCCCCCAAGTGCCCCCGCCGTGACTACGGGCCTGTGATGAGCCCGAGTGACGCTGTTGACCTGGAGTCGCCCCTAATCGGCTTGCTTTGGTGAATTTAGCTGGGACGCGTACTTTATATTTATAGAATTACTGAGCATTTGCACTTGTTTGCTAGTAAAACTAGGCACGTTACTGTGCACTTTGCTGGGTATTTGTCTGAAACGTACGAAGCTCATGGCAACAGCAGGTGGGACAAGGAAACCGTGACAGGCATGAAAGCTCAAATCTGGCGGCAAGGACGTCATTCTCTGTTAACCACGAATCGCACGAATCTCGATTGATGTTTACCATTGCACCAACTTCGCAAACAGTCCGGTGCCCAGAGGATGTTTGTCACTGATATCCTCCGGTACCGAAAGTGTTTTTGGTGCATGTTTGGTTATGACGTGTATATGTTTGTCACCTCTGCGTATAAGTCACTACATCTGCAGGGTTGATATGCATGAGTGCTTCTCGCATGCCATAACTGCATTTTTCAAAATGTGTTGTTTCAGATGGCCTTGCTGTATATGTGTACAAGGCTAGTTGTCAATCTATCCCAGGTATGATGTTTTTGTATATGTTTCAGTTTTTCACCTGTATCTTTGCTTGCATACAAATGCACATCACTATACCGGTGTTTGTATACAAATAAATATAGTATCTTTTGTTTGTATATAAATATTATTTGGTTTGAAATAGAAGCACTGTTGCTTATTATCAATTTCCCCTCCATTTTCAGGTTTACATTCCGATGTATTTGACCGACACCTTGCATCTTGACAAGAAGTACATAGCGGTTGTTCCACTGGTCGTTTATGTGTCGAGCTTCATTGCTGCCATCGCGTGTCGGCCTATCTCGAGCAAAGTCAACTACAAGGTGGTGCTAGAAGGTTTCAAAACTGTTGTTGCGTTCCAATCCATAAAATGTTCCATAAACCCAGTCAAAGAAATAACCACCAAGAGACTGCTCCGCCCTTTCAGAGCCCATAAAGTTACATGGAGTGATAAGTCTGTTTCAAATCTAATAAAGTGATCGGACAGATTAACGTTTAATGAAAGTACAAGTCTGACTCGCATATGAAGTGATAAGACTCATTCACATCATGTGAAGTGATAAGACTCATTCACATCACATGAAGTGATAAGACTCATTCACATCACATGAAGTGATAAGTTTAACTCACAGAAAGGTGGTGTTCGGGAAACAGGTTGTTCATTGTACTTTCCATAAACACGTAAGTTATTTGCGTTAATGTAAAAGAGCCATAGATTCTGCAATGCCACGTTTGAGGGTCAGCGTCTGTTTATTTGTAATAAAAAAAACTGTTTTCAGTTTTCTACATCATTTGAACAACTGGTTTAGTAACTTCCTAATCCGTGATTCCCACGCGGTATTGAAAGTATAAAAGTATTCACCTGTCAACACGTGTTCACTGAAGCTGTTTTTTTGAAGGCATTCCAAGCATCTGTTGTGGATCAGCCAGGATTGAACGAAATGTTTCTGATCAGTGTCAGTCGTCCTTATTATCAACTCTCCTGGAAAAATAGATGCAACTCGGTTCGTGGGCGTGGAAAGGGGGGGGCAGGGTGGGGCCAGTGTCCCTCACTTNATGTTAAAATGACATTTTCCTATTAAATTCGTAGCAAAAAAACGTCGTTTTATTTGTTTCGAGTGGGTAAAATGAAATTTCACCTCTTTGCACCCCTGGAAAAATCCCTATTGTCCCCCCTGGAAAATATCCATCCGACACCCGTGACGCGGTAGTTTCTGTATGCGAACAATGCGGGGAGGATTTGAATGAAATGGAGAGAAACTTTGTCGTTGATCTAAAATCATATTTGTTCGCTTTGTTATCACCTCATCTTTGACATTTACAGGTGATGTACGCGGGAGGATCAGCTTTTGTGATTGGTTCTTGCGTCTGGGCGTGGTTTATAAAAGCCAATAGCATGCAAGTATTTGGAATGTCTGTTTTGCTCGGAATGGGGACGTCAATCATCCTTGTGATGTCACTATCGATGTTGGCCAGTCTCATAGGAAGAGATACAGTAGGTTTTACTGTTAATATTTTTGTTGTATAGTCAAGGTAAATTTTCTAAACCTCTTGGTTCCCTGATGTGCAAGAGGTGGCAACGGATAGCACTGAATGGGAAATGTAACGTAAAAATATTAATTAAGTTCATTTGTTTCTGTTCAATCTGTCGGTTTGACTTAACTTTTTGGCTGCTGATGTACTGCGACAAAACGATGAGCAATCATAAGCTTTTTGGTCCTGTTTGAAGATATTTATTCTGGCCCCACAATTTCTGGCTTTGAATCTACGCGGAAAATGGAAGTTGTGCAGAAACCATTTACAAAGTTCTTCAAACTACAGCGGAGCGTTTTATTTGGTGTGTGGATAACCTGACATAGCGCCTCTACAGAATGAGTAAGATTCAACAAGCACTAACGTGTTTGCACTGTGCACCGGTGTGTTTGCACTGTGCACCGGTGTGTTTGCACTGTGCACCGGTGCGTTCGTACTGTGCACTGGTGTGTTCGCACTGCACATTCGCTAACGGTGCCTTGATTCGTGATGATGTAGTTGCTACAGACTTCTTTCTTCGGGATTATGCGATAAATTGATGCTGAGGTATCAAGAAACCTTTTAGCGCAAAAGTTCAGCAAAGTCTGGGTAACAAGGGAGTAGATTCTTCTGTTAAGTTTTAGGTGTTAACCTAATTCTTTAAGTTCGATTTCATTACTTGTGTAGCAGAAAGAGACTTATTCTCTTCAGTGTTTGTCTCCACTGGTTGGGCTGACGCAGCTAGTTCAGTCAACTGATGATATTTTTCTCTAACGCAATCTGGTGCCCATGGCCGCTCTACAAACATCGTCTGGTGATTGGCGGAGATAATCTTAGGCTTTTCAGCAGATCGCAAGTTTCATCTTTTATTTTCTAACTCGTCAAGGAAGAAAATGAACGATTGCGTGCAAAGGCTTTCACTCCTTTACTATGTTCAGGGCACTGGAGGCTTCGTGTATGGAGCCATGAGTTTGACGGACAAGATAGCGAACGGAGTCGCCGTGGTCGTCATACAAAACTTGAATCCTTGCTTGTAAGTATTTCAAATAATGTGTTTATATTGACGTTCGGCATAATTTGCGTCGTTGTGACGTTACAAACCACCATATCTATGTATAAATGAAAACAAAACGACTGCATGGTTTGGTTTGGTTTGGTGCACAGTTTTGATGCAATTTTTCGTGAGTTTTATGCGATCATAATGGTAATTGTGCGTTGTTCCTTTCGTATGTAATCCTCCCACCACTGATCGCAGGCCGCGATGCGTCGCTCGTGGAGTTCCTGCTTCGTAGTATTTTTGAATCGTAGCTTCACAGCCTCAAAGTGTTACGGTACAAGCAGCGTTTCGCGTTTTTAACTGACATTAGGATTGCCGTTCTAAGTAGTCTACAAGCCGACTTTTTTGTTATCCAGCACAATTTAGAACACCCTATTCTATCATTACAAGGATTCTATCCCTATTCTATCATTACAAGGATGCATTAGAAGTAATCCTTGCCTTCCACAGGCTGCTTATATTCATGCAGCTACTTGCACAACAACCAGGTGAAAGTATCAGTTAAAGTGGTTTCCCTACGCAGCCTTGATTACCAGGTGTGTGTTTCAGGTGAGACAGACAGACAGACAGACAAGTTTATTTAACATCTGAAAAAAATCAGATATGTGGGGGAGGAGAATGACCGCAAGGTCTTCGAGTCATCCTCCCCCTCGAAACACAGTCGAACTGCTCAGAAGAAACACAAGTCGAACAGCTCAGG